>ENA-OZJX01000006-OZJX01000006.1-human-gut-metagenome-genome-assembly--contig:-NODE-6-length-140021-cov-16.623916_pt1 | contig 140021 bp, 103 predicted proteins | sample MGYA00244177_ERZ653752 | MGnify/ENA primary metagenome ERZ653752 (study PRJEB26926, sample SAMN06165333) | human gut metagenome | biome: ENVO:00009003; feature: ENVO:2100002; material: ENVO:00002003... | reverse complement strand
GGAGATGTGTATAAGAGACAGTCTAATACCATGAAAAACTGATACAAAGTTACTTCTTAAATTTTATTCACCAAAATTATTTGCAGAAAAATTTCCGTAATTAACATTTATTATCTAAAAATGTGACGAGATGTTTTGTCTATGGGGTTGCCTTCAACATGTCTTTAGGGATAATGTGGCTCTAATCAATAAATTAGGCTGGATGTATAAACAAAGTGAATATTTCTTTGTTAGTTTTTATAAATCAGTTAATAGATACTGAAACTGTGATTTTAATAACTAAAATTCAATTTAGATGAAAAAGATTATTGCATTTGCTATTGCAGCAATCGTATCTCTCGGTGCTGCTGCACAGGACATTTATGTGGGTGGATCTATCGGTGCATGGCGTAATGGCACTGATCACGTTACAACTATGGGGATACTCCCCGAGATTGGTTATAATCTGAGTGACAAGACGGCAATCGGTACTACTATCGGATGGTCGTATTATCATGATAGCTCAAAAGTGACTACAAATTTATTCCAGATAGAGCCGTACTATCGTTATTCTTTCTTCAAGAGTGGCATAGTAAGCCTGTTTGTTGACGGTACAGCCGGTGTCGGAGTCGGTCGTACAAGCTACGATGGAGAGAATGGCAAGGCTGCCGTAACATGGGAAATCGGTTTAAAGCCGGGTATCTCCGTGGCACTTTCTGAAAAGTGCAGTGTTGTGGCTCATGTAGGTATGCTCGGATATCAAGGCGCTAACCATGCTGCTAAGGATGGTGGTGCTGATGAAGGCTGGGGGCTCCGTTTAAGCGGTAACAACCTTACCTTTGGATTCTATTATACATTCTAACTAAAAATTCTGCTTAAAGCGTAACTTATAAGGGCTATGTCAAATTTTTGGCATAGTCCTTTTCCTGTTTTTGGGGTTGCTCGAATCGTTATGAAGCAACAACTATTCAACATATATTGTCGATATTAATGCCTAATTATAAGGGTAGGGATGCACCATGGTGCATCCGAAAACAAGGTTAATGAACCCTAAAATCGGTGGATGCTCCGTGGAGCATCCCTACAATCTGCTTGTAATCATGTTATTTGAATCGCTGAAAAGTTAGGTTAACAGAATAAATATTGTTAACTTTTATTAACTCGTATGGGGCTTGGCGGGAGTATAAAATTTGTAATTTTGCGGCATATTTAAACCTATTTTGGTATTTTTAGTATTTATACTGTATAATTAAACTAAATCATTTAACATTATGAAAAAGATGATTTTTGCTGCCGCCCTTATCGCAGCAAGCGTATCTGTGGCAAATGCACAGGACTATAACCGCGTAGCCTTGTCTTATGATTACACCGGTCTTTCTTTTAACAAAGACTACGATGTATTTGATACAAACAAGAGCGAGACTCTTGGTACTAATGGTTTCGGTCTTAACTATACTCACGGTTTCGGAGTGGCAAACAATATGTTTGTTGAGGCAGGTGCAAATATCGATTTTCTTTTCGGGTCTCATTCGGATGAAGGTTACGGAGAGAAGGAGACACTTAAATTCCAAAATATAAATCTTCAGGTGCCCGTAAATTTTGTTTATCGTTTCAACATCACTGATGGCGTATCAATCGACCCCTATGTTGGTATCAATTTCAAGCTTCATTTCTCTGAGAGATATAAGACCGAATATGAGGATTTGGAGGATCCCGAATATAACGAGACTAGCAAATGGGTTAGCGTGTTTGATGACGGTCAGGATGCTATGGATGGGAAAGATTATACCTGGAATCGTTTCCAGATGGGATGGCAGGTCGGTGTAGGCTTGAACTATGAGAGATATTATCTCGGTGTTCAGGTTGGTACTGACTTTATTCCCGCCTATAGTCATAAATTCAAGGAGGACGGTTACAATTCAAAGCCGAAAGTTAACACAACCAACGTGAAAGTATCGCTCGGTTATACATTCTAAGCCAAAGGATATTGAATGAATATGGCATCCGTGCTCAATTTTGGGCATGGATGCTTTTTTTTATATTGTAAAATAGTTACCTTTGTCAATTATGAGTGGTATAAACAAGACTAATGCGGCGCGACTGCTCGATAAGGCAAAGATTGCTTACGAGCTTGTGCCATACGCTGTTGATGAGAATAATCTTGCCGCCGACCATGTGGCTGAAGAGCTTGGTGAAGATATAAACCAGGTTTTCAAGACGCTTGTGCTGCATGGTGACAAATGCGGATATTTCGTGTGTGTGATTCCCGGTAACATGGAGGTTGACCTGAAGGCTGCTGCGAAAGCTGCCGGGGCGAAGAAAGCCGAGATGATTCCGATGAAAGAGCTTTTGCCTTTGACCGGCTACATACGTGGCGGCTGCTCGCCTATTGGAATGAAAAAGAGTTTCCCTACATTTTTCCATTCTACGGCTACTGATTTCGATGTGATATATGTTAGCGCAGGTGTGCGTGGATTGCAATTCAAGATTGCGCCTGCCGACCTGATAGGCTATGTGCGCGCCACTGTGGCCGATATTGCCGTACCGATGGAAAGTAAGAAAGATGAATAGTTTTGGTGACATATACCGGCTTACCACATTCGGTGAGTCGCATGGAATGGCTGTCGGCGGCGTTATTGACGGAATGCCGGCAGGAGTGGAAATCGACCTTGACGAGGTGCAGCGTCAGCTTGACCGTCGTCGTCCCGGTCAGTCGTCTATCGTGACGGCGCGTGACGAGAAAGACCGCGTGAAGATACTCAGCGGAATTTTTGAAGGACGCTCGACCGGCACTCCTATCGGTTTCATGGTCGAGAACGCCGACCAACATTCAAGCGACTATGAGAATATCCGTCACACATTCCGCCCCTCTCATGCCGATTATACATATACCGCCAAATATGGTCTGCGTGACCATCGCGGCGGTGGTCGTTCATCGGCGCGCGAGACGATTTCGCGTGTCGTCGGCGGCGCTTTTGCCATGCAGGCTCTCGCGACAGTCGGCATAAGTGTGTATGCCTACACGTCGCGTGTCGGTGACATCGCTCTTGATGATGATTACACTTTATACGATTCCTCGCTGATTGAGACCAATGCCGTGCGTTGCCCCGATGGGGAAAAAGCGGCGGCTATGGAAAGCCTTGTGGCTGCCGTGAAAAAGGATGGCGACACGATAGGCGGTACGATTACCTGCGTGATAAAGGGAGTGCCCGCCGGTCTCGGTTCGCCCGCTTTCGGCAAGCTCCATGCGCGTCTCGGGGCGGCAATGCTTTCGATTAATGCCGCAAAGGGATTTGAATATGGTATGGGCTTTGACGGTGTGTGTCGGCGTGGAAGCGAGATGATTGACATCTTTTCGGCTGAAGGAGGAAAGATACATACCCTTACCAATCATTCCGGAGGCATACAGGGAGGCATCTCTAATGGCGAGGACATATATTTCAAGGTGGCATTCAAGCCTGTAGCCACACTTTTGAAAGAAGTAGCTACGGTAGACGATGCCGGTCGCGATACCGTGCTCAAAGCGCGTGGTCGTCATGACCCGTGTGTGCTTCCCCGTGCGGTACCCGTGGTTGAGGCAATGGCGGCTATGGTGATTCTTGACGCGTGGCTCATGAACAAGACAGTACACATGTAGTATAGCTGCGATGGCAAAACCGTATCGTGACTTCAGCGATTTCCTCGCTGAACATTTTTCGGGAAAGATTCAGAAAATATCAATAAACGCCGGTTTCACCTGTCCTAACCGTGACGGCACGGTCGGCACGGGTGGCTGTACGTATTGCAATAACCAGACATTCAATCCGTCATACTGTGTCCCGACACTTACCGTTACCCAGCAGCTTGAGGAGGGGAAGCGTTTTTTTGCCCGTAAATATCCAGAGATGCGTTATCTTGCCTATTTTCAGGCTTATACTAATACTTATGGCGATGTGGAGCGATTGCGCGCCCTGTATGAGGAAGCGCTCGCTGTCGACGGGGTTGTCGGGCTTATAATCGGGACGCGCCCCGACTGTATGCCTGACGTGCTTCTTGATTATCTTGAATCGTTAAGCAGGCGTTGTTTCGTACTGGTTGAATACGGTGCCGAGACGAGCCACAATTCCACCCTGGCGCTTATAAACCGCTGTCATACCTGGGAACAGACAGTCGATGCCGTGACGCGCACAGTGGCGCGGGGCATCCATGTCGGGTTGCATTTTATAATGGGGTTGCCCGGTGAGACGGTCGACATGGTGCTTCAATCGGTCGATGCGCTCTCGCGGCTTCCTGTTGACACCGTTAAGTTTCACCAGTTGCAAATAATACGCGGCACACGTCTCGCCCTCGATATTGAGAAGGGCTTATACGATGTGCCGCGGATGACGGTCGAGGAATATATAGATTTGTGTGCAAAAATTGTAAGGCGTATCAATCCTGCTATCGCTATCGAACGCTTTACAAGCCAGTCACCGGAGGATTTGGTGATATATCCGAAATGGGGGTTGAAAAATTACCAGTTTGTCAACCTTCTTCACCGTTGTCTCCGTGATTGATACTTGAGGCTATTGTGCCGAAGAATCCGCTTCCTGCTGTGCGATCATCTCCTTTATGGCATTTTCGTAGACCTCTGTCGGCTGTACCCCCACAGCACCTTTGAAAGGATGGCTTCCTGCAGGGAAGAATACCACGAGGGGTATCGAGGATATGCGAAGGTCTTGTGCCACTTGCTGATTATCATCAATATTCATTTTATAGAAATCCACCTTATCGCCATACTTTGAGGCAAGTTCCTCAATTACCGGGGCGAGACGCAGGCAAGGCGCACACCAGGGTGCCCAGAAATCCACCACAGCAGGGCGCGAGAGTGTTATATCGGTAGAGTCGTTTCTGTAATTGAATACATTTTCGATAAAATCGGTTTCGTTTATCTCTTTTACTTTTGCAGTGTCCTGTGCCGACATGGCGAATGACATTGCTGCGATTGCGGCTGCCGCCGCACACATAATTAACTTTTTCATATCGTTTTTAATTTGAGTGAACTGGCGCTCACTCAAGGGTTAAAGGGTTAACAGGTTAGGAGGTTATTGGGTTATGGTTTATGGGTTATGGTTTAGCGGGCGGTCAATAGGACCGGAGCTTTGATGGATGAGGGCTAAATTATAATGAGTAATCTCTAAACCCTAAACCTTCAACCCTAAACTTTAAAACTAATAACCTCTTAAACTTCCGCTTTCGCTCTGCAAAAGCGGAATTAATCAAGCATAAGACTTATAAATGGTCTCACCGCTGGAAAATCGAGGATATGTCGGGTTACATCGTTTCCGAAAACAATAGAAGTGAGCACTTCTATGTCGATGTCGTAGTCGAGTTTTCCTTCATGATTGTCAACCTTCCGGCATTCACCTTCCGACAATAGGAATATTCCGTTGTTCTCCGTTATCACGGGGTCGGTCAGCCGCAGTGCAAGCTTCATTTTGGGATATGCCTGTGCTATAACAGAGAGGCATTGCGAAGCGTTCACAATACGCGCCATTCCGCGTTGACGCAGTTCGCCGTCGGCACTTTTGTAATACCCGTAAACCGTAATCGGCATGTCGGCAAACTCCTTGTGTACCTCCTCAAGCACCGCGCTACGTGCATCCTCGTCAATTGATAGTACATCTTTGACCACTGCCTCTCCGTCGACGGGGACAGCGAATGCCATAGCAACCGGATGACCGTCGCAGTCGGCTATGGCAGTGACTATGCCGGCATCGGCTGAGTTGTCCATCAATATCTGGTGGTATTGTTCCTCGGTATGCTGGATGGTACATTTACGGCTCTCCATCATCTCGCGGAAAAAGCTGTATGCTTCCGGCGTGTCAAGTGCTTCATACAGTGTATAGACACCTTCATGCCGGAATGTATGTGCCGAGGTGTAACGCTCGATATCCACATAAAATACCGGTGAGAAGCAGAAATGCCCGTAATAATGATAAAGCCAGTCATTTGCGGGGATAAGGGTGCACAGCATGTCGCCTCTGTCGTAAGAGCAACGAAGCGCCTCCCTCATCAATGTCGACATACATCCCTGGTCGCGTGACTTACGTGTGGTTGCAGCACCACATACGTAGCTTACAGAAACCGTTACGCCATGAAAGTTCATGGCGTAACGCTGTAATAACATAGAACTGATCGGGCGATTGTCTTGCTCAAGTAGTAACGCGTCGTCATCGCGATACACTTCCGAGAAAAACATATCGACATATTGGTCGGAATCGTCGAAACATTCGCGCCAAAGTTTTAAAACAGCGTCTTTCTTTTTCATACACTGCTATAACAAGTGCGCGATTGATTATGTTTCGCTGTGATGCCGCTTATCCCTGATGCGCGTCGCGGAGAAGGTCGTTGACGGTCTTAACCGGATTGAATGTGGCGATAGGCACTTCGACAAACACTGTATTCCAGTCGCTCATGGCACCGTTCCAGAGGCCGGGAAGTTCCAGGGCACGGAGTTCCTTGCCGTTCTTTGACTTTGACGAGATGAAGCCGGTGTCGGGGTCTACGTAGCGCGGAAGGTCAAATTTCTTGCCGTTGACATCCTTTACGTAACATACGAGGTCAACCGGATTGAAATGGGTAGCTTTTCCTACCATCTCCTTATATGATTCGTTCGCAGGATCAATTTGGGTGCTTTCAAGAATCTGGGGTGAGGTAGATCCGTCGGGATTGTAGGTAATATACGGACCGCCGCCGGGTTCGCCTTCGTTGCGCACCATTCCGCACACTCTTATGGGTCGGTTGAGCTTATCCTTGATATAAAGCACGAGGTCGGCGTCTTCGAGCGATTTCATCTTTTCATCGCGTATGTTAAGCGTGTCGTGCATGAAAGCTATCATCTCCCTTACATCCTCAATGGTGTACTTTCCGGTGTTTATCATTTCAAGATAAGCCTTTACCTTATCCTGCACTTCCATCAGATAACCGGCAATGACCTTCTTGTAGTCAATGGTGGCGCCTCGCTTGGAGTCGGGTACCACATTGTCGATATTCTTTATGAAGATGACTGCTGAATCAATGTCGTTGAGATTTTCGATAAGTGCGCCGTGACCACCGGGACGGAACAACAGGTTACCGTTGTCGCGGAACGGGGTGTTGTCGGGATTCACCGCAACAGTGTCGGTGGATTTTTTCTGCTCCGACAGGCTTATGTTATATTTCACGTTAAAACGCTTCTCGATGGCAGGTACGCTCTCCGCGATTTTTTTCTCGAAAAGCGCGCGATGCTCGGGCGATACCGTGAAATGGAGGTTCACGATGCCTTTGCTGTTGGCTGCTGTCTGAGCGCCTTCCACAAGGTGCTCTTCAAGCGGTGTGCGCGCTCCTTCCGGATAAGCGTGAAATTCGAGAAGACCCTTCGGGAGATTTCCGTAGTTAAGCCCGTCCTTGCCGAGAAGTGCGGCTACGACATCCTTGTAACGGCGGTCGGCTTTGAGGGTGTCAAGGTCGGCGTTATAAAGTTTCTTTGCCACTTCGTTTAATTCGGGATAGAATGCAAAGTGTTCAAGGTCGGCGATGAACTTTGCCGGCGCGCTGCCTTCAGCCGGCTCATTTGCCTCGCCGTCAAGAAACTCGAAGAGAGCTTTGAACATGCGCGATGCAGCTCCCGATGCCGGCACAAATTTATATACTTCGCCGCCGTCGGCAAGAAATTTGTCCCAACGTGCCACTGCTTCTTTCCTTCCTTTGTCGTCAAGGCTGGTGATACCTGCCCCTATGCGGGCGGAATCAAGTATGCGCAGGTACGGGAATCCTGTCTCGAATCGTTCTATCTGTGCATTGAAAATTTCGGGTGTGATACCCCTTTGCTCAAGTGTTTTTGCGTCTTCAGGTGTCATTACTTGGTAGATTTGGTTAGTATTGTGACAAAGATAATAATTAATTCTGTATTATCGCGTCATTCGTTTGAGAAGATTGTAACTTGGCACGATGCCAAGTTCGCCCGCCTTGCTGAGGTCGGCGATTCCAGCCTCACGGTTACCTAATTTCAGGTAGAGGTAACCACGGTTATAATATGCTTCGCCAAACTCCGGCTTCAGCTCGATAGCCTTCGAGTAGGCGCTGATTGCCGATGTGAGGTCTCCGTTTGACACAAGCAGATTGCCCTTGTTGTAATGGGCAAACGGCATACGCGGCGACAGCTCGATTACCTTGTTTATGTCGTCCATCACCTCGGCGTTTACCATTTTTGCGGTCTGCATACGAAGACGGCTGTCCTCTGTATTGTTATTGTCGCCAATCACGGTGACATCGGCGTTTTTGAGCCGTGCATTGGCGCGAAGGAAATATGCAAGGGTGAAGTCGGGTGCGAGTTCCACCGCCTTGTTAAGGTCGGCTATCGCCGCCTGATAATTGCGGAGGGTGTAATAGTCCATCGCCCTGCCGAAATAGTCGATGGCGCGCGGCTCGTGGGTGGCGATGTAGGAATTGTAATATTCGATTGAACTGAAATGACGCGCTATCGCCTCTTCATCGTTGAGTTGCGGCTCGTGATTGGTGACCATCACTACGAAGCGGAGCATACGGGTAGCGTTGATGTCATCGATTTCCTTTATATAGTAGGGCACCTCTTTTATCTCGGTTGTGGTGACATAGTAGGAGGGCGTGAAGTATGGCTCGATTTCGATTATCACGTTCTGGTCCTGTACGCGTCCTTTGATACCGGCGGTATTGTATTCTTCCTTGACCTGGGCGTTGTTGGCGATGGTGAGCAGCGATGTGAAGCGGTTTGCCACATCCTCCTGTGTTTCCTGTCGGTCTTCTCCCGCCGCTACATTTTCTTCATTGTTTTCCACCGGCTGCTTTGACAGGGCGAGCGACTTCCGGTAATCACGCTCGGCTCTTGCTGTTTCTCCCATTAGCCGAAGGTCCTCCGACCTTACGAAATAGGCTCCGGAAAATGTCGGGAATGCCTCGATTACCTTGTCAAGGTCGGCTACCGAACTTTTGTAGTCGGCGATGTCCTTGTAGAGCAACGCACGGTTGTAAAGGGCATGGTAATTATTGGGGTCAAGACTTATCACTTTTGAGAAATCATCGATAGCCTTGTTGTTGTCATGCACCTCGGCGCGAAGCAGTCCGCGGTTGAAAAGCGCAGTAGCGTTCAGCGGCTCAAGCTGGATTGCGTAGTCATAGTCCGCCATCGCCCCGAAATAGTCGTCAAGATTATACCGGAGGAACGCCCTGTTGATGAAATATCCCGCAAACTGCGGCTGCAGCTTTATTGCCTCATCCATGTCGGCGAGTGCCTTGGCGAAATCTTTAGATGACGATATGGCTATGTCGGCGCGCATCACGTATGCGTTTGTCGCGTTTTTGTTGAGTTCAAGAGCATGGTTGATATCATCCAGGGCTGAGATGGTGTCACCTGTGGCGAGTCGGAGTTTTGCCCTGCCGATGTAGCCGTTGTCAAAGCGCGGATAGGCTTTAAGCAGCGTGGCAAAGGTCTTTTCGGCTGCCTCGTAGTCCTCGACCTCTTCCTCGGCGAGTGCCTTGTTGAAAAGTATTCCGCGGTTTTCGGGAAGCTGTTCGAGCGCTTTCTCATAATCGGCTATCGCCTCACGGTGTCGTCCGAGATTCTGGCGCGCTACACCTCTCACTTCGTATGCGTTGGTGATAAACGGATTTTTCTGTATCGCCATGGAAGCGTCTTCCTCCGCGCCACGATAGTCGTCGAGACTGAGTTTGGCTATCGCCCTGAAAAAATAGGGCTGCGCGAGATATGGTTTTGCCGCGATGACCTGATTGAAATATTGAATCGAGAGTACATAGTCTTCAAGATAGAGCGAATTTTGACCTATGCGGAGCACCTGGTCAGTGTTGACCTGGGCTTTTACGGGTGTCATCCCGAATGAACATAATATGATGAAAAATAGTATATATTTCAGATGTTTCATGATGCGTGACATGTTGCATATAATATTGATGTAAAGTTACGTCATTAAAATTTATTATCGGGAAATTTTGAAAAAAATAACATATACGATGGACTCTAAAGAGAAGGTTGTGGTGATAGGCGGCGGATTTGCCGGTATTAATTTCGTGAAAAAACTCGACAGGAAGCGTTACGATGTCACTCTTGTCGACCGGAACAATTATCATAGTTTTCCCCCGCTTTTTTATCAGGTGGCGGCATCCGGACTGGAGCCTGCAAGCATTTCGTTCCCGTTCAGGCGTGAGATGCGCAAGATGACGCCTCCGCCATGTTACCACATAGGTGAGGTCAAGTCAATCGATGTTATAGATAAAAAGGTGGTGACGCAGTATGAGACGTTGCATTACGACCTGCTCGTGATAGCGACCGGCACTACCAACAACTTTTTCAATATCCCCGATATCTATAAGCGGGTGTTCACAATCAAGAGTACCGGAGAAGCGATACGTTGCCGCAACGAGATACTCGACCGTCTTGAACGGGCAAGTATATGCCGTGATGATGAGGCACGGAAAAAATTGTTGAGTTTTACCGTTATAGGTGGCGGACCTACCGGTGTGGAGGTCGCGGGCGCTTTGGGGGAGATGAAGCGTTACATCCTTCGGCGAGAATACAAGTCTATTCCTCCGGAGCAACTTGTGATAACGCTTGTCGAAGGTTCTGACAGGCTGCTGCGCACCATGAGCGAGACCGCTTCGCGCTCGGCGTTGAAATATCTGAAAGAGCTGTCGGTTAATGTGATGCTGAATCAGTCCATGAAGTCGTATGATGACAATGTGGTGACATTCACCGACGGCTCGACACTCTATTCCGGAATGGTTATATGGACGGCAGGTGTCACTGGCGAATCCGTTTCAGTCGAAAACGGCACCATAGATCGCGGTCCGGGCAACCGTATCATGGTTGATGCCTTCAACCGTGTCAAAGGTCACGACAACATTTTTGCCTTGGGCGACATCGCCTTGTATTGCGACGACAGTTATCCGCGCGGATGTCCGCAGCTTGCACAGGTAGCGATACAGCAGGCGCGTAATCTCGCGAAAAATCTCAATTCGGGAGCGATGAAGAAGCCGTTTGAGTATAAGGACAAAGGTTCGATGGCGACAATCGGGCGCAATCGTGCAGTCGCCGACCTGAAGCATCTTCATTTGACCGGTTTTGTCGCATGGTTTGTGTGGATGTTCATCCATTTGATATCGCTGCTCGGTATGCGCAACAAGCTCGTTGTGCTCACCAACTGGGTCTGGGCATACTTCTCTTATCCCACATCGCTGCGTCTGCTCTTCCGTCCGAGCCGCTATCCGCTCCGTGACCGCTGACCGCTCAGGAAAAAGTGAGCGCGAACACGGTGGGAGATGTTTTGGTGGTGTAGGGGAGAAGCCGCAGTGTCGCGCCCTGTGCCTTTGCAAGAGTGCGGCTATAGGGGAGCCCTATGCCGTTGCCCGATTTCTTTGTCGTGAAAAACGGCACAAACAGTTGCCGTTGTATCTCTTCCGGAATTTGTTCACCATGATTGATTACCATGATTGTGACTGCGCCGTCGGGGTCTGATGAGGCATCGAGTGTTACCGTTTCTCCCTCCGGGGATGCCTCTATGGCGTTGCGCACAAGATTGACAAGGATTCCGGTGGTCATGTCGCGGTCACAATAGGCAATCAGGGAGGATGGGGTCACTTTGTCGCTGATTTTTATATTGCGGCTTTCTGCAAATCCTGAGGAGAGGGTGGAGAGATGGCGGAGCAGCGGTTCGATTTCGACAAGTTCAGGCGACGGGACGGCGACTGTCGACAACCTCCGGTAGGATGATATGAAGCGTGACAGTTGTGCCGATGCCTCGTTGATGGTCGACAATCCGGCGCGTATGGTTTCGGAATCTTTGTCGGGAAGCGACAGCAGTGTCTCGCTCAACGATTTTATCGGTGCCGCGAAATTCATGATTTCATGGGTCATCACCCGTGTGAGTCTTTGCCATGAGTCGATTTCGCAATCGTCAAGTTCAGAGCCGATATTTGTGATTGACACTATTTTGAGAGTCTCGCCACGCAGGGTTATGTTTGAAATGCGCAGTGACAATGACATGCTGCGCCCTGATGCCACACCGGTAGATATGAAGCGGGCTCCCGCAGCTGCCTCAAGTATCTTTTGAGGAAGGGATGCCTCAAATTCCGCCAGCCTTTTCAGGTGAGTCACTGTCTCCATACCGAAAAGACGACATGCAGCGTCGTTGCACCGCACCACATATCCCTTTGCATCCACGACCATTATCCCTGACTCCACGCTGTCGACAATCAGTTCGTAATAGCGCTCACGCTCGGCGGCGTCACGCCTCATGCGTGAGAGCATGGCATTGATGCGGTTGAGCATTGCGTTGACGCTATTTGTCCCTCTGACAGGGAATCGTATGGTGGTGTCGCCGTTTTCAATCGCCTCAATGAGCAATTCCAGCTTACGCCTGCTGAACCATCGCCATGTCATAGCCCGTAACGCTTCATTTTGTTATACAATGTCTGACGCGTGATGCCGAGCCGCGTCGAGGCTGCGCTCAGGTTTCCGTTGCAGAGACGTATCGCCTCGGCTATCATCACCCGTTCCATATCTTCGAGCGTCGACGGTTGTGATTGAACCGGAACGGTTTCCCTTTGTAATGATGAGAAAACATCGGGTGTAAGCATGTCGGAGTCGCTGAGTATCACTGCTTTCTCAATCACATGGCGAAGCTCGCGGATGTTTCCGTGCCAGGAGTAGTTATATAAAAGCTGTTCGGCGGCGGGAGAGATACCTTTCACATCGCGGTTGTAGATGGCGGCAAAATGGTTGATAAACCGCATGGCAAGTATCGGAATGTCATCGCGTCGCTCGCGCAACGGCGGCAGATGAAGATGAATGGTGTTGATGCGGTATAGAAGGTCCTCACGGAATGTGCCATCCGCGACCATTGCGTCAAGATTGCGGTTGGTGGCGCATATCAGCCGTATGTCTACAGGGACGGGGCGGTTGCTGCCCACGCGCACTATCCGGCGGCTTTGGAGCGCGGTGAGGAGTTTGGATTGCAGGTGCATCGGTAGGTTGCCTATCTCGTCAAGGAAAAGTGTGCCGCCCGATGCCTCCTCGATTTTTCCCGTGCGGTCGGTCATGGCGTTGGTGAATGAGCCTTTTATATGACCGAACAGCTCGCTTTCAAAGAGCGATTCGGTGACAGAACCCATGTCGACCTGCAGACAGCGTTTTGACGCGCGACATGACCGCTGATGTATCTCGCGTGCAAGTAGCTCCTTGCCCGTGCCGTTTTCTCCAGTGATCAGGATGTTTGCCTCTGTCGGTGCTGCTTTTATCACAAGTTCTCTTAGCCGGCACATCTCCTCCGAAAATCCCCATAACATTCGGTCGGGTACGTCATTTGCCGTTTTGGACTGCCCGTTACGATAGCGTCGGCATGCTTTCAGTACCTTGTCAACAAGTACACTGTTTTCCCAGGGCTTCACGATGAAGTCGGCGGCTCCTTCCTGTATGCCTCTGACTGCAAGCTCGATGTCGGCATAAGCTGTTATGAGAATAACCGGTGTTTTCGGATTCCTCTCCCTGATGCGCTTGAGGTGGAACATCCCTTCATTGCCGGAGTTAAGCCCGGCATTGAAATTCATGTCAAGCAACACGCAGTCTACTTTCTCGCTCTGCATGATTTCGTCGATTCTCACCGGCGACGGCAGAGTCACCACCTTCTCGAAGTCGTTGCGCAGCAACAGGGAGATAGCGGTCAGCACGGCGCGGTTATCGTCGACCACGAGGAGTGTGTTAAATTTCTTCATGACGGCAAATCTACGAAAATAATGGTTAAATTAGCCATGATTATTGCAGATTGCATTGCGCGACATGTAAGAATTATTTACAGTGTCTGTCTAAAATTTTTACATGGCTTGCCGGTGAAATAAAGTTAAGATGCTTATTCACAGATAATCGTGGTTTTGGCATAGTATGTGAAATAATCATTGGCAAGCAATAATGCAAAATCAACACATTATGAGAAAACAGATTTATTATTCGTTCAAGACCTTGGTGCATGACCGCGTCACGACACTCATAAAGATGGTGTCGATAGGCGTGGGGCTTGCCATGTGTCTTCTGCTCTTCACGCGTATATCGTATGAGCGCAGCTATGACACCGGCTTTGCGGAGCATGAACGCATCTACCAGCTGTGGATGGAATGGAAATTCAGTGATTACTGGTGCTCTCCCGGTGAATGTTGTATCGGTAAGATCGGTGGAGGCTTGTATGAAGAGTTGCCGGATGTCGTGGAGTCAGCGACTATGGTTGCCGGATGGATGGGACGTTATCCACTCTATGACGGTGAACGGCGGTTTGATGATACTTCGGTTGCCGCGGACTCACTGTTTTTTAAGACATTGGGCATCACCGTGCTTCAGGGTAATCCGGAGAAAGACCTCGCCATGCGCGACGTGGTGTATCTGAGCGACCGTCTGGCGCGGAAAATGTTTGGCGATGTGAATCCGGTCGGCAAGGTAATCAGTTATGACCGGCGTGTACCTCTTGTCGTCAAAGGAGTGTATCGTGCTGTCAAGCCCAATTCCACTATGGATCCTGAGGCGGTGATATCGATGCCTACCGTACTGTCGCGTGACGGAAGCGAAGGTTTCGGTTATAATTATTCATGGTATGGCGGCGACTCGTGGCACGGATATGTGAGGGTGAAAGACGGTGAGCTTGATATTGACCGGTTTAACCGGCAGATAGCCGAGGTGCTTGACCGTCACGCCCCTGCCGATGATAATGCTATAAAGATGAGGATAACGGCGCGAAAACTTACCGATACCCATTTGATGTCGGATGACGCACGTAATATGGTCATCATCATGACGGTGCTTGCAGTGGCTTTGCTCGCTATAACGACCCTGAACTATGTGCTTATCTCCATCTCGTCGCTTAGCCGTCGCAGCAAAGCTGTCGGAGTACATAAATGTATAGGTGCCGGACAAGGAAGCGTGTTTGCCATGTTTATGTGGGAGACGCTTCTGGTCTTGACGGGGGCTATGATTGTGACCGCGCTCTTGCTGTTCAATCTAAGAGATTTGATTGAGGATACTATCGGGGCTTCCGTGAGCGACTTGTTTGCCCCGGAACGCTTATGGGTGGTTGGTATAGTGCTGCTTACGTTCATCGCCGTGGGTGGAGTGCTCCCCGGTAATATGTTTGCCGGGATACCGGTCACGCAGGTGTTCAGGCGGTTTACCGAGAAGCGGAGTAGCTGGAAAAGGGTGTTGCTTGCCGTCGAATTTGCCGGTGTCGCCTTTATAACCGGACTTCTCGGCGAGATAATGATGCAGTACCATTATGTCATAAACAAGGATAAAGGATATGACTCCTCTATGTTGGTCATGGGGCGCAACATGGCGCAGGATTCCCTTGCGGAAGATGCCTATGCTTCGTTTTTTGTCAATCTGCCCTATGTAGAGGCTTACAGTTCATCGGATTCCGACCCTATAGGTGGCTACTCCGGAATGTTTGTCCGTGATGGTGATATTGAGTTCTCGACACGATATGATACGGCGCTTTCGGGATATACGCAATTTATGGGTATGAATACAGTGCAAGGACGTGAGCCGCGTAAATATGACGAAGTGATGATCAATCAGGAATTTATCCGGCGCATGCACTGGAATGAAGAGACTGTACTGACAGAGCATCCGGTACTTGACATATACGGGATGCCGGTAAGGATTGTCGGGGTGCTTGAAGATTTCAATATCTACGGTTTTTTTGAAAAGCCTTTGCCGTTTCTGCTGGTTTACACGACATCGGCAAAAAATAATGTGTGGTTGAAACTTAAAGCACCCTTGGATGAAAATCTGCGTCGTCTGCGCGCCGACATGAAAGAGGCGTTTCCCGGGGTTGACAATGAATTTGAGAGTTATGAAAAGATTGTCACCGACTCCTATGATTCAGTCAGGACATTCCGTAACGCTACACTCATGGCGGCGGTGGCGGTGATATTCATCACGTTCATGGGACTTATCGGTTTTATCGGCGATGAGATACAGCGCCGCGCCAAAGAGATAGCCATACGCAAAGTGAACGGCGCGGAATCTTCCGATATAGTGCGTCTACTTGCCGCCGATATAATGTGGACCGCAGTACCTTCGGTCATAGTCGGTGCGGGGGTGTCATGTTGGGTCGGCGATATATGGCTGCGGCAGTTTGTGGTGGCTCCTCGTGCGATATGGCTCGTGGCGGTCGCTGCCGGAGTGGCGGTTTTGCTCGTAATCCTTGCCTGTGTGGTGATTATGAGCCGCAAGACAGCCGAAGAAAATCCTTCAATTAATCTTAAAACAGAATAATGATATGATACATATAGAAAATCTCAGCAAAGTGTTTCGCACCGATGAGGTGGAGACCGTTGCGGTAAATGATATAAATTTTGATGTTGCTGAAGGCGAGTTTGTCGCTATAATGGGTCCGTCGGGCTGCGGCAAGTCTACCATGCTTAATATAATAGGATTGCTTGACTCCCCCACGTCGGGCAGTTATCGGCTTGGTGACAGGGAAGTAGGGTCACTCGCGGAGAAGGAGCGCACCCGGTTGCGTAAGGGGCGCATAGGATTTGTATTCCAGAGCTTTAACCTTATCGATGAATTGAATGTGTACGACAACATAGAGTTGCCGCTCACTTACATGGATATTCCGGCTTCAGAACGCCGCCGACGTGTCGAGGAGGTGACGCGCCGCATGAATATAAGTCACCGCCTCCGTCACTATCCGCGTCAGCTTTCCGGCGGACAGCAGCAACGTGTGGCGATAGCGCGGGCTATGGTGACTGCGCCGTCACTGATTCTTGCCGACGAGCCCACAGGTAACCTTGATTCAGCCAACGGCGAGGAAGTAATGAAACTGCTTACCGAGCTTAACCGGCAGGGTACTACAATAGTGATGGTTACACACTCGAAGCGTGATGCCGCATACGCCCATAGGGTCGTCCACTTGTTTGACGGCTCGATTGTTGCCGATGTGGCGCAGTGACACATCTCAATAGGCAAACGCCGGGCGCCGGCGTACCCTGATGCTGTCGGGGTACGCGCGGTTGATTTCTGGATGGGAGAGAGCGTAAATCATCGGTATGGAATCGCCGCTCCCGATACGGCGCAGCATCGGGTGACGTGTACTTACATCATCGTGATATACCGTGCCGTCGACTGTCCAGGAGTAATAGATTGTAGTCTCAGTATAGGCAGGCATCTTGCGGTAGCGGTGCTTGCCTACTTTTTGCATCTGTTCGTCGTGATGTCGTCGTTCGACTTTTTCAATCAGGGCATTGATGCGGCATGAGCCTGCTTCGAGCTGGCGATATTCGTAATTGGCGCGGAGGGCGATCCATGCTATCGCGAGCACTACAGCGATTACTATACCCCACATTAATTTGCGAAATAAAGATTGTGATAGAATATTCATGGTCAGTCACGAAAATATTTTCCAAAATTCAATGTCAAAGATAATTAAAACCGCAGTTTTTACTTACCTTTGTCGCATTAAAAAGTGCTACATGATTCTATGGTGAAAGGTACTTTGTATAGTGAATGCCAAAAATAATTAGTTGTTAATCAAAAAAACATGTCAACCCATTATTTAAGATTGCTTATTGTTGCGTTGTGTGTGCTTTTACAGTTTCAGCATACAGAGGCAAGGCGATTGTCCATGAATGAGGCAAAAACAATCGCTCTGAATTTTTTCAAGAACCGTGATTACCCGCGTCTTGCGGAGGAACCGTCACTTTCCCTTTTACAGACGAAGACCGACAGTCGTGGTGAATCGCTTTATTATGTGTTCGGCGGTAATGACGGGCGCGGATTTGTTGTCGTGTCGGCTGATGAAAAAAGATCGTCGGTCATCGGATATTCCTATGAAGGCGTGTATATCGCCGACAATCTTCCCGGAAATGTATCGGCTATACTTGAAAATGCGGCGGTTGATATCCGCGTCAATAATGTCGGGTCAATACGCAAGGCTCCCGGAAAAGTGTCGCGCAATAAAGAGCTGTCGACTGCTAAATGGAGTCAGGAAGCTCCGTTCAACAATCTCATCCCTAACCGTCGGCTGACCGGATGTGTCGGTACGGCGATGGCTATCATCATGAAGTATCATGACTGGCCCGAGCAGGGACGCGGATTGCTTGGCGAAGTGGATTTCAATGTCAGGTATGACTGGAATAATATGCGCCTTGACAACTATCGTAACGGTTATTCGGAGGCAGAAGGCGAGGCGGTGGCTACGCTTATGTCACATGCCGCACAATCAATCATGACTGACTTCGGCATGTCCGGGTCAAGTGCGTTTGAAGTCAGGGTTCCTGCTGCGCTGATTGATTATTTCAGTTATGATGCAGGCGTGTCATATAAGAAAAGTTCTGAAATGGACCGCCGTGAGTGGGATGCTCTCATAATGTCGGAAATTGATGCCGGTCGCCCGGTGCTTTATTGCGGACAAGATGTGTCGACGGGACACGCATTTGTATGCGACGGATATGAAGCTGACGGAAATTCGGCATATTTCCATATAAACTGGGGTTGGGGCGGTATCGCCGACGGTTATTTCGCTTCCGACAATCTTTCGCCTCAGGCGAGCCGCGATTATAATTTCAATAATCTCAATACTATAATATATAATATCAAACCGTCTCAGTCAGTCACGCAATGGTCGCCGATACATCTTACCAACGACGGCAATCAGGTAGGCATGACGATTGACGTGGAATCTCTTGTGCCGGGCGGAAAATTCACATTGCGTGCAGGAGCACTGAAAAATGTATCACATGCCGATTTTTCGGGAAAACTCGTCGCAGCTCTATATGATTCAAATGATGTGTTTAAATGTGAGCTTAGTGCGCAGCGGAATCTTTCTCTTGTATCGTTGCAGAGTATCGGTTATGTCGATGTAGAGTGTGCGGTTCCTGCCGGTATGACGGTTAGTGACGGAGATGTGGTGCGTCTTGCCACCGTTAATGGAGACGGTGCGTATCTTCCTGTTGCTTCGGAGCTTAATGTGATAGGACATATTCCCGCAAAACGACATGAGATACCATATTTCGATATAAATTTCCCGGTTGTTGACGGAGTGGAAATAGGCGCGGGTGATATGCGTGTAATCAAAGGTCGCGACTATGAGTTTACGGTAAATCTTTTATCTGCCGAAAAGGTTGTGACAGTAAAAGCCAACGGATTTATCCTTGCTCCGTCGGCAGGAAATGTATATCGTCTGAAAAATGTAAACAAGAATCAGGATATAGAGATAATCGTGCAGAATGCCGCCGATGTGGTGAGCAAGCGCAATCTATGGGTGTCACCCGGAAGTCTGTCATCGCTTATCAGTGATACCGAAGCCGGTACCGTGACCGACCTGACACTTTACGGCTCTATAGATGTGACCGATTTCACATTTATGCGTGAGCGTATGCGCCTTCAGCGCCTTGATATTTCCGGGGTCGAAATTGTAGCCAACGGGGCAAATCCCGCCAATGCCATTCCGGCAAAGGCATTTCAGTGGTGTGGGAGTCTCCGGACGATAATTCTCCCTTCCGGTCTTACGACTTTTAAGAGCGGGTGTTTTAACGGTGCGGGTCTGCGTTCGATAGAGATTCCTGCATCGGTGTCAACCTATGAGTATAACATATTTCTTGGTTGCTCTGACCTGAGTGAAGTCATTGTGAGGCGCACACGGCCTGCATGGGTCAACTGGTGTGTGTTCAGCGGGACACCCAAAGCTCGTCTGGTTGTGCCGGTAGGGGCGGCTGATGCTTACCGGAAAGCGGAAAATTGGGGCGATTTCAGGGAAATAGTAGAGGAGAATCCTGTACCGGTGACTTCTTGCTCTGTGAAATTTCAGGATACTGAAGGTGTGAAGTTTACGCCGCTTACCGAAGGAAGTGAAGTGCCTGTCGGCTCTGAATACAAGTTTACGTTGACTACCGACGATTCATTTGGCGATGCAATGATTGAGGTGTATGCCAATAATATACGGCTGTTTCCTGACGAGAGCGGCGTGTACACTGCCGCGATCAGAAAGAATGTGCTTATCTACATCGTCTCACGACAGCCCGATGCACCGCTTGGTGAATCTTCGTGGAAAATTACCGGCGCAGCCGGTGGTATCGGACTTGTGACCGATGTGATAAATGTTACACCGGGAAAAGCGTTTACAATACGTGCCAACGCACTGGCAATTCCTGCCGAATATGCCACGATGTTTTATGCTGCCGCGTTGACCGATGCCAATGGTAATATAAAGGAAATTATCTCTCCGGTCGTGACTAACAGTTACACCAATTATGGTAATTTGCCATGTAATTTTAACTGCATGGTGAAAGAGGCTTCGGTGCGTGAAGGCAATAATATCATGATTGTCACCTCTTACAACAAGAATACCTGGCGACTTGTGAGAGCTGCCGACAAGACTGTAGCCGACACCATTCCGGCTGTGGGTAACAAAGTGATTTACCATGCGGTTACGATGCCGTCGACAGTGCAGGGTGCCTCTATACAGGGTGCGGTGTCACAGGTAGTGAGAGGTATGCCACTGTCAATAAGGGTTACTCCGGTGTCGGTCGATGATGTGATTACTCTTTCTGTAAACGGGATTAATAAGGTTGTGGACCAGGCTGTCGCCAACCTTTCGATTCCGGCGGTGACCGAGGATCTTGATATAGCCATACAGGTAAATCCTGCAGGTTCGACAGCCTACACCGTCGTAAATGTTAAGGAAGGCGAACTCGCGGAAAAGATAGCACAATGTCCGTCACGCCTTAAGATTGTAGGCACGATGTCACAGGCTGATTTTGATGCGTTACGTAATCATGCGGCTACGATAACGGCTCTTGACCTCGCCGACGTGGAGATAAAAGGTATCGGTGATAAGGCTAATTCGATACCGTCTAATGCTTTTGTCTCGCCTCAACCTACTATGGCAACCGCATTGCAATCAATAATACTTCCTGCAACACTCACGCGTATCGAGGCAAGTGCGTTTGCAAGATGCATGAAATTGGGTGAGATTACCATTCCGGCATCGGTGTCATATATCGGTGCGGGGGCATTCACTTCATGTGTGGGATTGAAAAAGATGATTGTGCAGGGTGCCGTGCCTCCGCAGCTTGGCATGAATCCATTCCCTTCCACAGTCACAAATATAACACTTGAAGTACCTCGCGGCTCGGAAGACGCATACGGCACAGCAGAGTATTGGAAAGATTTTGCCATAGAGACCGCTGTGACATATTTCAATATCCAGATTGATCCTGCGCGTACATTCAACTTTAATACCGATTATTTTGTCCTGACAAAGATTCCTTATCCCGACGGCGAGAAGCAGGTGACACTTGGTCTGCCAAATTGTAAGTTGCAGAGCAAGGATTGCGATGTGATTCGTCCCGGAGTGGCGTTTAAGCTTTATGACAACAACAGGGATGTGACCTATACCTCATCGTATGTAAAGTACGGGCAACACGGAGTGACATTTGACCCCTGGTACAAGAATCCTGAAACATCGTTGAAGTCACCGCAGAATCATGTGATTGATGTGGTGTTCTATTACGGCATCACTTTTGCCGCGCCTGAAAATTGTGACGTGACATTTGTAAATATGTCACCGGAGAATGAATGGAAAGATGTACAGATGGATCTTTTCGTTGAAAATTCAGGCGTGGCGCCGACACTTTACAAGGAAGGGGTCGACTATGGCTTTGTTATAGCAACACAGTCAACCGGTATGGAGATAAAGGTTAAGGCTGTCACTACGGTCATGACAAAGACAGGTCTTAATCCGGAGTATAAGACTGCCGAGGAATTGCTTACTCCTGATGAAAACGGTGTCTATACTGTCGTGAATCTACAGGGAGACACTCGTATTGAAGTAACCATGATTCCTGTTGACGGTGGCGTGATAAGTGCCGGTGAACTTGACGCAGTTGATGCTGCTGATGTCGAGGATATTACATCTATCGGTGTGTCGGGAGAACTTACCGATGACGATTTCGAGACGTTGAGAGATAATTTCACTTCGCTTGAATCAATCGACTTGTCAGGAATGACCAACGAATCTATTCCAGATAATGCTTTTGCCGGAATGACCACGCTTGGCAATGTGACGATACCCGATTGTGTGACCTCAATCGGTAAGGAGGCGTTCAACGGCTGTTCGGCGCTCGAAAGCATAAATCTTGCATCGGTGACCTCGATTGGTGAGGGTGCGTTTGACGGATGTGACAATCTTACCGTGATTACGATAAATACGGTTTGGGATGCTCCGCAAGCGCAATCGCTAAAGACACGTGGCGTCAATGCCAACGGCATCAATGCCGCTTCGTTCAGAGGGGTAAATCCCAACTGCCTGATATTTGTAGCCGACAAGAATCTTGCCGTGTCACTTGCCGATGCCGGAAATATAATCTACAGTGGTGAGGGCAGCCGCATCGCCATGTCTGACATCATGCTTGTCGCCGGAAAGACGTTCAATACGCCCGGCAGCTTCCGTCTTGGCGAGAAGACTATCACATGTAAGGCTGCTCTCAGGTGCGGTGAAGAAGGCAATTGGACAGGTATCGTGCTTCCGTTTGCTCCGGAGAAAGTGTCGGTCGACGGTGTTGCACTCACTCTTGGGGAGAATGGAGAAAACAGCATGAGTGTGTATGCGTTTGCCGACAGTGATGCAGAACTGTTGTCGCAGCAATCGGCGATACAAGCCAATGTCCCTTACTTGATGCGTCTTAACCGCGATGTTGCCGGTGTGGCGGAAGTTGCGTTCAAGGCGGCGGGTGTGGATGCTGTAGATGTATATGATGTGCCGTTCACTCCTGTAGCTGATGAGATGGTAAGCGAGGGTAAATCGTTCATGCTGCGTGGTGTCTATGAAAATAAGGCAGTTGCAGAGGGTGACTATCTCCTTGATGATGAAGGTGCAGCCTTCCGCCTCTCTGATGACACTCTTGGATATGATGATGTAGCGCCGTTCTCGGTATATGTAAGGTCCAATGTTCCGGTGGCTCCCGACATGCTTAAAATAGATCATGAACCGACTTCCCTGCTTGAAGAGGTGATTTCGGTTGATGGCGGCATCAGTATGTCGCGTGACGGAAAGACTCTGGTTGTAATTGCCGACAGCCCCCGGATGCTTGACATTTACGACCTTAACGGTAGAAAGGTGATGACGGTGAAGCTTGAGACCGGGTGTAACCGCTTGAGCATTGCCCCGGGAGTCTATGTGGCTGCGGGTATCAAGATTGTGATGTAACTGTTGACGGTATATGATTTTGACGGGGTGTTTAATTTGGGTTAAACATCCCGTCTTGTTTTTGTGTTTAGTCAGGAATTGATTATCTTCGCGTAAATAACTATCAACTTTCGCTTGCGAAAGTTGATAGTTATGAGGTTAAGAGCTTGTTATGCAAGCAGGTTAAAGGTTATGAACCCGTGATTGTCCGATGATTCCAACGGTCAATCAACCTTAAACCCTAAACTTTTAACCTCTTAACTTTTAAGTGAGCTTGCGAAACTTAAATAAAAATGTTGCATGATGCTTGGAAAAGTAAAGGATCGCGCGCTTGCCGGTATTCCGGCTACTATAGAGGAAGCGCTTGAACTGAATGAGCGTTATTCCGCCGATGAACTTGCTGATGCCGCCGATGAGGTGCGGCGTCGGTGGTGTGGTGATGTCATAGATACCTGCTCCATCGTGAATGCCCGTTCCGGCAGATGTTCTGAAGACTGTAAGTGGTGTGCTCAGTCACGCTGTCATCATACCGGAATAGATGAATATGACTTTGTTGGTGAGCAAGAGGCGTTACGTGCCGCCCGTCTTAACTGTGATGCCGGGATAAAACGCTATTCGCTTGTCACGAGCGGCAGAAAGGTCGCCCTCGGCGATATCGATAAATTCTGCAATGTTTACCGGAAGGTCGCTGAGGCGACAGATCTGTATATGTGTGCCTCGATGGGGCTGCTCAACCGTAATGAATTACAGGCGTTGTATGATGCCGGTGTGAAGCGTTACCATTGTAATCTTGAGACTTCATCCGACTATTTCCCGACTTTATGCAGTACCCACACTCATGCCGACAAACTGAAGACAATCGCCCTGGCGCGTGAAGTGGGCATGGAGGTGTGCTGCGGTGGAATTATTGGAATGGGCGAAACATTGCGTCAGCGCCTGATGCTTGCCGAAGAGGCACGTGAGGCGGGTGCGGTGTCGATTCCCGTAAACATATTGAATCCCATAAAGGGCACTGCTCTTCAGGATGTGCCGCTCATAGGCGAGGAGGAGATTGTGCGCACAGTCGCGCTGTTCCGCTTTATCGCGCCGAAACTGACACTGCGTTTTGCCGGAGGCAGGATGCGCCTTTCTAAAAAGACAATGGCGAGGGTGCTTCGTGGTGGAATGAACGGGGCGCTCATGGGCGACATGCTCACCACTGTCGGTAATAGCGTAAATGAAGATAAAACTCTTTTCCGCGAATGTGGATATACGGAATAATACTTAACCAAAGATAAATATATCAATGAAAAAGACAGTAATGATGGTGGCGGCTGCTCTTGCCGCATTTACCGTGTCAGCCCAGCAGGCATTATGGGATAAAGCCCCCACAGTATCTCCCGAAGTTCATGGTGATAACACCGTGACTTTCCGCATTAATGCGCCTAAGGCTACGGATGTTAAAGTAACGGGCGATTTTCTGCCGACACGCAAGATTGACACTCCTTTCGGCTCGTTTGACGCGCCGGGATATGCCGACCTTACACGCAATGCCGACGGTATATGGGAATACACTACAACCGCGCCGCTTGCTCCGGAACTTTACAGCTATACATTCATGGTCGACTCGTTGCGCATAAATGACCCTTCAAATGTATATCTGCTTCGCGACATATCATCGCTGTCTAATATTTTTATAATCGGAGGAGAACGCGCCGACCTGTACCGTGTTAACAAAGTGCCTCACGGGTCGGTGTCTAAAGTGTGGTATCATAACGATTCCCTTGACATGGACCGCCGTATGACAGTGTACACCCCTGCCGGTTACGAGAAGGGCGACAAGCGTTACCCGGTGCTTTATCTTCTGCATGGCATGGGTGGTGATGAAAACGCATGGAGCGAACTCGGCCGTGCTACACAGATTCTTGACAATCTTGTCGCGCAAGGAAAAGCCGAGCCGATGATTGTGGTGATGACCAACGGCAACATTTCACAGGAGGCTGCTCCCGGTGAAACCTCCGACGGGCTTCTTCAGCCGGTGGCACAGCGTCCGCGCACAATGGATGGCACTTTTGAGGCTACATTCCCTGAGGTGGTGAAGTTTGTCGATACGAATTATCGCACTATCCCGGAGAAAAGTTCCCGTGCTATCGCCGGACTCTCAATGGGCGGCTTTCACTCGCTGCATATTTCCAACGAATATCCCGACCTGTTTGACTACGTAGGGCTATTCTCGGCAAAGATAATGCCGGGTGAAAATGCCACCTCGGAGGTATATGCCGATTTCCCCGGAAAACTTGCAGGTCAGTTTGCGAAGCATCCGAAGCTGTTCTGGGTCGCTATCGGCGACAAGGATTTCCTTTATGAGGAAAACAAGAAACTTCGCGAAGTGCTTGATACCAACGGCTACCAGTACACTTACTACGAATCGCCCGACGGTCACATCTGGAAAAACTGGCGCATCTACCTGACCGAATTTGTCCCGCAACTCTTCAAGTAAGTGTCAGCATTCGTCGGTTTCGCTACAGGGAGTCTTGGGCAGATAATGATGGAGTAACAGGAATCCCAGGACTCCGGAGAGTAGTGACCCGACCACGATGCCGAGTTTGGCATTGTTGAGGAGTTCGAGCCCGTGAGCGCCCATGCTGCCAAATGACAGGTTGGCGATGAAGAGTGACACCGTGAACCCGATACCGCCGAGCATAGCGATGGAAGCGATCATCTTCCAGTTGGTGTGGTCCGGTATCGGGGCGAGATGTAGTTTGACGGCACCCCATGTGAAAATAAATATACCGAGGAATTTGCCGAGTACGAGACCGCAGATTATGGCGAGACCAATGCCGCTCCAGATAGCCGACGGTTGCATGTGCCAGAGGCTTATGCCCGCATTGGCGAATGCGAAGACCGGTATGATAAGATAATTGACAACGGGATGCAACGAGTCCTCGAGATCCTGAAGCGGGGAAATCACTTTGTCAGATGCCGACTCTACCTGCTTCAGCCAGTCCATCTGGTCTTTGTTGAGTATCGAGCGGCGGTTGAGCAGTTCGTCATCCTCGGCATTGAAATGTGAGATTGAATTACGTATCATCTGCACATATTTCTTTGGTGCGAACACCGGGGTCGCCGGTATGCAGAACGCTACGAGCACTCCGGCTATGGTAGGGTGTATGCCTGAGTTCAGGAACAGATACCACACCCCCGTGCCTATAAGCAGATAGAATATCTTGCTCTGTATGCGGAATATTGAACCCAGGAATAGCACGCCGAGAAGTATGAGCGCATACACGATGAACATTATCTCGATGTGTCCGGAATAGAACGCCGCTATCACGATTATGCCGCCTATATCGTCGACTACGGCAAGCGTGGTTAGGAATATTTTCAGTGAAATAGGCACACGGCTTCCGAGCATCGCAAGGATACCGAGTGAAAACGCGATATCGGTTGCCATAGGGATTGCCGCGCCGTCGGCATAGTCGGTGCCATGGCTAAGGAGCATGTAGATCGATACCGGCACTATCATGCCGCCGATAGCGGCGATTATGGGTAGTAACGCCTGCTTGAATGAGCTGAGTTCGCCTACGAGTACCTCTCGTTTTATCTCGAGCCCTATGGTGAAAAAGAAAATCGCCATGAGGGCGTCGTTGATAAACTGCAGCATGGTCATCGGGTGACCGGCATGACTGAATATGTTGAACGACCCTACCTGCAGTCTTACTTCCTGATTCCAGAAGTCGTTATACAGGTCGCTGATACCCGGCAGGTTTGCCACGATTAGTGCCAGCACCGTGGCTCCGATAAGCACGTTGCCTCCCGACGCATGACTTCTCAGCGCACGTTTTGCCGAGTAATACACTTTTGACGGGAAGGTCGGTGATTCATCATATTTTGAACTCATACTCATAGTTGAAGCAATAAATAGTCATTACTTCACTATAACAATCAAAACATTAAACCTGTTTATGACGTGTGGAGTGTCCGTAATATGTCGGGAAGACGGTCGGCGATTGCCTCTTTTAGCCGCCATGCCGCTACTTCGGGCGTAATGGGGTTGACATCGCGCGGCTCGTATCGGTCAGCGGAGATAATTTCTGTGAAATATGGGGTGAGGAGGCATCCGGGCTCCACGCATCCGCCGACGGCAACGACCGGAGTGCCATGTTTCTGTCGGTAATCTATAAAATAGGAGAGGACTTTCCCCATTGCCGACTGGCTGTCGATTCGTCCTTCGCCGGTGATGATGATATCTGGATTCAGACGGCTGATTCGTGACCCTGCTACCACATCAACCCCCGGACAGAGCTTGCCGCCGATTGACAGGATGGCAAATCCGAGACCACCTGCCGCGCCGGCTCCGGGTGTGTCGGGATTACCGCCCGGCATCAGGCTTGCAGCTTTACGTAACCGCTTTTCAAGAAGTTCCATGTCATCGGGAGTCGCCCCTTTCTGCGGGGCGAATGTCAGGGCGGAGGGGCTGCCATCCGCAGCAAGCAGCGGTACTCCGGCATCGTAAAGCCCCACTATGGAGGGAACCGGCACTTTATTGCGGGCAAGGTAAAATACCATTCCCATGCCGCCGTCGCAGGTTGCCGTGCCTCCAAGCCCGATAAACGCCGAGTTTAAAAACTCATGACGTTGCATGACAATGTGCAGCAACTCGCCGACCGGTGCCGATGACGAGTGCATGATATCACGTTTTTCAGTGGGAATCAATGTAAGTCCTATCGCTGTTGCCGAGTCAAACAGCACAGCGCGCTCAGCTTCGCTGTAATAATATGTGGCTTTTGTCATGGGGAGTCCCGGCAACGGTGGGTGCACAAGTGCCGCGTGACGGGTAAATCCCATCTCTTTCGCGAGTATTGCCGCCGTGCCTTCTCCTCCATCCGCCATCGTGACGAGATGTATCTCTGCATCGTGACATGCCTCAAGCACTCCTTCACGAAGAGCCTCGGCTGCTTCGGCAGAGGTGAGGGTGCCTTTGTATTTGTCGGGGGCGATGACTATTCGCATGACGCCTGTGATGTCACTATTATGTCAGTCTAGTTTAAGCACGGCGAGGAATGCTTTCTGCGGCACTTCCACCGAGCCTATCTGCTTCATGCGCTTCTTTCCCTTTTTCTGCTTTTCAAGCAGCTTGCGCTTACGGGAGATATCGCCGCCGTAACACTTCGCGGTCACATCCTTGCGCACCGCCTTGATGGTCTCGCGGGCAATGATTTTTGCCCCTATCGCCGCTTGTATGGCTATGTCAAACTGCTGGCGCGGGATAAGTTCTTTCAGCTTCTCACACATACGGCGCCCGAAGGTGACGGCGTTGTCGGCATGGGTAAGGGTACTCAGAGCGTCGACACTCTCGCCGTTGAGCAGAATGTCGAGCTTCACGAGGCGTGACTCGCGGAAATCGTGGATGTGGTAGTCAAACGATGCGTATCCCTTAGAGATTGACTTCAGTTTGTCGTAGAAGTCGATGACAATCTCTCCAAGCGGCATGTCGAAAGTAAGCTCGATGCGGTTGCCCGATATATATTCCTGCTTGACAAGTTCGCCGCGTTTGCCGAGACAGAGGGTCATGATCGGACCGATGAAGTCGGCGGCGGTTATGATTGACGCCCTGATATATGGCTCTTCGATATGGTCTATGAGAGTAGGGTCGGGGAGACCTGACGGGTTGTGTACCTCGGTCATCTCGCCTTTTTTGTCATATACGCGGTAAGATACGTTTGGCACGGTGGTGATTACATCCATGTCAAATTCCCTGCCGAGTCGTTCCTGGATAATCTCCATGTGGAGCAGCCCGAGGAAGCCGCAGCGGAAACCGAATCCGAGTGCCATCGATGACTCCGGCTGGAACGTCAGCGACGCATCGTTAAGCTGTAGCTTCTCAAGCGATGCACGAAGGTTTTCAAAATCTTCAGTCTCGATGGGATATACTCCGGCAAACACCATCGGCTTTACTTCCTCAAATCCTTCAATCGCCTTGTCACAGGGATTGTTGACATGGGTGATCGTATCGCCTACACGTACCTCGCGCGATGTCTTTATGCCGGAAATTATGTAGCCCACATTGCCTGCTGAAAGCTCCTCGCGTGGCGACATGTCCATTTTCAGCACACCGATTTCATCGGCATGGTATTCTTTTCCGGTAGACACGAATTTTACAAAGTCATTCTTCCGGATTGTGCCGTTGATGATTTTATAGTAGGCGATAATCCCCCGGAACGGATTGAACACCGAGTCGAAGATAAGTGCCTGGAGTGGCGCCTCAGGATCGCCTTTCGGTGCGGGTACGCGGTCGATGATGGCTTTTAGTATTTCCGGGATGCCGATACCGGTTTTTCCTGATGCGCGGATAATTTCTTCCGGCTTGCAGCCGAGCAGGTCGACAATCTGGTCTTCGACTTCATCAGGTTTCGCGCTGTCAAGGTCGACTTTATTGATTACCGGGATTATCTCAAGGTCATTGTCGATAGCCATGTACAGGTTGGAGATGGTCTGTGCCTGGATGCCCTGCGAGGCATCGACGATAAGAAGGGCGCCTTCACATGCCGCTATGGAGCGTGACACTTCGTAGGAAAAGTCGACGTGTCCCGGAGTGTCGATAAGATTCAATATATATTTTTCGCCGTCAAGAGAGTATTCCATCTGTATGGCGTGGCTCTTGATTGTGATTCCTCGTTCACGTTCAAGCTCCATGTCGTCAAGCACCTGGGCTTCCATGTCTTTTGCCGAGATGGTGTTGGTGTACTCAAGCAACCTGTCGGCAAGTGTGCTCTTGCCGTGGTCGATATGGGCGATGATACAGAAATTGCGTATACGTTTCATAGTCTGCAAAATTACGGAAAAAGCGTGGAATATGCAAAGAAAAAGGGAGCGCGGGTGGCGCGCTCCCTTATGGGGTAAGAAGTTCCGCTATAAGCGGTGATCTCGTTTTTTAGTAGTTCCATTGGCAGGCAACCATTGTCAGGTTGTTACAACCGATTGTACGGAAGTCAGTGATGTAGTTGTAGCGGCAGTTGATGTAGGTAAGAGCCTGGTCAAACGAAACATCAAGCATTTGGAGCTGGTTGTTGTTGCATATAAGACGCTGGAGGAAAGTCTGATTGCTGAGAGTCAGGCTGGTCAGGTCGTTGTAGCAGCAGTCAACATACTGCAGATTCGGGCAACCTTCAACGGTGAAGCTGGTCAAGTCGTTGTAAGAGCAAACGATATCGATAAGATTCTGGCATTCGCGGAGGGCGAGTGAGTTCATACGGTTGTCAGAGCAGATGAATGTGCTCAAGGTAGGCAGACCGGAGATGATCATATTGCTGATTTCGTTGTCGTCGATGTTGAGATTCTGAAGATTCTCCACACCGAAGAGGTTGATGCTTGTCAGCTTGTTGTAGCCGCAGTAAAGGTTCTTAAGAGCCGCGCAACCTTCCACGTTCAATGCTTCAAGGTGACATCCCTGGCAGTTGAGGGTCTTGAGAGTGGTTGAGTTGGCAACGCTGAGTTCTACAAGCAGGTTGTTGGAGCAGTTAAGGTTGGTCAACAGCGGTGTACCGGTGATATCGATGTCGGTAAGTCTGTTGCGATAGACCTTGATGTCTCTAAGAGCGCTGTTGTCTTTAAGCGTAAGGGTTGAGAGCTTGTTGCGTGATGCGTTAAGTTCTGTAAGAGCTGCATCGCCTGCTACTGAAAGAGAAGTGAGGGCGTTACGTGACACATCCACTTTGGTAAGTGCTGTAAACCCTGAAAGGTCAAGGTCGCCTGCAAGATGCTTGTCTTTCCATTCAATAGCGGTCACTCTGCCGTTTGCAACGGTAACGCCTTCCCATGTTGCGGGCGATTTGAGATCAGTGATTTTCAGTGCGGTTGCATTTGTCCCACCTTTTTCAGCCGGCTGTGACAAGAAATTCTGCAGCTGTTTCACCTCGTTTTTGTCCATCTTCTGTGCGAAAGCAGTCACACTACCCAGCATGAGAGCAATCATAAATAATGCTTTTTTCATAAACTTTGAAATAGTTGAGTTTAATAATGTTGTTTTATTCCTTAAACAAAGTGCAACTGTAAAAGTTTACGAAAATTAGATAATATGAAGCTTATTAAAATGTCCGGTTTCGCTGCGGGTGGCTTCAATACTAAGGTTTTGTGAAATGTTAAAATTAACGCATGGCATTAAAACGGGGCAGGGGCGTCATCAGGTGCGGCAAGGAAGTCGGCGGTGCCACCTGAGAAAGGCGACGGGTTGCCGAGATCGGCAGGCTGCATGTCGTTGAGCTTTGACCCGACTGTCCCGGTGGAGAATCCGGTGTCTTCCTCATCCCAGTTCTCGAATCGTGCAAATTTTGCCTTGAACCGCATCTTAACGTCGTCGACCGAACCTGAACGGTGTTTTGCCACGATAAACTCCGCAAGTCCGCGGATATCGTTTCCCGATGCATCTTCCGATGAGCGGGTATAATACTCCGGGCGGTGGATGAAGCACACGATGTCAGCATCCTGCTCGATGGCTCCCGATTCACGAAGGTCGCTCAGCTGAGGGCGTTTGCCGTCGCCGCCCTGTCGCGACTCTACGGAGCGGTTAAGCTGCGACAATGCTACGATAGGTATGTTTAACTCCTTGGCAAGCTGTTTCAGCGAACGGGAAATCATACTCACTTCCTGCTCTCGGCTGCCGAATTTCATACCCGATGCGTTCATGAGCTGAAGATAGTCGATTATTATAAATTTCACCTGGTGCTCGCGTACAAGACGTCGCGCCTTGGTACGCAGCTCGAATATCGACAGTGACGGGGTGTCGTCGATATATAGCGGCGCGCTGAAAAGGTGCTTTACGCGGGTCATCAGCTGATCCCACTCCATAGGGGTGAGCTGTCCTGACTTTATCTTTTGGCTCTCCAGCTCACACACATTGCTTATCAGACGGTTGACAAGCTGGAGATTGGACATTTCAAGCGAGAATATGGCGACGGGGGTATTGTAGTTGACCGCCATGTTCTTAGCCATGGAGAGCACGAATGCGGTCTTTCCCATCGCCGGGCGCGCCGCGATGATGATGAGGTCGGAGTTCTGCCACCCCGAGGTAAGTTTGTCAAGCTCATGATAGCCTGATTCAAGGCCGCTTAATCCCGATGTGCGGTTGGCGGCTGCCTGAATCTGCTCGATTGCCTGACTTATGACCGGGTCAATCTGGGTGACATCTTTCTTTACGTTGCGCTGTGATATCTCAAAGAGTTTTCCTTCAGCTTCCTGCAACAGGTCGTCGACATCGTTACTCTCGTCAAACGCTTTTCCCTCGATTGAGGCGGCGAATGATATAAGTTCGCGCGCGAGATATTTCTGCGCGACTATTCGTGCGTGAAACTCGACATGTGCTCCCGAGGCAACGCGTGAGGTAAGCTCCGAGATGACCACCGGACCGCCTATTTCCTCAAGTGTGTTGTTGAGTCGCAGTTGCTCCACGACGGTAAGCATGTCGATAGGCTTCTGTGACGCACCGAGACTCTGGATTGCCTCGTAGATACGCTGGTGGGCGCGTTCATAAAAACATTCCGGTTTAAGAATGTCGCATACTGTGGTATAAGCGTCCTTTTCAAGCATCAGGGCACCGAGTACCGCTTCTTCCACATCCTTGTCCTGCGGCATTACTCTGCCTCCGGTGTCGTAAAGCGATTGATGACGGGGCTTGTTACGCCCCTGTGTATATGATTGATTGTTGTCTGCCATAATTGTTGTTTGATGCAAAATTAGCGAATTATTGCTATATTTGCATTATCAAAAAGCGGTAACTTTTAAATAATTATTTACATATATGTATCACTATTTTAAACATGTTTTTATGTCTGCTCTGCTCGTTACGGCGGCTTCTTGTGCCAATAATGGCGGCGGTGAGGATATCATCGACAAGACCGATTTCAAGAGTGCCGACGGAGTGTTTGACATCGACGCTCTTGAGGCTCTCGGGCGTGTGAGCGGCGCGGTGGTGTCGCCTGATGGCAAGAAAGTGCTGTATGGTGTATCTTACGAAAATGTAGAGAAAAACAAGTCAAACAACGACTTGTATGTGATGAACATTGACGGAACCGGTGTACAGCGTATCACACGTACGGCTTCTTCCGAGGGAAATGCCGCATGGATTAACGGCGGCAAGCAGATAGCCTTCCTTTATCCCGACGGCGATGTCAACCAGGTGTGGGTGATGAATGCCGACGGCAGCGACCGCAAGGTGGTGACCGATGTCGAGAAAGGTGTGCACGGCTTCCTGTTTTCTCCCGACGAAAAGCATATAGTGCTTGTGTCCACTCTTAAATATTCGCGTGACGCAAAAGATATCTATCCCGATCTTCCCGATGCGACAGGCCGTGTGATTGACGACATGATGTACAAGCATTGGGATGAATGGGTGACCGAGGTGCCTCATCCTTTTATCGGCGATTTTGACGGGGCGAAGGTGACAAATCTGGTCGATGTGATGGCTGACGAGCCTCGTTTCGAGTCGCCCGTGAAGCCTTTCGGCGGAATAGAGTCGTTTGCGTGGTCGCCCGACAGCAAGTCGCTTGTTTATGTGTCGCGTAAAAAAGATGGCATGGAATATGCCATCTCCACCGATTCCGATCTCTACCTTTACAATCTTGCCGACAAGTCGACGCGAAATCTCACCGAAGGGATGCTCGGCTATGACACCAATCCCGTATTCTCGCCCGATGGCTCCACGCTTGCATGGCTCTCTATGGAGCATGACGGATATGAGAGCGACAAAAACCGCATATTTGTCCTGGATATGACCACCGGTGAGAAACGTGATCTTACTGCCAACTGGGATTATACAGTCGATGCAATCGCATGGCAGCCCTCGGGTCGCGGACTTTTTTTCCTCGCTTATCGCGACGGTGTACGCCCCGTATTCTCCATCCAGCTTGACGGCACCATCGCTGTAGTGGCACAGGGTGAATGTGACTATGACGGTCTTTCTCCCGTTTCCGACACTCAGCTTGTGGTGATGAGCCATTCGATGCTTCGTCCCAATGAGATTTATGTCGCAGGCGATGGCAAGAGCACTTGCATTTCACATGTCAACGATGATATTTTCGCACAGCTCAAGATGCCGACTATCGAGCGCAAGATGGTGCCGACTACCGACGGCAAGGAGATGCTCGTGTGGGCGCTCTATCCTCAGGATTTCGACAGCACCAAGGTTTATCCCGCATTGCTGTATTGCCAGGGTGGTCCGCAGCAGGCGGTTAGCCAGTTCTGGAGCTATCGCTGGAATCTTGCCCTGATGGCGGCTCACGGATATGTGATTATCGCTCCCAACCGCCGCGGACTTCCGGGCTTCGGTACGGAATGGAACGCTCAGATTTCAGGCGATTACGGCGGTCAGAACATGAAGGATTATCTTGCTGCAGTAGACTATATGAAGCAGTATCCTTATATTGACGGCGCTCATATCGGTGCTACAGGGGCAAGCTACGGCGGCTTCTCCGTTTACTGGCTTGCCGGTAACCACGAGAAGCGTTTTGCCGCACTTCTCGCTCATGCAGGTATCTTCAATATGGAAGCGCAATATCTTGAAACCGAGGAGATGTGGTTTGCCAACTGGGATATGGGCGGCGGTGCCGTGAATGCTCCGGCAAATTCCGCAGATGCTCCCGACTACGGCGCATTCTGGCGCAAGGACAATGCGATTGCACAGCGCACGTTTGCGCTCTCTCCCCATCGTTTTGTCGACAAGTGGGATACCCCGATCATGATTTCTCACGGCGAATTTGACTACCGTATTCTTTCATCACAGGGCGAAATGGCATTCAATGCCGCCAAACTTCGCGGCATACCTGCCGAAATGGTGATTTTCCCCGATGAAAACCACTGGATTCTCAAGCCGCAGAATGCAATCATGTGGCAGCGACTCTTCTTCCGCTGGTTTGACCGCTGGCTGAAGCCCGCATCCGAATCCACCCCCGCCAACTGATAGATTATATAAAAGCAAAGCCCCGACTCACATAAAAGCCGGGGCTTTACTTTTCATATTAAGTTGGTCACCAATGGTGCATTGCCGGAGTGTTACCAGTTAATTATGAAAAATAGGATGAAATATGCACCGGCATAGGTTATCAGGGCAGCTCCCCAAGCCAATCCAATTTTCTTACAGAATACGCCCCATTCGCTGTTCCGGAAAAAGTCGCGAGGCGATAAGGCTATCTCTTCCGCAAGAGCGTATGTGATTATGAAAGCAAGAAGGGCAAGAATACCGATAAAGCCTAATGACCATGATACCGACCAGAAAAATATGTCAAAAGCGAGAATTATTATGATGCTAAGCATTAAGAAAAGTGACGAGATACAACCCATAAGTTTATGCTTTTTATTTGCTGATAATACCAAACTTCTCTAATAAAAAATATGCCGCAAAAAACGCTATAATAAATACGGCTCCTATAATTGAAGCAATTCTATCGTTTTTATCTTTTTCTTTCTTTTTCCTTTCAAACTTTTCCAGTTGTGCTTTAGTACGGATTGTCGTTTCGCTTTCAGGAAATTTTTCTTCAAGGATTGCAAGGTTTTCGCGGTATATTTCCAATACTTTGCCTGAGAGTGTTTGATAATCGTTATCTGAATGATCAATATATCTGTTGAAAAGGACATTTAATTCCGACATCAACGGGACTATTTGCTCCTCGGTGTCGTTGAAATCAGCCAAAAGTTCTGAGATATGGTCTTCGGCAAGACGAAGTTTGTCTTTTCCCATTTGTTCTCTTTCCGCTTCTTGCTCCTGCCTGATTGCACGTGTCTCCGTATATCTGTTGATGCCATCGGATATTGCCGCGATTTTCGCTGCCCGGGCTTCTCTGCGCTCTGCAGCTTTCGCCTCTTTAGCTTCTCTGCGATGAGCTTCTTTCTTATATAGACTGAATGCTTTGGAGCCTCCGACGGGTTCGCGCCTGCCTATTTCAATTAGTCTGGCAATATCTGCGCACTCATCGGGCTCTAAGCCGGAGAGTACGACCTCCGTCCTGATTATTTTAAGAGTCAGGGTATTCCCGGAGGCACAAACTGATTTCACGTTTGAATAGCTGACTGTCGTTGTTGCTCCTCTTTTATAGTCGGGAGCGCAGATATCCATTGTCGTGTCATGGAGAATAATCGATGACGATTTTTCTGTGATCGGATTGTTGGCGATATATATATTTGGTTAAGATAAATCATAGAGGAATGTTTTTGATGATAGTTTTAGAGTAGCAAGTAGCCTGATCTTCTATCGGAAATTGTTTTTCTTCGGGCCAGTTAAAATATTTCTTTATTTTTCCTTGTGAAAGACCTGAGAAATGAGGAAGATTTAAAACGGGAACTTCCTGAGTTGCTATGAAGTCCATCATAGAGCCTGCAATATTTCCAAAGGTCACAATGAGACGGGGTTTTATCATGTCTATTTCAGCTTTAAGTAAATCACGGTACACTGCCGTCTGCGATTCGGTCGGGTTCAATATTTCCCCGTCACGTGATTGAATTGCTAATTTGTGGCTATCGGTAATATATACACCGCATCCGTTTTCAACAAGTGCCTGTATGAGCAGCCACATACGTTTTCCTCCGTTACCTTTCTCTCTCCAAAGCGGGTTATGCAATCCGAAAACTATGGAGCAGAGAGCGTCCTCGCAGTTCTGATACCATTTGATGCTTCTCGGAATCGGGTCTTGGGAAATAAATAATACCCGACGGGCGGTGTCGGCTCCAAGATTGAACCATACGGGAAAATCAAAGGATACAATCGTATCTTGCATTTTGAATAATTTATTGGAAAAGGGAATCGGGACTGTGGAAGTGTCATCATAGTCCATGTATGGCGTCAGTCCCGATGAAAATTTCCATAATGGATATTTCCTGGAGCCATCCCATTCATCAAATGTGACGGCATTAAAGTTTGCCTTGAGGTCTTCATAACGCAGTTTCACCTTTGTAATCGTATCTTTGCCAAGCAAATATTTGCCGATTAGTTGTGAATTTTTCTCGATAAGTTCCGTGTTGTCGCAAAAGAGTGATAATTGATTCATGTTTTTCCTGATAAGCCGCGGTCATCCTCTCGTTGGCTTGTTGATTGGTTAATAAAAGAATAGCGTGGGATTCTGTATCTGTAGTTATTTCTTGGCATTAGCCCTGACAAAATCAGGTGAGAATTTCTGATGTCAAGAATCACGCGGATAAACGCTTTCGATGAATCATTTGGATTTGCACGTGTTCGGTATCGGGAATGGCTTTGGCGTTAACATTGTGTCCATTTACCATTCTCAAATTTGTACGCAATAACTTTGCTGCCGCACTTTTTACATTTTGGTTTAAGCAAGCCAAGTGCTGCTACCCGGTGGTCTACGTGTTTGTTGCATATTGTTCCACATTTGGGGCATTTAAACTTATGCAACGTAGTGACATTAAAAAAATCTAATACATCTTTTGAGATTACCTTCTTACAAATGTTACAATTAAAATCACTTTTAGCCATACCTAAGAGGGGGTCGCATTTTTGGTGTCCTCCAGTCTCAAAAGAACAGGTTGATAAATGAAGAGGCGCAAGACTGTTATCAAATTCTGTCAATAGGTTCTGGACTACCCGTGCACTGAAAATGAAAACAACTCACGCCCATGGCTGTATATTGACACGTAAGTGCATATATGCAGACCATAGGGAGCGGTAAATCATTATTCCTCAGTGCAGTAGAATTGTCCAGATTCATTGACAAGGAATAAGCTAAACGCTTCCTAACTATGTACGTCCTTAGGGGACAAGGCAAATATAGGAATAATTCCTTGATTTACCGCTATGCGTGAGTTGTTTTTATTTAAGTAGTCGACCGTAATATCTTTAGAAATGTACAGATGTCTTTAATGTGTCTTTCGTAATTATACCCAAAATCAATCCGTCTATTCCGGTGGTTAAGATTTATTAACATTATAATTGCGCCGATTTTCTTAGACTGGCTGAAATCAATATCTGAATCCAACTCCATCACCAACTTTTATCGGTTTAATATCCTAAGTTTTGTTTGCGCCAGTTGCGGCGTGATTGGCTCATTTTCTCTTTTAGTCCACCTTCCTGAGTAAATTGATGCTCTATATATCGTAGCGTTTTTGCAAGCATGGCATCGAGTTGGCAAATCATGGTTATCATGATGTTTGCAACTGTGGCATCTGAGCGCAATTCGCATTTTTCAACAAATAGATACGGGTCATCGTTGCTTGCACAAAAATTGCGTACCTGTAGCGTCCTTGGGTCATTTACATCCCATATCTGCAATTTATTTTGACGTAGATAATCACGAAAATCTTCCAATAATTCACGCAGGGAGCCTTTTGCGACACCAAGTAATTTTATACACATCTCGGTTGAGACAGTACTGTCCGCAGAGCCTTCGACGATGTTTTGCTTGCATGAACGCGCTGCTTGTCGCATTTGGTCAACAGTCCTCGATTTTGGAGGAAGTGCGCGCCGGATAAACATCTCCGTAACATCACAGATGACGACAGACTTCCTGTAGACATTCCATCCGGTGTAGTCGCCGGCGATGCGGAGAAAGGCTGTCATAATTTATGAGATTTATAAGATTTATAAATTTTATAAGAATTATATGTGTAAAGCGCAATGCGGTTTACACGGGGATTACCATCATGGGGATGTCGGAATAGAAGAGCATTTTGTGGGCTATCGAGGGGTTGAACAAACGCGCGAATATGTTCTTTTTCTTGTTAGGCACGGCTATCAGGTCGATAGGCTGTTGGCGCTCTATGGCGTGGAAGTCATCGGCGACATTGTTGAGCGACAAATCGGCAAGGCGGAAAGTGTAGAGCGGGTAGTGCTCGGTGCAATAGGCGAGAAGCCTGTCGCTCGTCGACTTGCGGTTGATAATCGACTTCCGCGACGGTACATTTACAATAGTAATCTTCAGTCGCTCGTCGGTAAAGAAACGGTATATTGCGTCGAGAGCCAGTATATCTTCCTGGTCGAGATTGCTGAAAAACACTACATGACGGATGTCATCGGTGCGGGAGATATCGGCTGATTCAGGTACGGTGAACACAGGGAAACGGCAAGAGTCAAGCACTTCTGCGGTAACGCTTCCGATAAGTTCTTTTTCTTTCTTTCCCGATTCACGTGTCCCCATCACAATCAGCTCGGGCTTCTTCTCCTTGGCAAGTTCGACGATGGCTTCCTCCGGCACTCCTTCGACCACGGAAGTGGTAAATTTTACTGGCGGCAGCTCGCTGTGTTTGATGCATTCACGTAGTTTGGCGGCAAAAGCGCGCATGAGTTTGTCGGCTTCTTTTTCCATGACCTGACGCATCTCCGAGTCGGCGATATCGTAGCTCGCGGGGTCGGACAGCTGCATGTCGCCTGCCGTATACGGGTCAAGAAATGAGTGAAGCAGTATAATTGAGGCTTTATGTCTGTAGGCGAGATGAAAGGCAATGTCACACGCCTTGACTGAATGGTCGCTGAAATCGACCGGCACTATCATGACACGGTTAAGCTCCGGTAGGCCGTCATTTACCGGAGTTGCAAAAATATCGGTGTTTTCAATGATACGGAGTGCAAGGGGAAGGTCTTTTTCATGAATGCGTACACGCACACCGCTTGACACCACGGGATGAGAGAGGTTGACATTGTGCAAAACCACCGGCACGCCTTCGCTTTCAAGGAGTGACTTGAGGCGTAAGGCGTGCTCGTAAGTGTGGATTGCCACAGTAATGAGGCGATCTTCAGTCATAAATTAGTGTAGAATGATTATGCTTCCTTTCCGGCAGCTTGCTCTTCGAGGATGGCGATAGCCATGTCGTATATTGTAGTATCGTCAAGGACAACTATTCCCCCGTCGGGTCCCGGCTCGATGTGTACACCGCAATTTTGTCCAAACTGATAGTTGCTGCCACCAAAATAATTACGGACTGTCTGTACGGTACAGTTGAGCTGATCGGCTATCTTATGCATTGACCCGTCGGGCAAACTGTCCTTGATGCGGCGGAGATCGTTGAATGAAATCGTTTTAGTCATGATACTATACGTTTTAGTGAGTAAATAAATTCAGTTAGTAATTGTTGTCGTTAAAATTATAATTTTGGTAGCAGAAATCCAAATTTTGCCGATAGAAATCGTATGTGTTTTAAAACATGTTTTCTCAAATGCGCTCAATGTCAGTGCCGCGTATCCATGCGCGTGTACTGTTGTCAACTTTCACGTCATACCATTTTACGGTCACAGAATCTGATTTGACCGACACTGAGTCGAGTATTTCCACAGTAGTGCCTTCGTGGAGAAGCACCGCCTCCTCGCTGCGGTCTTTCGGCGCGCGCGGTGATGTGCTCAGTAATGTCGACGGCTCGATTACCACCGCAATGTTACGGGAGGTGGAGTAGCGCGTGGAGATTGACGCGAATATATTGGCGAGTACACATACTATAAACAGTATTATGGCACCGAAAAATCCGGTTTTGCGGAGTCTTACGTCAGACATGAACACATATAGCGCGATTGCTCCGAGAAACAGCACGAATGACGCTATAGCCACTCCCGCCCAAGTATTAGCGGGCACCTTGCAGGCAAATCCGTTGACGGTATTGGAGATAAACATGCCGCGGTCACCCGGCTCGTCAGTGATTTTAGTGTTTACAAATTCAAGGTTGGCGCGGGCATCTTCATTAGACGGATCGAGACGCAGTGCGCGTTCATAATACAGAATCGCTTTTCCGGGCTGTTTTTGACGGTAATAGCAGTTTCCGAGATTGTAGTACAGGTCAGATGACGTGCCTTCAGTCTCGGCAATCTGCAGGTACAGGCGCGTTGCCTCTGCAAAGTCATCGCGCATATATGCCGAGTCAGCTTCCTGGGTAAGTGTAGCTCCCGCAGCCGGAAATGCAACGGTCAGCGCAAGTATTACATATGAGATTATATTCAGTTTCATAATTTCAATCTATAAAAGAAAGGTTAGCGTTTTGCGCGTTTGAGACTTTCCATGTCGTTCATCGCCTTTGTGGCATTGCGGAACAGTTCTTCAATCTGCTCATTGCTCTTGGCGGGGGAGTAACGTGCCATTTCACACTCGTCGATTATGTCGATTAGCGATGTTGTCAGTTCCTGACTCGCGCCATAGCTTTCAAGTTGCTGAGCAATGTTATCACGGGTGAGCTGCGACGCCGGTATCCCGAGTTTGTCGCTCAGGTATCCCCAAAGCGCACGAAGCAGCTCGTCGTAGAACTTGTCGTTGTCATGGGCGTTGAGATATCCTTTTGCTGTCTTAAGGCGTTTTTTAGCCACCTTGCCTGCATGGGCGAGGCGTCTGCCCTGTATGTCGGCATTCAGTTTCACCTGCTTGCTGTAGATGAATATGATTACCACCAGCAACAGTGCGAGCAGTATGTAACAAGGTATATACCACCAGCTGTCGAAGTAGTAGGTATGAGTTTTGCTTACGCCGAGGTCGCCCATCTTGATATGGAGGATGTCGGTGTTTTTGCTTGCAATGGATTGCTTGTTTACGCCGGTTGATACCGATGCCGCCGACCCTTGAGCCACTTTTATGTCGTAGGCGGGGGTGGAAAGGGTGACATACTGCCTGCTTTCGGGATTGAAGTACACGAACTTGTCGGCTCCGATTGAGAATGTACCGACACTCTGCGGTACAAATGTGTATTCGACAGTCATCGTACCGGTCACGGTAGAACCTGTTACGTGAGCATCGACGCTCGTCTGCGGCGTATATTGCTCAAATTCGCTCGGGAAGTCAATCTCCGGCTCTTTTATCGACTTGATATTACCGGTGCCCTTGATTGTATATGTGAGCGACGCAGCCTCGTTGGTCTTGAAGGTGGAGGTGTTGAGTTTGCTGTCAATGGAGAATGTACCGACAGCACCGGTAAATCCTTCGGGCTGCGGTTGCGGAAGCGGGGTGATGTTGATTGATGCGGAATTGGAGCTTACCTTTATTTCCTTTTCAACCGGGCGGGTGCCTCCCCAGAATCCCGTAAAGCGTTCATGTTGCACTACGGTCACATCGTATTTACCCGAATTTATGGTCAGCTTGCCCGATTTCTGCGGGAATATGATACATTGCTTCAATACAGCGGTCATGTAATTCTGCCCGTTGTAATGCTCTACCTCATTAAGCTGCGGCTGCAGATTCAGCTCCTCGATGAGGAATCCGTCAAATGCCGGCTGCGTTGTGGGAAGGAACGAACTTATGCTATATTTGGTATAGAGCTTGATGGTGCAGAGTATCGCTTCCTGTTCGTAGGCATGTGACTTGTTCAGGATAATGCGTACAAACACGTCGTTTGCCGATACTGTCTTGTCAGGCGACTGGCTGCTGATGTCGTCGACTCTCGCGCCTTGTCCCGACTGTGCCGCCTTGTCGGGAGGAAGCACGGTGAAACTTACAGGTTTTGTAGTGTAGGTCTTCCCTCCGGCTGTTATGCGCGCTTCTCCGATTACATACGTGCCGGGAGTGTCAGCGCGATAGGTGAAGGAGTAGTCGACTGTTGTCGATGAGGTGGATTTACCGTTGACCCACTGGTAATTTTGCATAGTCGAAGTCGAGGGACCGAAAAGCAGCGTACATCCTTTGACTTCCGGAGCTTTCAACCCGGAACCCTGACCGTCTTTAAGCCTGAATGTGATGTTGAATTTGTTGCCTGCAATGACTGTCCGCGGTGGTATGGTCGTGAACGATGTCTCTGCAAAGGTGCCGAAAACAACACCTATCAGTACGGCAATCAATATATATACTCTCTTTGTCATAATTCGCTTGATAATGGTTACCACTGCTTGCCTGTCGGGCGACCTGCCGCACCTGCTTCTTTTTTCTTCATTTCCTGTACTTTGCGGCGGGTTGCGTTCTCTTCATTTTCCATCGCCTTCAGAATCTTGTCGGCGTTGGCATCGCTTATGCCGCCCTGTTGCTGCTGCGGGGGCTGCTGCTTTTGCTCGTCTTGCTTATTCTGGTTTTGGTTCTGGTCCTGCTTATCCTGGTCTTTGTTCTGGTCCTGGTTTTGCTGCTGTTGCTGCTGGTCTTTGTCTTGATCCTGCTTATCCTGGTCCTTATTCTGGTCTTTATCCTGGTTTTGTTGCTGTTCCTGACGTTTCAGCTGTGCGAGACGAAGGTTTTCGCGAGCCTTGTCGTTGTCGGGATTCTTGCGCAACGCACCTTTGTACATGTTTATAGCCTGGTCATATTGCTGCTGGTTGAACGCCATGTTGCCAAGGTTGTAAAAGGCGTTTTCGGCAACCGAGATGTCACGTGCCGACTGGGCGACGGTCTGCAACAGGCTCTGCGCCTCCGCCATAGGGTTATTGCCTTCGTTGGGATTGGCGCTGCCCGACTGACGTATCAGTGAGGTCGCGAGATTGTACATGGCGATTTCGCTTGCGGCATTTTCTTCAAGTGCCTTACGGTAAGCCACCTCAGCATCGGCAAAGCGTTTTTCTTCATAATAGCCGTTGCCTTCCCTTATGTAATTACGCTCCTTTCTCGTTGAGGTGTCGTTGACCTTTTCCTGTGCCATTGCCGGAAGCAGGACTGCGGTCAATAATATGATGATTGCGATACGTTTCATTACCGGTCGATTTTTTACTTACTGAAGAAATTGATCTTTTTGAGCCAGCCAACCTTGCGGTCAAGCATGAAGATGTCAAGAATCAGGAACGCGAGGGCAATCCACCCGAATACCGGAAATTGCTCCGCACTTGCAGAGTAGACCACCTTTTCAAGATTACTCTTGGCGAGGGTGTCAAGTTGTTCCGATATGTCTTTAACCACTGTTGATGAAGCTCCCTGCACATAGATGCCTTCTCCTTCCCGGGCGATGGTCTGTGCCATCTCTTCATCAAGGCGCGTGGTGACGGGGCTTCCGTTCTCATCTTTAAGGAATTGCCCGTTGGTGCCGATAGGGATGAGTGCGCCCTTTGTGGAGCCGAGACCGATTACATCGACCTGGATGCCATGCTTTACGGCTGCCTTGGTGGCGGCTATTGGGTCATCGTCAAAACTCTCTCCGTCGGTGATGATGATTATTGCCTTTTGCATGTCCTCGTCAGGCGTGAAGGAGTTCATCGCCATTTCGATAGCCGCGCCGATTGATGTACCTTGGGTCGGCACCATCTCTGTGGAGATGCTGTTGAGAAACATCTTAGCCGATACAAAGTCGCTTGTGATAGGAAGCTGGGTGTAGGCATCGCCTGCAAACACGATTAATCCTACCTTGTCATTGTCAAGCTTGTCGATGAGCTTTTCGAGCACGAGCTTGGCGCGCTGGAGGCGTGACACTCCTTTCGGGTCGTCGGTCGACGAGGCGAGCATGGAGTTGGACACGTCAAGACATATCATCACCTCGATACCCTGCACCTCGCTCACTTCCTCCTTGGCTCCGGCTCTCGGTCGGGCAAGTACGATGACAAGTGCGGCTATCGCGATAAGCTGCAATACAATCTTGATGCCCGGTTTATATCGCGAGGCATCGGGCATGAGCGGGGCGAGTGTGGCGATTTTCCCATAGCGCGCGAGTTTTTTGCGTCGGGTGTAGCGCGCCCAGAAAAATAGTAGCGCTATTGCGGGAAGCAACAGCAGAAGATATAGCAGATATGTATTGGCAAAACTGAACATAGGCTTACATTATAAATCTATGGAATTGTGCGCAGCACAGTGTGGCGCAGTATGATTTCTAACAGGAAGAGTCCGAGTGCGAGCCACGCCCACATCATGTAATTGTCTTCCGTGTGGGAGAAGTGGCGCACATCCATCTGGGTCTTTTCAAGCTGGTCGATTTCGGCAAACACGTCTTTGAGCACCGTATTGCCTGTGGCGCGGAAATACTTGCCGCCGGTAGTGTTGGCTATCGACTGGAGTGTCGCCTCGTCAATCACCACGGGCATGTTCACGTAGTCGATACCGCCGTAATAGTTCTGCTGCGGCATAGGCGCCGTCCCGTTTTTACCTACACCGATGGTGTAGACCTTGATACCGTATTTTTTCGCAATTTCTGCGGCGGTAAGCGGTGCCACATTACCGGTGTTGTTCGTGCCGTCGGTTATAAGTATTATGCTCTTGGATTTCGCCTTTCCGTCCTTTATACGGTTGATAGAGGTGGCAAGTCCGTCGCCGATTGCAGTACCGTCTTCAAGCATCCCCATCTTAATGTCGTGGATATAGTTGGCAAGCATTCCGCGGTCGGTGGTCATGGGCACGGCAGTAAAACTCTCGCCTGCAAAAATCACCACTCCTATATTATCGGTGGTACGCCCTGCGACAAATTTTGAGGCAACCTCTTTTGCCGCCTCGAAGCGGTCGGGCTTGAAGTCGCGCGCAAGCATGGAAGTGGAGATGTCCAGGGCTATGATTATGTCGGTACCTTCAGTCGATGATGTGCGCCAGCTGTCGCGTGTCTGCGGTCGTGCAAGCACGATTATCACACAGGCGATGGCGGCAAGACGCAGCAGAAACAGCCCGTGCATAAGGTATTCCTTGTAAGATCTCGGCAGTTTCGCATAAGGGAGCACGGTCGAAATCTCCAATGCCGGATAAGCATTGCGGTGTTTCCATATATACCAGGCGATAAGCGGTATAAACAGAAGGAAAAGCCATAAATATTCTGGATGGGCGAGTTGCATTATTCAGTCACTTTTGGTTGGGGGTTATCGTTTTAAGCTGCAGGCTGTTCGACGGGTTTGGTGTTTTCTACAAATGTCACTGCGTTGGCAAATGCTTTCTGGTTGTCATCAGGCAGAGGCCGTACCTTGGCAAACTTCACGAAGTCAGCCATTTCAAGTATCTGTTTCATGACGGGAGCCGAGGTCTTCGTGTCGTCATTGGAGCGTATCTGCTGCATGATTTGTGTCGATGTCATCTCCATGGCATTTATGCCGAAGCGCTTGTCAAGATATACACGTAATATCTCGGTAAGGCGTGTATAGTACTCCTTTTCGTGCCCGTTTTCGCAGAGTTTCTCCGATTTGAGGCGGTTGAGTTCCTGCATGGCAAGCTCGTAGGGTGGCACAGGCTTTTTCTTCGGTACAAGCGGTATCGCTTTCTTTCCCTTGATGTAACGCAACCAGACAAACACTCCTGCGGCAATCAGCAGCACAATTAGGAATATCCACCAGTAATCTACGATAAAGTCGGGCAGATAGTCCCAGATACGTGTGTGTGGTTTCACTACGCCGGCGTAGTCGTGGATTGTCGCCATGGAGTCTACATCCACAGGCATTACCTTCAGTGCGAGGGCGTTGGAGGTGAAAGTATCTTTTCCGGCAACATAGACAAAGGGTGGAATCGTGTAAAGACCCGAGTCAAACGACTGGATTATCAGTTCCCTCTTTATCTCCTCACGGTTGCTCCCGAGGTCTGTTGTGTCAGGTTTTGACGCGCGTATCACTTCAACCTCGCGGGTGAGTGTGTCACCGTTGTGGTTGAGGAAAGCTCCCTGTGTGCCGCGGTCCTGCACGATTTCAAGTCTGAGGGCGGTCTGCTTTCCCATGAGTATATAGGCGGAGTCGAGCGACGCCGTTATACTCACCGGCGCTGCTGCTCCGTTATGTGCCGTCATCAGGCTTATAGCGGCAATAATAAGGCTTATGATAGTAGTCTTGCTCATAATCTCTATCTCAGTTCGCGTTTCTTGAAAAGCGCTATCAACGCTTTTACGAAATCTTCGTCGGTGGTGATTGAGGCGTGTTCGACGCGGCTGCGGTTGAAGCGCTCGATCATTGTCTGCTGACGCTCATACCACCACTTGTTGAATGTCTGCCGCACTTTTGCCGACGAGGTGTTGACCCAGCGGTCAGCGCCGGTCTCAAGGTCGACGACTCTCATCAGTCCTACGTCGGGAAGCTGGGCGTCGCGCTTGTCGTAGACCTGAATAGCTGTCACGTCATGCTTGTTGTTGGCGATTGTCAATGCCTTGTAATAATCATGACTGTCAATGAAGTCAGATATCACAAAGGTAGTGCAACGCTTTTTCAAGGCATCGGTCATGTAGCGCAATGCACCTCCTATGTCGGTGCCCTTGCTCTCTGGGGTGAAGTCGAGAAGTTCGCGTATGATAAACAGTATGTGTCGGCGTCCTTTTTTCGGGGGTATGAATTTTTCAATCCTGTCGGAGAAAAATATAACGCCGATCTTATCATTGTTCTGTATCGCGGAAAAAGCGATGGTGGCGGCGATTTCCGCGATCATCTGGCGTTTCTCCTCGCCTACGGCTCCGAAATTGCGGCTGCCCGACACATCTATGAGCAGCATTACGGTAAGTTCGCGTTCTTCCTCATAGACTTTGATGTAAGGGTGATTGTGTCGTGCCGTGACATTCCAGTCGATGTCACGGATATCGTCGCCATACTGATATTCGCGTACCTCGCTGAAAGTCATACCGCGCCCCTTGAATGCCGAATGGTATTCTCCGGCAAATATGTTTTGAGACAGACCTTTGGTCTTTATCTCAATTTTCCTTACTTTTTTTAGAAGCTCATTGGCATCCATAAGCTATTGTCGCTGTTTAGGGCACTTCGACTTTGTCGAGTATGGTTGAGATTATTTCGTCTGCGGTGATGGTGTTTGCCTCTGCCTCGTAGGTAAGTCCGATACGGTGACGCAGTACGTCGTGAGCCACGGCTCTTACATCCTCGGGCACAACATATCCGCGACCGCGGAGGAACGCATAGCTGCGCGCCGCACGTGCAAGACTGATGGATGCACGTGGCGATGCTCCGAATGCTATTATTGATGTAAGGTCGTTGAGCCCGTAGTCGGCGGGGAAACGGGTGGCAAATACTATGTCGACGATATAACGCTCGATTTTTTCATCAATGTAGATTTTTTCACACACTTTCTGCGCTTCGAGAATTTCCTCAGGCTTGAGAAGAGGCTTGATTTCCTTGCGCTCATTGGTGATATTTTGGCGTATGATGACCTTTTCCTCTTCTTTCGAGGGATATCCGATGACAACCTTCAGAAGGAAACGGTCGACCTGCGCCTCAGGCAGGGGATAGGTGCCTTCCTGTTCGATAGGGTTTTGTGTCGCCATGACGAGGAAGGGCTCGTCGAGGCTGAATGTATTGTCGCCTATTGTCACCTGACGCTCCTGCATCGCTTCGAGCAACGCACTCTGTACCTTTGCCGGAGCACGGTTTATTTCATCGGCGAGTACGAAATTGGCAAAAATCGGACCTTTTTTTACCTGAAACTGTTCACTCTTGACACTGTACACCATCGTACCGAGGACATCGGCAGGGAGAAGGTCGGGAGTAAACTGGATACGGCTGTATTTTGCGTCGATAATCTGTGCAAGTGTCTTGATGGCAAGTGTCTTGGCAAGACCGGGAACACCTTCGAGAAGTACGTGCCCGTTGGAGAGGAGTGCTATAAGCAGTGAGTCGATAAGATGTTTCTGACCAACTATGGTCTGATCCATGCCTCTCTGGATGAGATTGATAAAGTCGCTCTTTGCCGCTACAAGGTCATTGAGCTCTCTGATATTTACCGTTTCACTCATAAATTTGATTTTTGTCGAGTAATATGTTGTCTATTTATTCAATATTTGTGGTAAAAAAGTCTTGTTCCCTCTTTGGTGCAAATTTAAAAATTCTAACAACTCAAAGGTTAAACGGGATTGTTAAAATTAGCTATATAACCTTTATCTTATTAAAACATTAAGATTATTTTGCCAATCGCGCTGTGATTTCCCCGATTTTTTTCTCAGCATGATGAAGACTTTCAGGGTCATTGGCGTCAATACCGTATTTTTCCGGATCGGGAATCTTGACCGGGGTGCCGGGACGTATGCGGTTGGGATTGGTTATGACATCTGAATTTTCCTCATAGATGTAGACCCAGAATTTGTAGTCGCCGTAATATTTGCGCGCCATCGTTGTAAGGTAGCGGCTTGTGGTTATGGTGTCGACGGCTATGGGTTGATACACTTTGATTGTGTCGGTTGCTTCTACAACACTGTCGGCTGTAACAATCGCGCTGTCAGCTTCGATTACGGCGGGTGTGGCGATAGAGTCGGCGGCGATTTCTGCCGGTGGCTCTCCCGGAATGATATAACGGTCAGTGATGAAGTATAATAACGCGCCCGTGACTACACCTATGGCAAATGCAAGCCATGGATTGAAACGGCGTGGCGCATCTTCTTGGTAATCGGTTTCTATGGCTCCTTCCGTGTCATCGGTAGCGAGTGAGCTTTCATCTCCTTTTTCTTCAACTTCAGTGGCTTCTTGCGCCATGATTTCAGGCTCAGTGGCCGACTCTTGGGATGTGACAGTCTCAGATGTCTCATCCTGCGCTTTTTCTTCTGCGGTTTCCTCCGGTTCCACCGTGGCGATGGTGGCTGCCTTAGGAATAGGTGGTATTACGGGCGACACGGGGATAGGCGGAATTACAGGCATGACAGCCGTGGATTCCTTGATACCGGAGGTCGTATCAAGTACTTCATTTGCCTCTTCGAGGGTGTCTTCCGTAACGCCGTCACCGAGCGGAACTGCCTCGAAGAATGCAAACGGCTCATTGACCGCATCGGCAAGCTCTTTGTCGGGCGACCATGCGACAGGTGACTCAAGATTGTCCTGTGGGGTGAATGTGCCGATGCCTTTGATGGTCACCGACTCTCCTTTGGCGAGGGTTTCGGCAACCAAATCAAACAAATGTTTGATAAATGACTCGGCTGTCGACGGTGAGCCGGAGGTAAGTTGTGCCATTGCCTCGGCAAGTTGCGGGAATGTTATCTTGCGGTTCATCGCGACTCCTTGATTTTTCGTTTTAACAGTGAACTTGGTGTGAACTTGACGCTTATAGAAGGCGGGATGAGCATCCGCGCACCTGTCAGGGCATCGGTTCCGATGTGCTCGTCTTCCTTGTGCGGTTCAAATTCCCCGAAGCCCGGTACAGCTATGGTGTCCATATCGCAGAGCCGTTCTTTTATAACGGCTCCGAGGCTGTCTAGCAGGGCGGTTATGTCCTTGATATCGCGCCCCATCGCTGTGGAGAGGGCGTGTAGCAGTGCTTTGTTTTCCATCTCTTTGTCGTGTTACCAGATAATTACGCGCTTTTCAGGGGCGAGATACATGGCGTCGCCCTCCTTGATGTCAAATGCGCGGAAAAACGGTTCTATATTTTTCAGCGACCCGTTTACTCTCCATCTTCCGAGTGAATGTGGGTCGGTCTTGGTACGCAGCAGAATCTCTTCATCACGAATATTGCCTGCCCAAACATTTGCGTACGACAGGAAGAATCGCTGGTCGGGGGTGAAGCCGTCGATTACCTCTCCTTCGGAGTCACCGAGGGAGTTATGATAGGCTGTGTAGGCAACGCGCAAGCCTCCCTGGTCGGCGATGTTCTCGCCGAGCGTAAAGCGACCGTTGGCATGGGTATCGCCAAGCACCACTATGCTGTCAAACTGGTCGGCGAGACCGGCGGTGAGAGAGTCAAATTTTTCTTTGTCGGCGGCGGTCCACCAGTTAGCGAAATTTCCTTCCTTGTCAAACTGACTTCCCTGGTCGTCGAACCCGTGGGTCATCTCATGTCCGATTACGACTCCGATGGCACCATAATTTTCAGCCGGGTCGGCGTCGGGGTTGAAATACGGAGCCTGAAGTATTCCGGCAGGGAAGCATATCTCGTTGCTTAGCGGTGAGTAATAGGCGTTGACGGTCTGGGGGGTCATATACCAGCGTGTCTTGTCAACAGGCTTGCCCCAGTCCGACAGGTTATAGTCGACCTCATGCTTGATTGCGTCTTTGATATTATCCCAGTAGGAGCGGCGGCGGTCGATTTTGAGTGTGGTGTAGTCGCGCCATTTGTCAGGATAACCTATCTTCACGGTGAAGGCGTCAAGTTTTTCAATGGCGCGCTGTTTGGTGGTGTCGCTCATCCACGTAAGTCCGTTTATATGTTCGCCGAGTGCCGTCTTGAGGTTGCCTACGAGTGTAAGCATCTTTTCTTTTGACGACTGCGGGAAATGTTTCTCGACATAAAGCTGACCTACCGCCTCGCCAAGCAGGGCGTTGGGTACTCCGAGTGCGCGTTTCCAGCGTGGCATCGGTTCCTCGACACCCGATACCGCCTGTGAGAGCTTGAACTTGGCATCAGTGAAATCATCGCTCAGATAATCGGCGGCGGTTGAGATGTAGCTTGCTGTGAGATAATCGTGGATAGCCTGCTCGGAGGCTTCTGCAAGTATGGCGTTTACCTCGGCAAGCGAATTGGGCTGTCCGATTACAACCGACTCGATATCGGTGATGCCCTGCTTCGCGAAATATCGGCGAAGGTCAACATTGGGATATTTTGCCGCAATTTCGTCAAGCGTCATGGGGTTGTATGTGGCGGCGGGATTACGCAGTTCCTCGCGTGACATCGCCGCCTTGGCAAGACGAGTCTCGATTTCCATCACATTGTCGGCTACGCGCTGCTGTGCCGCACTGTCATAACCGATAAGGCTTGTGAGGGTCTTTATATATATGCGGTAGGCATCGCGTATTTTTTTTGCGTTGTCGCTGTCTTCAAGGTAATAGTCGCGGTCACCGAGCCCCATGCCTCCTTGGCTCCAGTACATAGCGTGGATGTCGGAGTTCATCATGTCTGCCTCCACGCCTGTGGAGAAAAAGCCGTCAACGCCGATTTTGGTGGCGAGAAGGTCCATCACATCGCTTTTGGGTGTCTGATTGATAGCGACTACATCGCCTATTATAGGTTGTGCCCCTTCGATATTCAGCCGGAGGCTGTCGAGCCCCATGGCATATAGGTCGCCTATTTTCTGGGTTATAGATCCTTGGGGTGCGTTTTTGGTGTCAAGGTTCATTATAAGTTCACGTAGCTGTACACGGTTGTTCTCGCGCAGCTCGTCAAATGTGCCGTAACGGGCAAATTCCGGTTTCAACGGGTTGGCTTTCATCCAGCCTCCGCAGGCATAATCGTAAAAGTCGGTCTGCGGTGCTACCGACGGGTCAAGGTTTGCGCGGTCGACACCTCTTTTCTGTTCTGCATTCATATTGTAGGTTGATATTATTGCGAGTGAAACAAATATGCATTTAAAATGATTCATACATCAGATAGTTTACCGTGAATTAAATTTTAAGCGACTCTTTCAGTTCTTCAAGGTCGATAGTGGCGATTTCCCAAAGGCTCATGGCGTTGTCGAGCTTTTTCTGAAGAGCGGCATGTGTCTCGAATATCTCATTGGATGTTTCGCCGGCGGCTATCTTACTTTCGGTATCGGCTATTTCCTGCTCTATGGAGGCGATGTCGGCTTCAGCGTCTTTTACTTTCTTTTCAGCGCGTTTTACCATTTTCTCGCGCTCGCGCTGCTCGGTATAGGTCATGCGCGGTGCAGGGCGCTCCTCTTTTTCCTTTGTCCGGGCAGGTGTCTGTGGTTTTGACTGTTGCTTTGCCGGTTGCGGTGCGCTTTCAAGCTCGGCAAGCGTGGCGAGCTTCTTCTTTTCAAGAAATTCATATATGCCGCCAAGACACTCTTTTACTTTACCGCCGCCAAACTCATATACTTTTTCGACAAGTCCGTCAAGAAACTCACGGTCGTGGCTCACCACGATTACTGTGCCGTTAAAATCCTTGATTGCCTGCTTCAGTATATCTTTGGTGGTCATGTCAAGGTGATTGGTGGGCTCGTCAAGTATCAGGAGATTGACCGGTTCAAGCAACAGACGTATCATGGCAAGACGCGTCTTTTCGCCTCCCGATAATACTTTCACTTTCTTGTCGGAGGCGGGTCCGCCAAACATGAATGCGCCCAATATGTCGCGTATCTTTGTACGTATATCGCCGACTGCAACGCGATCTATCGTGTCAAATACCGTTATCTCGCCGTCAAGCAGTTGTGCCTGGTTTTGGGCGAAATATCCGATTTTCACGTTATGCCCTATTTTTAATGTGCCGGTAAACGGTATCTCACCCATGATACATTTTACGAGTGTGGATTTTCCCTCGCCGTTTTTACCGACAAATGCCACTTTCTCCCCGCGCTTGATAGTGAATGTCGCGTGGTCAAACACCTGATGGTCGCCGTAAGCTTTTCCGAGGTCGTCGGCTATGACGGGATAGTCGCCGGAGCGCGGTGCCGGCGGAAACTTCAGGTTGAGATGGCTTGTGTCGACTTCGTCAATCTCTATGCGGTCGATTTTTGCCAGCTGCTTTATGCGGCTCTGTACCTGCACCGATTTTGTAGCCTTGTAGCGGAAACGCTCGATGAAATCTTCCGTGTCCTGAATCTGCTTCTGCTGGTTGAGGTAGGCGCGACGCTGTTGTTCGAGACGTTCCTGTCGCAGCACGACATATTTGGAATAGTTTACTGAATAATCGTATATTTTGCCAAGCGATATTTCGATTGTGCGGTTGGTCACATTGTCGATAAACGCGCGGTCGTGGCTGACGAGCATCACGGCATTTGCTTTTGTAATCAAAAAATTCTCCAGCCATTGTATCGACTCGATATCAAGATGGTTGGTCGGCTCGTCAAGCAGCAGCACGTCGGGGCGCGTCAGAAGGAGTTTGGCAAGCTCAATGCGCATTCTCCATCCACCGCTGAACTCCGAGGTCGGTCGCGTGAAGTCGCTCCGGTTAAATCCGAGACCGATGAGTGTCTTCTCCATCTCCGCCTCACCGTTTTCGCTCTCTTCCATCGCGAGGCGTTCGGTTAATGTAGTGATGTGGTCAATAAGTTTCTGATATTCGTCTGACTCATAGTCGGTGCGTGAGGCAAGCTCTTCGTTGAGTCTGTCAAATTCTTCGTGCATCTCCTTAAGATGGGAAAATGCTTTCCTGACCTCCTCAATCACGGTGAGCGAGTCGCTGATGGTCATGTGCTGCGGCAGATAGCCGATTGTTACATCCTGCGGCACGGCTACCGAGCCACCGGTAGGACGTTGCAGCCCCGCGATGATTTTAAGCATTGTGGATTTGCCCGCACCGTTTTTCCCGACAAGTGCTATCTTGTCCTTTTTGTTTATGACATAGCTGATATTGTCAAACAGGCTTTTTGCGCTAAACTCTACCGATAGGTTGTTGATGGAAATCATTCTACGACGTTCAATATTGCATTTAACCTACAAAGTTAATATTTAGCCACGTCACCCCTCCACGCGTTAACATATTTTGGGTTTTACCCGCCCTTCTACAATACGTATTTTATATTGACATAAGGATATGTCAATTAATATCAATGCTTAGACAACTTGCGCCGCCAAATTTCCAAACGGAATCGCGTCAAATTTCCAAATGTTATTCGTAAATGTATTGAAATACAGAAAAATGAATTATATCTGTATTATTAAATGTAATTTATGGAATACAGGCAGCGAATAGCAGATTAAATATTGCGAGATAAACTCAATGGAATGGGTACAGTCTTAATAGAAGGGCCCAAAGCTTGCGGCAAAACGACAACGGCAGAACAACAGGTCTAGCTAACTAAAAATTTGGTAATTCGCCATATTTATATTGGTTATCACATAATAATATTATAACTTTGCATTCGTTGGTCAAATCTCGAAGAAGCATATTGGATAAGACATCGTTGAATCAGTCAAAATCTATGTGCATTTGAGAATGTCCACAGACAGCCTTGGCAATTTGTCTGGGTGAAGAAAATATGAAAAGCGTTACTCGGCGCTCGTTCTTGACTTTCCGAAATCTGGTAAATTTCAATCTTCGTCAAGAATGTAGCAAACAGTAGATGGCTTGTGTGAATATGTACATTCCACCAATGGTAAGCGTGAATGCTGACTGTTGGTGTATTACGCATATTCTGCGTGAGGCTTCTGCAAGTTTGCTCGTTCAACGAAGATGGGCAATACCAGAGCCTCGGAAAGTGGGATGAGCAACAAGTACGGCTCTCACGCTTTTCTTTTTTAGTGTATAGGCTACCATAGAGAGTTGGGGAAGCATAGTAACTTCTTGCTATTATTATGAAAAGGTTTTTTGCAATGGGAGTATCTCTTTTGTCTATGTTTATTTGTATGATTCATGCAGAAGTTTTTATAGATGATGATTACAATTATAGGATAAATATTCCTGAGGGTAGTATCGTCAATCATTTTCCACACAAAAATTTTAATCTTAATTTTATTCTTCCTGATTCAAGTGCTACGTTTTATATTTATGTATTAGATGTAAACGAGATTCCTCATGGGGAATATGAAAGCGATGACATTCATTATTCTTATAAAGAAAATTATATAGAAAATTTGGATAAAGAAGCATTCAATGTTGGAGAAAATAAAATAGAAGATAAGGTAAATACTTGGATAGTAGGCTCGGTGCGTAGATATGAGTTAGGAAATGGCAGACAGGCAATTACATATACTTATTTTGATGATGAAAATCCGCATGTCGTTGCTGTTTTCGGATATGATCTTGACCGGCCCATAGTTAAAAAAACTCTTGAATCATTCAGAACCTCTTCGATTGTATTTACAGGGAAGGCTTATGCTGTGTATGTAATTGGGTTAATCTTATTGGTTGTGATATTGGCTTTGTTGGGAGAATACATAAACAATGGTATGATTGCCGGTACTTTTTTTATTCTAATGTTCGTGGCGATATTTCTGTTAGAGGCTATTGGATTAATAAATATTCCTGGTTATATATGGCAATGGATTTAATATAGAATATTTAGTGTTAAGGATTCATAAGATTATGCAGTATATAAGTAAATGTTTTCAAGTGATAATATGTGTTTTGCTTGGAATAGGGATGCTTTCTTGTTCATCTGATAATGATGGGAAAAAAGATGAATTTATTAAAACAATGACTCCGACGACTATTGTGAATCTTCGTACCGGTCCCGGGTTAAACTATGAAATTATTTTAGGTCTCCATCCAGGTGAGGTATTAAATGTAGAGGGTGATTCCAATAAAGAGTGGGTAGCGGTAGTTACGCACTCAGGGAGAAGAGGTTATGTTGCCTCTAAATATCTCATAGAATCACCATTAGCTTATGAAGAATCTGACTTGGGCGAAAATATGTCTATAAAACACAGGGGAGAATCAGCACAGGATGATGAGAAAGAAAACTCAGTAATGGGTGAAATGCTCCTTGACTCGATTCAAGAGTTTAATATTGGTAGATTGTCTATAAAGATTCCTTCTTCGATGACGAGAATAAAGACAGAAAAGACTGATTTTGCTGCTACAGACTCGGAGAATTTGCTCATGCTTATTTCTTCAATTTCTCTTGAGGGTAACAGTGTATATAAAATTTTGTCGAAAGGAGATAGCCTAGTTTATCCGATATTAAAAAATGCAAAATTTGTAGGTAAAGAATGTGAAGCATGGAACGATTGGGAGCACCAATACGAAATCCATCATTATACTTATATTGAAGATAATGAAGAAAATAGAGCATATACATATCATATTAATGCTGGAGGAAGACATTATATAACATTACTCACACCTTTCAATGAAGAGGGGGATGTAATGGCACGTAAAATTATGGATGAAGGTATTGCAAATGATGTATTGTTTTATAACGCTGCATTTTGGTGGTATGCTATATATGTGGTTTTGGGTATAATTATGTTGTTTTATGAAAATTATAATTTTTGGGGACATATCAAGAAGGCGTTTCTGTTACTCCTTGTCTTTTCAGGAATTGCCTTGTATTTCACCAATATGAATATGGATTATTTTTGGTCAGTATTCTGGGTGGCTTTAGGAATTGTAATACTTGTGCCTCCGTTGAGGTCTCCAATTTTGTATATACTGAAATATGTGGATTTATAAGTGTGATATGTTTGCTATAATAAGTTTCGTCATCTGCTGACTAATTGGAATATAATGTCGATTTTGATGTAGGGTGTATTGGAAGTGGTTACATTTTGAAAATTTGTCCTGTATCCTCCAGTGGATTGATGTCGAATTTCATTTTGAGATATTTACAACTTTAGATAGTTCCGAAATTCCGAATTGTCTTCGCAAATATATTGAATCCAAAGAAATTGAGTATCTTTGCGCAAATTTTCGGAATTATGAAATTGGCACGATATAAGAAGGCGTTTCTTGTGCTTGCGATTGCGTTTGCGGCAGCTGTGCTTGCCGAGATGATTATATCGATATGCGTGACTGTTGTCGAACCGGTAATCGTGGCTGTAACTGTGCTGCTGTTTTGTCTTGCACAGACATTGTATCGCAATGCGGTAAAGGCTGAAAAGGAAAATAAAGACTTGACAGATAGTAATAAAAGATGAAAGGCTTGTCGCAACTTAAAGGGCATGTGTCCATGTTGGGTGCCAATATCATGTGGGGCATGATGGCACCTGTGGCAAAGATGGTTATGGCTGGGGGGATTGTGGCTCCGTTGCTTATGACTGATTTCCGGATATTCGGCGCCGCCATATTGTTTTGGCTCACTTCGTTGCTGTTGCCTAAGGAGCATGTTCCTGCCGGGGATTTGCTCCGGCTTGCGGGTGCCGGTATGCTCGGTATCGTGTTCAATCAGGGATGTTACGTGTTTGGGGTAGGTTATACCTATCCGAGCGAAGCGTCTATCATCACTACCACAATGCCTATCTGGGTCATGATACTTGCCGCGTTTTTCCTCGGCGAGCCTGTCACCTGGAAAAAGGTTGTCGGTATTCTGCTTGGCGCATCGGGAGCACTGCTGCTTGTGCTTGGCGGCCACGGGGCTTCATCGGAAATGAAAGCCGACAATCCGGTGTTGGGCGATATCCTTGTACTCACCGCGCAGTTGAGCTATGCGCTGTATCTTACGCTCTATAAGAATTTCATAAAGAAATACTCGCTTGTGACGCTCATGAAATGGATGTTCACGTTTGCCTCACTGGCGATATTGCCGTTTTCGGTGACGACCGTAATCCACACCGACTGGAATGCTTTGAGTCCAATGGAGATAGGAGGCGCGGCTTACGTGGTGTTAGGCGGTACATTCCTTGCTTATGTTTTTGTGATGATAGGTCAGAAAGCGTTGCGCCCCACGCTTGTAGGCATGTATAATTATGTGCAGCCCATAGTTGCCACTGCTATAGGGATATGGATGGGGCTTGACGTGATGACCCCTGTAAAGGGACTTGCGGTGGCATTGATATTCAGCGGAGTGCTGTTGGTCAACATGAGCAAGGCGGCTCACGGGCATAAGCCTACACCTGTCGACGGTGATGTCAGCGATGAAGGTCGTTCTCGCTGATGTAACCGTTCATCATGGCATAGACTGATAATCCCGACACACTTTTTATGCCGAGTTTCGCCGTGATGTTTTTACGGTGAGACAGCACAGTATTGAAGCTGATATTCAGCCGGTCGGCGATTTCTTTGTTTATCATGCCTCTTGCTACCAGACTCAGCACTTCGATTTCCCGTTGTGAAAGTTCCGCCGACTCTGTGTCGGGCTGCCGACGCTCGATATTCTTCAATATCGCGTCAAGCTGCTCCACGATAGCGCTCTCACTGCGTGTCAGGTCGATATTCTCTCCCGTGATTACCGTGCGTGACCGCCTGGGGATGAAGAAATCGAGCGAAGAGGCAAATTTGACCGGCGAGACGATATAGAGCGTCGTGGGGGTGTCGGAGTTTTCGTCGGCTGATACGGCTATCGTGGCGTCAATATCAAAATATTGACGTAAGAGATAGCGCAATCCTATGCCTTGTAGGGTGTCGTCGGGAAGCAGGATTACCGTCATCAGCTTTTGTGTTGGAGTGAGCGGCCTATGGGGAGCAGTATGCGGTTATTCTGCCTCATGTCTTTCTCCAGGGTTATTATCGCAACAATTACCGCGTAACAGAGATTGAGGTCATAGCTCCCCGAAAGATGTTTTATAAACATACTTTTCAGGTCGCCGAGCTTGTCCTCTATAATGGAGTCGCTTTCTGCTTCGGGAATGACAATGCCGCTTCCGTCGGCTTCCATGGCGCTGATTGCCGGAAACAGGTCGTTGAGGTCGTGACCGATACGGGTTTCGATATCGTGTTCAAGTTCCTGATAAAACTTGAACATGGCGTCAAGGCTGGCATTGGATTCTCCCGACGACTTGAGAAGGAGCGAGAAATGACGGCGGATGTTAGGCATCTGATAGTTGCGGTAATAATTATAGGTTTTTATCAGATAGCCTATTATCTCGCTTGTGCGGAAGCCGAGCAATGTATCTTCCGGAAAATAACCGTCGTTGATGAACGTATTGAGGATGACAAGCACGAAATCACAGTCAAGACCGTGATTGCCGCATATTTCCGCTACGGAGTAGTCGCCCGTGCCGAGATTTATGCCGAAACGGTTGATTACGGGAATCACCGACGGCTCATGGACTATCACGTCGCTCATGCGTGTGTCACGGTATATTAGTGCCATATAATATTAGTGCTTTGTATGCTTGATGGTGATGGTGCCCGACTCGGTGATGACGATATCCATTGTCACGTCGTGAGGCTCGGCGTCGATTTCATCGACCAGCTGGAAATCATAGCCTACGCCGATCTTGGTGGCTCCTGTGTGGCTGAGCAAGCGGTCGTAGTAACCTTTGCCTCTACCCACACGGTTGCCGTTGCGGTCGTATGCGACGGCAGGCACTACAATCAGTTCGATGTTGTCAATCTCTTCAATGTCATCACCGGTAGGTTCCTCGATATGGAATGCCCCATACTGGAGACGGGTGCGATCGTAAGGTAGCACCTCGAGGTCCACGCCGTTGACTCTCGGGAGGAAAAAGTGCTTGCGGTCATGCCACTTGTTGATAAACTCTATTGTCGACAGTTCATCGGGCAGCGAGTGATACATCAGTATTTTGTCTGCCATGATGAATGCAGCCGATTTCTCAAGCAATGAGAATACGGCATCGGCTGCCCTTGAACGCTCAATGTCCGACAGAAGAGCCTTGTGGGCTTTTATCCGGCGTCTTATTTCCTCTTTTTTCATAATAATCCTGTTAATTACCTGGTGTTGACGGTTGCTCCGTGTCAGGCTTTATCGGTGCAGTCGCGTTGCCGGCGTCAAGTTCGGCTATAGCCCTCTTTACTGTCGCGTCGTCATCGTTTATCACCTGATAAAGATACTCCCTTCCGAGAATATCACTTGCTATCAGAGCTTTCAAGTTCTTAACAATCAAATTGCGTGAAATGTTGATGTAATACCACCTTGCGGGAATGCCTTTTTGCACCGCGTATGCGACAAACTGTTGCAATAACTCGTCATCGTCAGGGATATTTGCCATGAAGTCCGGCAGCTTTTTCCTTTGAGACAGCGCGGCGCGGTTTTTGTCGGTGTACTCGAATGCAAATTTCTGGAGCAGTCCGGCATTCACCACATCATAATAATATTTTGTGATGCCGCTTGTGTCATTGGGCACAAACACATCAGGCATGATGCCTCCTCCGCCGTAGACGAGTCTTCCGTTTAGGGTGCGGTATTGAAGCTCTTCGTTGAATTTTATACTGTCAGGATTGTAAAATTCACCATGTTCATAACGGTTTACGATGTCAAGCTCGTAAGCATTGCGCTTGCCAGGCTGATAATCTTTCTGGATACATCTTCCCGACGGGGTGAAGTAACGCTGCACGGTAAGCCTTATGGCACTGCTGTCGGGGAGGGTGGTCTGCCGCTGGACAAGACCCTTGCCAAATGAGCGTCGCCCTACTATAAGCGCCCTGTCGTTATCCTGCATGGCTCCGGCGAATATCTCGCTTGCGCTTGCCGAATACTCGTCGAGCAACACGATAAGCGGCGAATCCTGGAATGCACCCGTACCGTCACTGAACACCTGCGAGTCTTCCATCGCCTTCCTGCCGCGTGTGAATACAATCGGCGAGTTGGCGGGCAGAAACTCGTTTGCCATATATATAGCCATTTCAAGGAACCCTCCTCCATTGCCGCGCAAGTCGACGATGTAGCGGTTGGCGCCTTCGCTTTTCAGTTTGACAAGACTGGTGAGAAATTCGTCGCGGGTTGTTCTGCCGAATTTGTTGACCTTTATATATCCTGTCTCCGGTGCTATGATGTAGGCGGCGTCGATGGAATTGACCGGAATGTCGCCTCTGGTCACCTCGAAAGAGAGCAGTTTCTTGGCATTGCTTCGCTTGATGCCGAGTTTTACCTTTGTCCCTTTTTCTCCCTTGAGCATTTTCACTATGTCGGTGTTGGGGATGTCCTGACCGGCTACAAGAGAGTCGTTTATTGTTATGATGCGGTCGCCCGGCATGAGTCCTATCTTCTCCGACGGACCTCCCGCGATCACTTCGCTTACCGTTGCTGTGTCGGTGAGCATCGTGAAAGCGATGCCGATACCGCTGAACGACCCGTCAAGGTCATCGTTGACTGCCTGGAGGTCTTCAGCCGGGATGTAGGTGGAGTGGGGGTCGAGATTGGAAAGCAGATTGGGTAATGTGCGTTCGATAAGTGAATCAACGTCCACTTCGTCGACGTAATCGTTCTTTATCAGTCCAAGTATTTCCGACAGTTTTTTCTCGCCCGCTCCGGTGCGGCTGTTGTCGCTGAATGTTATCCCTATCCAGATGCCGCCTATCAGTGACAGCGCTATTACAAGCGGCATCCAGGCGACAGGATTTTTAAGATGTTTCATATTTTGAAATAAGTGAAATCGTCAGTCATCAATGTCAGCAATGTGGATACATTCCACTCCTGCGCGTTTCAGCACATCGAGCCCGTCTTGTATCCTGTACAGGTCGTTGTACACGACTCGCTTTATTCCCGCCTGGATTATGAGCTTGCTACACTCCAGACAAGGCGATGCGGTGATATAAAGGGTCGAGCCTTCGCTACTGTTGCTGCTGCGCGCCACTTTGGTGATGGCATTTGCTTCGGCATGAAGCACATACGGCTTGGTGACACCGCCTTCATCCTCACAGATGTTTTCAAATCCGGCAGGAGTCCCGTTGTATCCGTCAGATATTATCATCTGGTCTTTTACAAGTATAGCACCTACCTTGCGTCTCTGACAATAAGAATTTTCAGCCCAGATACGCGCCATCCTCAGATAGCGTTTGTCGAGCACAATTTGCTTCTCGTTAATATTCATTGCTTAATGAGCGTCTATAATCCCGCAAATATACGAAATTATCATGAACTGCGATGCAATTTGTGCGTAAATTTGAACGTGACTCGCCGATAGTTGCTAAAATGTTGGTGTGAGAGCGTTCAGACGAGCCTGTATGGTGCGCGCTATGCGGTAATGTCCGTTGTCATTGGGGTGTAGCAGGTCGGAATCGCCATGGTGAAAGTAGCCGACATGATTTTCTTCCATCGGGAAAAGCCCGCTGTCGGAATAGAGGTCGATTACAGGCACCGCCCAGAGCATTGCACCCTCCTTGAGCGTCTTGACATACTCATCTATATATAGACCTTGTGCGTTGCTCCAGTTTTCATCGGGCTGTACGTTGTGGTCATTGAATTTTGCATATCCACGGTGAATCGGGGTCATCACGATTACCTGCTTGTCGGGGTAATTATGTTTGAGGTAAGATAGCACACGGTTGATATTGCCCGTGAATGTCGAGTCGTTCATGCAGAAACGACGGTGTTTCCTCCATTCCATCTTTCCGTTGTGATTGACGCTGTCCCGCTCTTCGGTATAGAATTTGCCGATAGGTATGTTGTGATTATAGTCGTTGGTGCCTGCCCAGATGAAAATTACATCGATGGAGTCGCCGAGTGCCGCGTTCATCTCCTCCGCTTTTTTGTGGATGCCGTCCCATTGGTATCCGCTGCGGGCAAACACATGTGGTTCGATGCCTGTGAGCTGTTGGAGATACCACCAGTAATGGCGTTTGGTCGACTTGTTATTTGGGTCGGTCATCGAATCGCCAAGAAAAGCCACACGTTTGCCGTTCCATGGCGTCGCAAGATTTATATCGGACGGCGGTACTTCTATTTCGGGGTAATGGGAGTGTCCGTCATGTGCAAGGGCAGTTGTTGCAACAGTAATGAAGAGCGCAAAGATTAACTTTCTTAAATACATGGTTGTGGTTTTAGATAAAACGGGTTATACGGATGCAAAAATAACACATTTTTTGGAATTTGATGTTAGCGAGTAGGAAGTTATTGGTAATCAATGAATAAGGCGCGATTATGATACATGGTAATACATCTTTGTTACATTTTCTGACAGCACCGTTACATGGATAGATATCTTGGTTACGCATTTATTTTTAGGTAAAAAGCCTTAACGCTTAACTTTGCGGTGCATTTAAATCTGAACCGAATGTCGACCGTCATTATGGCGGCGATGAAAAAAGTAAATTTGCATTATGAAAAAATTGTCAACCTTAATTATTGCTCTTGCCTGCACCGCTGTTCCGTGTTATGCCGCACAGGGAGAGGTGCCGGTCATCAAGAATCCTGTGCTTTGGGCTGATGTGCCTGACCCCGACGTGATAAGTGTGGGTGACGATTTTTACATGGTGAGCACCACCATGCACCTCATGCCCGGATGCCCTATAATGCATTCGCGCGACCTGAAAAACTGGGAGGTAATCAGTTATGTCTTTGACCGTCTTGAAGACACTCCTTATTATGATATGGACGGCGGCACGGTGTATGGAAAAGGGCAGTGGGCTACCTCGCTCCGCTACCATGGCGGTAAGTTTTATGTACTTTTCTCCCCGAATGACAATCCCTACCGCTCATATATATATAGTGCGACCGATCCTGCGGGAAAGTGGGAACTTGTATCGCGCACACAGCACTTCCATGATTCATCATTCCTTTTTGATGATGACGGAAAGGTTTATGTATATTCCGGCGGCGGCGATATACGGTTGCGGGAGCTGAACCCCGACCTCAGTGATGTCAAGGAAGGCGGAATCGACATGGTGGTTATACATCCCGATTCTACAGAGACCGGATTGCATGAGGGAAGCCGCGCGGTGAAGCATGACGGAAAATATTATCTGCTTGTGATTTCGTGGCCTGCCGGAGAACCGAGACGTCAGCTTTGCTATCGTGCCGACAATATTACTGGACCTTATGAGAAGAAGGTGATTCTCGAAAGCACATTTGGCGGATTTCCCTACGTGGGTCAAGGCGCGATTTTCGATGACAGCGAAGGCAACTGGTGGGGAATGATTTTCCAGGATCGCGGTGGTGTAGGGCGTGTGCCTACGCTAAATCCATGCCGTTGGATTGACGGATGGCCTATCCTCGGTGATGAAAACGGTCGTGTGCCTGAGACGGTTACCGGATTTGGCAAAGAGACCGCCAAGGCGGAAATCGTGTCAAGTGACGACTTTAGCAGTGACAAGTTAAATATCAACTGGGAATGGAACCATAATCCTGTCGACTCTCTTTGGTCGCTTACGGAGCGTCCCGGTTATCTCCGCCTCCACACCGGCAAGGTGGTCGGCAATATGTATGAGGCGCATAACACTATCGGGCAGCGTATGGAAGGTCCTCGTTGCGAAGGTGTCGTTAAGCTCGACCTCGCGGGGATGGCTGACGGTGATGTAGCCGGGTTCGGTGCGTTCAACGGACATTCGGCTCTCCTGTCGGTACGTAACGATGGCGGTAAGAAATCGCTTGTGTATCATAACGCTGTAGTGAATTTCAAGAAGGATACCAAGGTGATAAATGATGTCGAGAACACCGACATGGTCACCGTGCCCCTCGAAGGCGATGAGCTTTATCTTAGGATAAACGCCGATTTTCGTCCCGGAACTGACATCGCCCGGTTTGCCTACAGTTTGAACGGCAATGACTGGACCGACATTCCTGACGAATACAAGATGCGCTATGACTGGTCGCGACTCTTCATGGGTACACGGTTTGCCATCTACAATTACGCTACTAAACAACCCGGCGGTTACGTTGACGTGGATTACTTCGCTTACGACCGTCAACCTGAATAAAGCTATTAACACAATAAAGATATTCACAGAGGTACAATTATAAGGATATATTTTATGATGATAGGTGACAATTAGGATTAAAGATGATTTAGGTTAATTTTACTAAATGACTTTATTTTTAGTTTTTGGGTAATACTATGTTCTCGCACTTACATCAGAGCTTCACCGTGCGGTGAGGCTCTGATTCTTTTTCTGAGAGGCAATACGCTGTCAGTCAGCAGGTGTGTTACGTAACAAGAGGAATATGTTACACGAAATTTGTAATATGTAACACAGTCAGACGCTCTTGAAACAACTTTTCGATGCCATGATATAAATGTTAAATATCTTTACGAAAAGTTTCAAAGACCTTAAAGACGCAAAATTTTAGTAACACAGAGAATTTAGACTGATGAAAGCAAAACTAACCTTGATTGCCATTTCTGCAGGAATATTGCTCTCCGGAGCGGCGATATATTCATGCGCACGTGCAAGCGCGAGCGAGAAGCCCCTCAAGTCGGCGGCTTTGTTCGACTCGTTTTCTTACAAGGGCATGGATGACTTCTATGAGTCCAATCCGCTGCCCGATGAGTCGTCGTTTTACAATCCGATTCTTCCCGGATGGTATTCCGACCCTTCGATATGTACCAACGGCAAGGGCGATTACTACCTTGTGACTTCCACGTTCACATATTTTCCCGGTGTGCCGGTATTCCACAGTACCGACCTGGTTAACTGGACACAGGTAGGGCATGTGCTCGACCGCCTTTCGCAGCTTGACAATATCGGAGGTCAGCATGTGAGCGGAGGCATTTTCGCCCCGGATATCGCGTATAATCCCGCCAACGAGACATACTACATGATTACCACAAATGTCGGTGCGGGCAATTTCTTCGTGAAGACAAAAGATCCTGCCGGCGACTGGAGCGATCCCGTGTATCTCCCTGAGGTGCAGGGCATCGACCCGGCTTTCTTCTTTGACAGCGACGGCAAGGCTTATATCGTCAACAACGATGACGCCCCCGACAACAAGCCGGAATACCCCGGCCACCGCACGGTAAGGGTAGTGGAGTTTGACACCGCTGCCGAGAAGTGCGTCGGCGAACGCAAGATTGTGGTCAACAAAGGATGCCGCCCTCAGGAAAAGCCTATCTGGTGTGAGGGTCCACATATATATAATCTTGACGGCATCTATTATCTGATGACCGCCGAGGGCGGAACAGGCGACTGGCACAGCGAGGTGATATATCGCGGCACATCGCCTTTCGGTCCGTTTGAGCCGTGGGAAGGCAATCCTATTCTGACTCAGCGTCATCTTGACCGTAACCGCGCCAACCCCATCACCTGTGCCGGTCATGCCGATCTCGTGCAGACGACAGAAGGCGACTGGTGGGCTGTGTTCCTCGCATGCCGTCCCATTGAGGGAAAATTCGAGAATCTCGGTCGTGAGACATTCATGATGCCCGTGAGATGGACTTCCGACGGCTGGCCTTACATCACCCGTGGCAACGAAGAGGTGCCGATGATTGTACGGCGCGCCGGTGTCACCCGTGGCGACAATGTTACTTTCGGTAATTTTGAAAAAGAGTATGATTTCTCTGCCGACTGCCTCGGCTGCGAATGGCACACACTCCGCGGTACTGCCGCCGACCATTACTCTCTTACCGACAACCCGGGTTACCTCACGATGAAATGCTCACCCGTGTCATCGACCGAGAAAAAAGAGCTTCCTTTTGTATGCCGCCGTGTGCAGCATCATAAATATGAGTGTGCCACACGCATGATTTTCTCCCCTGAGGATGAATCCCAGTGTGCCGGACTGCTTGTGATGAAAGACGAGACCCATCAGTATCTCCTCGACCGTTGCCTTGACGGCGATATCCATTGCGTAGCGGTCCACAAGATAGGCAAAGATGGAAGCGAGATGCTTGCCAAGGCGCCGGTTGATGGCGACGTGGTCAACCTGAAGGTGACCTCCGACGGCAAGAACTACAATTTCCATTATTCCACCGACGAGGGGAAGACCTGGAAGGAACTCCTCACCGGCGTTGACGCCAACTATACCTCTACAGCCACAGCCGGAGGATTTACCGGCACTACCGTCGGGCTGTATGCTTCAAGTGCGAGATAATAACCTTATATATTAACCTTAAAAACAATTAATGACTAACTGACAGAGAGAAAAAGAAATCAACCGAACTATTCCTAACCTTAAACCGCGCAGGAGCGCGGTAAAGCTAAAAGCAACTTAGTAATTATTAAATTTAAGCTAATAACAATGAAAAATGTAAAGAAACTATTTCGATGCATTTCTTTCCTGACGCTGTTTCTGTGCTGCGGGGCTTTGACCTCTTACGCCGACACGGTTAAAGGAACAGTGACCGACGACACAGGTGAGCCGCTGATTGGAGCCACTGTCGTCGTCAAGGGAAAACCTGCCATCGGTACAGCTACCGATTTCGATGGTAACTACGTGCTGCAGGTCCCCGATAGTAAAAAAGATGTCCTTGTCTTCTCTTACATCGGCATGTTGCCCAAGGAAGTGAGAGTGGATGGCAAGACTGTGCTGAATGTCAGCCTTAACACTAATACCGCTCAACTTGATGAAGTGGTTGTTGTGGGTTACGGTCAGCAGAAGAAAGCCTCGGTGGTGGGCGCTATCACCCAGACCACAGGTGAGGTACTCGAGCGTGCTGCCGGTGTCCATGACATCAGTGCCGCCCTTACCGGTAACCTCCCCGGTGTGATTACCGTACAGAGTTCCGGTATGCCCGGTGAGGAAAGTGCTAAAATCACCATCCGTGGTGCGAGCTCATGGAACAATTCCGACCCCCTCGTGCTCGTCGACGGTATCGAACGCGACATGAACAGTGTCGACATCAGTTCTGTAAAATCAATCTCAGTACTTAAGGACGCATCCGCTACAGCCGTTTATGGTGTGAAGGGTGCTAACGGTGTCGTGCTCATCACCACCAAGCGTGGTGAGGAAGGCCGTGCGAAAATTGACTTCGGCTTCACCGCTACAATGAAGCAGGCATCCAAACTGCCTAACAAGGCTGACTCTTACGCCGCTCTCGCCGCAAGAAACAAGGCGATTGCCCATGAGCTTGCAGTGCAGCCGACTTCCTGGAGCTACATGACTCCTCTTGCAATATTGGAAAAATATCGCAACCCCGCCAATCTCGAAGAGTTTGAGCGCTATCCTAATGTAGACTGGCAGGACTATCTGTTCAAGGATCATGCCATGTCTTACAACGGTAACGTGTCAATCAGCGGTGGTACTAAGTTTGTACGCTATTTCGCAGTTGTCGACTTCGTGCATGAAGGCGACCTTTTCCGTGATATAAGCAATGGCCGCGGTTATGACAGCGGTTTCGGTTACAACCGTATCAACGCCCGTTCTAACCTCGACTTCTCCCTGACCCCGACCACAGTGTTCAAGGTCAACATCGCAGGTTCTACCGGTCAGAAGCGTTCTACCTGGCCTAACGACGGTAGTTCGTTCGACGGCGGTAACTGGAACGACGCCCAGATTTGGGCAGGTGCCTATAATATCGCCCCCGACGTGTTCCGTCCCGTGTATGCCGACGGCTCATTCGGTTATTATCCGCAGTTCAAGTCACAGGTGGCTAACTCAGCCGAGCTTCTTGCTATGGGCGGTGCGTTCAAGACTACCCACACAAGCGTTACCACCGACTTCGTGCTTGAGCAGAATCTCGATTTCATCACCAAGGGCTTGAATCTCCGCGGTATGATTTCTTGGGATAACCGTTTCGTTGAGGCAAAACGTGGTGTGAATGACCTTTCTCATTCGCCCCAGCACAAGTGGATCGACCCTGCTACCGGTATCGCGCAGTATGAGTCGGAAGTCGATAAATACGGTTTCGACTATAACGCAGGTAACGCCTGGAGCACCCAGGGCGGTGAGGTTCAGGACTGGAACACTGTCCGCAACCTCAACTATCAGGTTCAGCTCAACTACAACCGCGCTTTCGGCAAGCATAATGTAGGTCTTACAGGTGTGTGGACCCGTCAGGAAACAGCTACCGGCAGCATAATTCCCATCCATCGTGAGGACTGGGTGTTCCGTGTTACTTATAACTTCGCCGACCGCTACTTCGTAGAATACAACGGTGCCTACAACGGTTCCGAGAAGTTCGGTAAGGGTTATCGCTTCGGTTTCTTCAACTCTGGTGCTATCGGATGGCGTCCCTCACAGGAAAAATTCTGGGACGGTATCCGCAACTGGTGGGAAGAACTTAAGATACGTGCTTCTTACGGTGAAATCGGTGACGACTCCGGTGCCCGCTTCCTCTATATGGACCAGTGGGGTTACGGCAATGTCAGAGGCGACGGTCAGGGCAACACCAAGATGTCAACCACAGGTTACGGCTATGACGATGCATCAATCTACAAGTTCTATCTCCAGACTGCACTCGGTAACCCCGACGCTCACTGGGAGAAGGTGACAAAGATGAACCTCGGTATCGACTTCTCGTTCCTCAACAACACTATCGCCGGTACAGTCGAGCTGTTCAAAGATAAGCGTAACGACATCCTTATCGCCGGTAAGGATCGTGCGATGCCCTCTTATTTCGGTCAGACTCCTCCGGCTGCCAACCTCGGTAAGGCTGAAGTTACCGGTTACGAGCTTGAACTCCGTTTCACCAAAAATCTTTCACGCGACCTCCGTATCTGGGCTAACGCCAGCATGACTCATGCCGCCAACAAGATTATCAACCGCGACGATCCCGAATTGAAGCCCGCTTATCAGAAGCAGGCAGGTTACGCCATCGGTCAGACCCACTCTCACATCAACGGAGGGTTCATGAACACTTTTGACGAACTTTACGGTAGCCCGACACATGATGTCGACAATGCTCATCGTCTTCCCGGCGACTACTATATCGTTGACTTCAACGGCGACGGTAAGGTCGATGTCGAGGACTCTGCTCCTTACGCTTATTCCGGCACTCCGCAGAACACCTACAACGCCACTTTCGGTGTTGAATGGAAAGGCTTGAGCTTCTTCGCCCAGTTCTACGGTGTTACCAATGTGACCCGCGACGTTAACCTCGTCAGCTTCGCCAACCATATCGACAATGTTTACAACATCGGCGACTGGTGGAACGGCAGAGACCTCAACGGCGACGTGCTTCTTCCACGTTGGTATTCTTCAATAAGCTCTTACAGCAACGGTACGCAGTATCTCTACGACGGTTCATACGTACGTCTCAAGAACGTCGAGATTGCATACACATGGACTAAGGGCTGGATCAAGAAACTTGGTCTCGGTTCGCTCAAGGTTTACCTCAACGGTAACAACCTCTGGGTATGGACCCGTATGCCCGATGACCGTGAGTCTAACTTCTCCGGTGGTTCAGGTTCAGGTGCTTACCCGACCATGCGCCGTTACAACCTCGGTATTAAGTTCAATCTCTAATAATCAAGATACCAATAATGAAAAAGATATATAATTCACTAAAGGTTGCCGCCGTGGCATTTGTGACGCTGTTCGGCTTCAGCTCTTGCGAGGATTACCTTGACAAGGAGCCTGCTTCCGACGTGTCGGCCGACACCCCCTTTAAAAACTTCACCAATATGCAGGGTTACATCGAGGAGATTTACAACTGTATCCCCGACAAGGCAAAATGCTATTGGACTACAGGATGGAATCTCGGCGACGATGAAATCCAGAATCCGCAGGCCGACGAGGTTATCATCCACCAGATCGACCTCGGTAACTTCTTCGCATGGCAGACCAACATTCAGTTCTGGTTTGCGGCAAAGAAAGATGGTCTTAGCTCTACTGCCGGTAATGAAGGCGACTTCAACCACCGTCTTTACGGTCATGCTTGGTATTGCATCTCCAAGTGCAACAAGGCTATTGCCTCCATTGACGAGTATTTCACCGGTACCGCTGAAGAGAAAAACATGCTTCTCGGTCAGGCATATTTTTTCCGTGCATGGTGGCATTTCGAGATGATGCAGTTCCTCGGCGGTCTTCCTTATCTGGAAACCGAACTGCCCACCGGCGAGTCTCCCCGTCTGCCGCGTCTCACTTATCTTGAATGTGCCGACAAGGCTGCAGCCGACTTCAAGAAGGCTGCTGAGCTTCTCCCGATTGACTGGGACAACACTACTGTCGGAAAGCGCACTCTCGGTAAGAACGAGCTTCGTATCAACAAGATTACCGCCCTCTCTTATCTCGGCAAGAACTATCTCTGGGCTGCTTCCCCGCTCATGCAGCACGGCGCTCAGACCGGTGGCGGCAAGACCTACGACTATAGCCGTGAATACGCTCAGCTTGCAGCCGATGCCCTCGGTGAGGTAATCAACCTCGTTGAATCAGGACAGACTCAGTATGAGTTCGCGTCGTTTGACTATAAGAATGTCTATGACCATGAAAAGAGCGACGGCGTTGACTACAGCTATAGCGAGCTCTTCTTCACCACAGGTCGTAACTGGTTGCAGCCCGGCGGTAAGGAAGCGATCATGCGCGGTCCCGGCATGGGTTGGTCACACGTCCGTTTCAATTACACCCGTCTTTTCGGTCCTAACCAGCTTTGCGCTCAGGACAACCATATCCACCAGCCGACCGCCAACTACGTGAATTACTATGGTATGGCTAACGGTCTTCCTCTTGATGACCCCGATTCCGGCTTCGACCCCACTCATCCTTTCAAGGATCGTGACCCGCGTTTCTATCACGATATCGTGTTTGACGGAATGGAGTATGTAAAGGGTAAGCCCGGTGAGGCTGACGCGGCTATGAAATATGCCGGTCTTGCTACAGGCGGCTCTATGCGCGCTGTTGCTAACGCTTCACGCACCGGCTACTTCTATCAGAAACTCGTGCCTCACATGTGCCAGAAGGTTGACTGTAACGGTTCGGGTATCGATGATTACGGCGGCAATCCCAACGCCTATATCCCCTATATGCGTCTTGCCGATGTATATCTGATGTATGCCGAGGCTGCCGCAGTGCTTGGCGGTCCTTCGGGAAAATCTGCTAAATGCCCGATTTCTTCAATAGAGGCAATCAACCGTCTGCGTGACCGCGTGGGTGCCGGACATGTTTCGGCTAAGTTCACCGGCAACGCATATATGGATGAAGTGCGCCGCGAGCGCGCCGTCGAGCTTGCTTTCGAGGGCTTCCGCTTCAACGACCTTCAGCGCTGGCTGCTCCTCACCGAGCCGAAATACACCAGAAAAACCTCTCAGGAGTTCAAGCGTGTGTCAGGTGTCGACGAGACTTTCTTTGCTGAAAATGACCCGCGTGACGCACAGGTTGCCGAATGGCACGAGGAGACAATTCTCACCCGTAACTTCGACAGCAAGCATTACTGGTTCCCGCTCTTGCGCGATGACACATATATCTATGCGGAATTCGAGCAGAATCCGGGTTGGTAACAGGCAACTAATCTTTAACCATAGACACAGTAAAATATGATTTCAAAATATAAAAAATTTCTTCCGGTTGTAGCCGGGGCGGCAATGCTTGGACTAAGCGTGCCTGCCATGGCGCAGACTGAAGATATCGATAGCGTGGACGACAATCAGGTCCAGATCGCTTACCGCACTATCGATAAATACGATTTGCTCGGTGGAGTGGCTACGCTTGATTTTGAAGAGCTTCAGAAGAAGAACTATATCAACGACCTCAACAACACCACGCTTAACGGTTATGTTGCCGGTTTCAACGGCAATTCGCTCTGGGGTCTCGACGCCAGCAATCTTCTTGTGCTTGTCGACGGTATGCCGCGCGACTTGAACAATGTCATCTCAAGCGAGGTGAAGGAGATTACCTTCCTGAAAGGTGCGCAGGCGGTGGTGCTTTATGGTAGCCGTGCCGCAAACGGTGTGATTTACATCACTACCAAGCGCGGTGGCGAAGGCCCGCTCCAGATTAATGTTCGTGCCAACACCGGATGGGCTGTCGCAAAGTCATTCCCCGAATATCTCGGTGCTGCAGAATATATGACTCTCTATAACGAGGCGCTTGTCAACGACCGTCTTGACCCGATCTACTCGCAGGAGCAGATTTACAACACGGCTGCCGGAGTCAACCCTTACCGTTATCCTAATGTCGACATGTACTCCAAGGATTACGTCAAGAAGGCTTACAACCGCACCGACGCGTCTCTCGAGATTTCCGGCGGTAACAGCCGCGCCCGCTTCTACACCAATGTCAACTATTTCCGTCAGGGCAGCTTCCTCGATTTCGGTGAGGCGAAGAAGGATTATACCGACCGCTTCTCTGTTCGCGGTAATATCGACGTTAATCTTACCGACTGGGTGAGCGCATACGTGAATGCCGCCGCTACATATTATAATGCACGTGCGGCTCACAGCAACGATACCGGTGATTATTGGGCAAATGCAGCTTCTCTGCGTCCTAACCGTATCGCTCCGCTTATCCCGCTTGGTATGATCAGCCCCGATGCCACGAGCGCTCTTGAGCTTATCGGCGCAAGCTCCAACATTTTCAACGGCTGTTTCCTTTCAGGTACATCTATCGACAAGACCAACATCTTCGCGGATTACTACGCAAAGGGCTACAACAAGTTCACAAGCCGTCAGTTCCAGTTTGACGCCGGTATCGACCTCGACCTCGGCATGTTGACTCCGGGACTTTCGTTCCACACTCAGTATTCGGTTGACTATGCTACCTCTTACAACACCGGCTACACCGACTCTTACGCTACTTACGTACCTGTATGGGCCGATTTCAATGGTGTCGACCAGATAGTATCTCTCACCATGGAAGGCAAAGATGAGCATTCAGGTGTACAGAACATCTCAGGCTCTGCAAGCCGCCAGACTATGATGTGGACCGGAAACTTTGACTACAAGCGCACATTTGCCGATGTTCACAACCTTCACGCAATGGTGCTTGCAGCCGGATGGCAGCGCACTACTGCCGGTGAATACCACCGTACAAGCAGTGCCAACCTCGGATTTGAACTCGATTACAACTTTGACAAGCGTTACTACATCGACCTAAGCCTCGCCGGTGTTCACTCGTCAAGGCTCGCTCCCGGTCACCGTCAGGGATGGTCGCCCTCCGCTTCTATCGGTTGGCGTATCTCTCAGGAAGACTTCCTCAAGGGTTCTGAAGCTGTCAACGAATTGATGCTCTCCGCTTCGTTCAGCAACGTGAAGACTGACCTCGATCTTACTGAATATTATATGTATTCTCCTAACTATACTAACGGCGGGTGGTATAACTGGGGTAGCGCAGGTGACCCCGCGGCTTATCCCAAGCGCGGTTCCAACGAGGATCTCGGATTCATTTCACGTAAAGAGTTCAATATCAATCTTCATGGTGAGTTCTTCGATCGTATGATCGGTTTCGAGGCTTCTTTCTTCCACATTGACAATGAAGGTCTCCCCATCAATAACTCTACCAAGTATCCGTCATTCTTCTCTACCTACTATCCCGAGGCGAGCTTCGTGCCCTGGCTTAACTACAATGCTGACCGCCGTACAGGTTTTGACTTCGGCGTGAACTTCAACAAGCAGTTCGGCGAATTCGGACTTCAGGTAGGTGTAACCGGTACTTATTACAAGACCAAGGCTGTAAAGCGTGATGAGATTTACGAAAACGGGTATCAGTATCGTCAGGGCAAGGATGTCGACGGTATCTGGGGTTATCGTTGTCTCGGCTTCTTCGCCGACGATGCAGAAGCTGAGGCTTACGACCAGGATGCTCTCGGCGGAACCAACCTTCAGGCTGGTGACCTCAAGTATGCCGATGTGAACGGCGACGGCAAGGTCGACACCAACGACCAGGTATTCCTCGGTCGCGGCGGATGGTATGGCGACCCCTTCACTCTCGGTGTGAACATCACCGCACAGTATAAGGGATTCACCCTCTTCCTCCACGGTACAGGAGGCTTTGGTGCAAAGGCTGTGAAGAATGATTCTTACTACTGGGTATATGGCGACCGCAAGTACTCTGCTGAAGTACGCGGACGCTGGACTGAGGCTACAGCTGCTACGGCAACTTATCCACGACTCACCACATCCAACGGTTCAAACAATTTCGTTACATCTGATTTCTGGATGTACAGCCGCGACCGCTTTGAACTTGCAAAGGTGCAGCTCACCTACGATTTCCCGAAGAGCATTATCCACGGTCCCGTTGTTAACGGTCTGTCGATATATGTAAGCGGCGACAATCTGCTTACAATCAGCAAAAACCGCGAGATTATCGAAAGGTCTATAGGCACTCCTCAGAGCCGTTTCTACAATATCGGTGCTAAAGTAACTTTCTAACACAATGTACACAATGAAAAATATAGTCAAATATATCGCAATACCGGCTCTTATGGCGTCGCTTACTGCTTGTGACGACCTGTTTGAACCCGCTATTGAGAATATTAAGCAGCCTACCACGATGGAGAACGAGGCAAAATATGCCGACAATATCCTTGGTAGCGCATATATACTGATGCCTTATCCGAGTGGGTCGGAAAGCGATGTCGCAACGGATGATGCCGTGTCCAATGACATTTCCAATGCCTATCTGTCGATGGCTACCGGTTCCTGGACTTCGCAGACCGGGCAGTCGGTCAACAACTGGCGCGACCGTAATGCTTCAATCCAGTATTGTAACCTCTTCCTTGAGCATGCCGACAATGTGCCTTTCGCTCCATCCAACGAGACCATCAACAACATGCTCCGTGACCGTCTCAAAGGCGAGGCTTACGGTCTCCGTGCCCTCAACATGTATTACCTCCTGCAGAATTATGCCGGAAAAGCTGAGAATGGCGAGTTCCTCGGTGTACCTATCTGGAAGACTCCTTTTGATGCCACTTCCGACATGAATGTGCCCCGTGCTTCATTCCAGGAGTGTCTTACAAGCCTTCTTGAAGATGCCGACGAGGCTGCAAAGCTTCTCCCGCTTGATTATGTTGACCTCAGCGGCAACAATCAGCTTCCCGCAGCTTATGCAGCGCTTGGCGTCGACTATATGGACTACAACCGCGTGTTTGGTTCTACTTGCTGGGGCCGTATGTCGGGTCGTATCATTCAGGCTATCCGTGCACAGGTGTCTCTCCTTGCCGCAAGTCCCGCGTTCAGCGGCGCTTCTGACATCGATTGGGCGAAAGCTGCCGATTATGCCGCTGTCGTGATTGACAATAACGGCGGTGTCGCAGGTTTGGCTCCCAAGGGTCATATCTGGTACAGCGCGGAGGTTGTCGCCAACAACAGCTACGATAAGTCAAACGATGCCGAGATTATCTGGCGTGGCGGTTACGAGGAAAACTCTTCTCTCGAAGCCGACAACTTCCCCCCGTCGCTTTACGGTAAGGGTCGTGTCAACCCCTCTCAAAATCTTGTCGACGCATTCCCGATGGCTAACGGTTATCCTATCAGCAACTCCAACGCTCAGTACGATGCTGCTCATCCTTATGCCAACCGTGACCCGCGTCTTGCTCACTATATCGTGACCGACGGTTCGACTCTGGGTGTCAACAACTCCACTATCAACACCGGTACCGACGCTTCCAACAACGACGGTATCAACAAGGAGACAGGCTACTCAACCCGTACAGGCTACTACATGCGCAAGCATCTCCGCACCGACGTTAACCCCAACTCGACCAACGAGGTGAAGAAATATCACTACACAAAGCGCATCCGCTTCACGGAGATATATCTTGCCTACGCCGAGGCTGCTAATGAGGCTTGGGGACCGAAGGCTACCGGATCTCACGCTTACAGCGCATACGATGTAATCAAGGCTATACGCCAGCGTGCCGGTCTTTGCGAGGGCACTACCGATGCTTATCTTGAAGAGTGTGCCGCAAGCAAGGACAAGATGCGTGAACTTATCCGCAACGAGCGTCGTCTCGAGCTTTGCTTCGAAAACATCCGCTTCTGGGATCTCCGTCGCTGGCAGGCTCCTCTTACCGAGACTGCAAAGGGTGTACAGGTAGGTAACCACAGCACTACATACAATTACATTGATGTAGAGCCGCGCCGTTATCAGGATTACATGATCTACGGTCCGCTTCCTTACTCTGATGTGATCAAGTTCAGCAACCTTGTACAGAATCAGGGATGGTAATTTTCACCTTTAAATGACTACAACATCATGAACACTATCAAATATTCTACAATAATCGGTCTTGGAGTTTTGCTCGGTCTGTCGACCGTATCTTGCAAAAACCAGGATAAGGATTTCCCCGATTACGAGGGAGGCGTTTCAGCCTACTTCGCCCACCAGTATCCCGTCAAGGTCATCACTCTCGGTGATGACCCCGAGCAGGACAACTCTCTTGACAACAAGCACCAGTGTGTGATTTACGCTACACAGGGCGGTGCTTACAAGTCACGCGACCTGAGCATTGACGTGCAGGTTGACCCCGCGCTCGTGCAGAATCTTTCTTTCAGCGACGGCAGTGAGGTAAAGGTAATGCCTTCTTCCTACTATTCGCTTGAGTCAACCACTCTTACCAAGAAGAAAGATTATCTGTTCGGTACCACAGTGACCCTTACCGACGCTTTCTTCGCCGACAAGGATGCTCTCAAGGAGACTTATGTGATACCTTTGCGAATTGTTGCCGCTCATGGTGCCGACCGCATCCTCTCGGGCGTGGCAAACGTGGAAAATCCCGTGCGTTGCAACCCCGACGACTGGTCGGAACTCCCCAAGGATTATATCCTCTACGGCATCAAGTATATCAACCCGTGGCATTCAAGCTATCTGCGTCGCGGTCTCGATGTCATCACCGACAACGGTAAGACTGAGACTGTAAGGCGTCATGCTGAATATGTCGAGAGCGACGAGGTGGTTAATCTTACTACCGAGTCTCTGACAGAGTGCCTCTTCCCCGTGTCTACCGAAGTGCCCGACGGCGACGGTATCAAGACTCTCACCTGCAACCTCAAGCTCACATTCAGCAATGAGGGTCAGGTAACTGTCACTACCGATACTCCCGGCATGACTGCTTCCGGTAGCGGTAAGTTTGTAAAACTTGGCGAGAAGAAAAGTTGGGACAATCAGGATCGCGATGCTCTCTATCTGGATTATCAGGTGGATTTCGGCGGTAAGAAGTATGCTACGCTCGACACTCTCGTGATGCGTACTCGTGATGTTGCTCCAATATTCGATTTTAATCCCTCTTATTCTAAATAACTAACGCGATTATTATGAAAGAATATAATAAAATATGGGCGTTGGCTCTGATTCCTATGTTGGCAAGCTGTGCCGATGATTTCGACACTACTTCCAACTTCCAGGTCGACAAGCCTGAAAGCGTTGCTCAATATGAGTATCTAAACGCTTATGCGCCTTTGAAATCTTATATTGACCGTGCTGCTCATCCCGGATTCCTTCTTGGAACCGGGGTGAACGCCGACGAATACCTGCAGCGTGGCGGCGTGTTTGTCCTTACCAACACCAACTTCGACCAGGTGACCACGGGCAACGCCATGAAGTATGCCTCTGTCGTTGGCGATGATGGTGCTATGAATTTCTCCAAGGTAATGGACTTTGTTGACGCTGCAACGGCAGCCGGTCTTCAGGTCTATGGTCACACTCTCTGCTGGCACTCTCAGCAAAATGTGACTTGGCTTAACTCCCTGATTGCCGACAAGGATATGGATCCGAGCGAAATCGGTACAGAAACCGTTGTCCTCACCTCTTATTACGATGGTGGTGGAAAGACCATCGGCGGCTGGGGTGGTGGCACCATGGAAAATGTTGATGAAGACGGTAAGCCTTGCTTCAAATTTACCAATGCTGAGGAAAAAGCTAATCCCTGGGATATTCAGGCTTGTATTTCAGCCGATTTCACCGAGGGTACTCAGTACACTATGGAATTTGACGTGAAAGGTGATCCTGCTTCTTTCACATGGGATTTCCAAAAATCCAGTGGTTATGCCGGTCGTGGCTCTACTGATGCATTTGATGTAAAAGCTGCGTGGACTCATGTAAAAATCAACGGTACTCCTAACGGAGAAGGTACTGACCGCCTGTTGCTCAGCCTCGGTAAGTATATCGGTACTCTATATATCACCGATGTAAAGATTACTTACGAGAAACTGAAAGAGACAGAGATTGAGGTTGAGGAAGAGCGCAGGGCTATCGAGGTCAGCTCAGATGATATGGTAAGTGCAGCGTGGGATACCCAGTTCTGGATTATGACCGATGCCACCTTCAAGGAAGGTGATTCTTGGGAGGTGTCTATGGACATCCGTGCCGACAAGGCTGCCGGATCAAGCACTCAGGTTCACACCAATGCCGGTGATTATCTGCACTATGAAGGTATTGGTAATCCTCGCTTTACAAGATCATGGACCACTTACACAGCGAAGGGTAATTTCCCCGCAGGTGCAAACGGTGGTCACTCGATTGCCTTCAACCTTAACGAGTTTGCTGAAGCCAACAATTATTATTTTGATAACATCAGCTTTAAGGTTAACGGCGTAGAGTTGATTAAAAACAGTTCTTGCGACGATGACAACATGAAGGACAACTTCATTGCCAAAGAAAAGCGCGGTGAGCCGGGTCCGGCACGTTTCGTCGACAAGGTGAAAAATGTCATCTCTACCACAAAGAAGCCTCTTACCGCTGAAGAGAAGGCTGAAATCCTTACTAACGAAATGGAGCGTTGGGTAAAGGGTATGATGGAAGCTACCGAGGGTAAGGTTAAGGCTTGGGACGTTGTCAACGAGCCGCTCGCCGATGGTGGTAGCGATGCTTCAGGAAAGCGTGGTCTCAAGACTGATAATGATGTTGATAATTCAGCATTCCTCTGGCAGAAATATCTTGGCGAAAACTATGTGCGCGTTCCCATCAAGTTTGCTCGTCAGTATTTCGTTGAAAACGGTGGTAATGCCGATGAACTTAAGCTCTTCATCAACGATTACAACCTTGAGGCGGCTTACGACAACAACTTCAAGGCTGAGAGCCTTGTCAAGTGGGTTGAGCAGTGGGAGTCTGACGGCGTTACCAAGATTGACGGTATCGGTACGCAGATGCACGTATCTTGCTCTGTTGATCCTGCTCAGCAGAAGATTAATGAAGATCATGTAGTGAGAATGTTTGAGATTCTTGCCAAGTCAGGTAAGCTTATCCGCGTCACTGAGCTTGACATGGGTATTGTCGGCACCGACGGTAAGGCTATCAAGACTCCTGACCTCACTTTCGAGCAGAAGAAGCTCATGAGCGACTACTATAAGTTTATCGTCAAGAAGTACTTTGAGATTATACCTGTCGCACAGCAGTACGGTATCTGCGCATGGGCGCAGACCGACAGCCCCGAAGGTAGCGGATGGCGTGCCGGTGAGCCTATCGGTCTCTGGGATGCCGACTACAGCCGCAAGCCCGCTTACGGCGGATTTGCCGACGGTCTCGCAGGTAAGGAATAATTCACCGCATTTTTTTCATCAGCCGGGAGGGTGGACCCCCTCTGCCCTCCCGGTATTTTAACTAACTAATAAATTTTTTTACTATGAACAAAAAATTACTCGCATTGGCAGCAATCGCTGCTATGTCAGTTTCGTCAATCAGTGCAGCCGAGGTATCACTCCTTGATGCCAACTCAATTCATGGAAATGCCTCAAATCTTTCAGGTTGGGGTGCTCAGGTTGAGGCAGTTGACGGTGTCTACACTTTAGAAGTTGGTGCTGATCTTGCTAATCCTTGGGATGCTCAGCTTTTTATCTGTGGCAATAAGACACTTAATGCCGGGCAGAAAATTACTTTTAAAATGCAGGCTAAATCAACCTCAGCTCGTGCTCTACAAACTCAGGCACAAGGTGATATGGGTGGATATCTCGCAAATTTAGGCCCTGATTTTGAAGTTGCTGCAGATTGGAAATCATATGAATTTACCGGTGAGGTTCCGGCTGATGGCATGAAGACTATCGCAGTAAATCTTGCTACAGCTTCTGAAGCTTGCACTATTTCTTTCAAGGACATTGTTTGGACTGTTGAAGAAAGTGGCGACACTCCTGATCCCAAGCCCGAGCAGCCCGCTGACGTAGTAGCTTCCTGGTACACCGGCAACGGCGCTACATTCGGTGGTTGGGGTGGTTCAGCTACATTCGAGCAGGTAACTGAAGATGACAAGCCCTGTCTTAAGGTGACTAATCCTTCAGAGGGAACTAATCCCTGGGATGTGCAGGTAGGTATTGATGTAAACCTTGATTTTGACAAAACGTATTATTTGTCTTTTGATGTAAAGGGTACACCTGCCGAAGGTATCACTTCCGGTATCCAGAACTCTACTGATTATGACGGAAAGGGTAATTTCACCGCCTTTAATATCACTGAGGATTGGGCTCCAGTAGTCATTGAGGCTCTTTGTTCTCAAGGCAATAAGGAGTCTGATGCTAACCGTATCACAATCAACCTCGGCAAGTATGTCGGTACATTCTATATGACCAATGTAGTGCTCTCTACTACCAACCCTGCAGGCGTTGACGCCGTTGAGGTCGCTCCTGTAGTTAACCACTGGACTGTTTACAACCTTATGGGCGTTAAGGTCCTCGACACTGACAACGAGGCTGCTGTTAACGAACTCGCTAACGGTATCTACGTTATCAACGGCAAGAAAGTTGCCATCCGCCACTAATTCGACTGTAGAAGTAGAATAGTTCGATAGCTCACAACCGGTCAGGGGGTAATAGCCCCCTCCCGGTTGTGAATAATTTAACCCCGATTCATTTTTTGACCATGAGATATACATTCCTTGCCCTTTTACTTTTATCATTTTTCCCGGTTTTTGCACAAAACGAGCCTTACCGCGACCGCTCGCTTTCTCCTGAACAACGTGCCGCCGACCTTCTCCCGCGACTCACACTCGATGAGAAAATAATGTTGATGATGGACTACTCCGAGCCTGTGTCAAGACTCGGTATTCCCGAATACAACTGGTGGAACGAAGCGCTTCACGGTGTCGGTCGTGCCGGAATAGCAACCGTGTTGCCGCAGTCTATCGCAATGGCGGCGACTTTCGATGACGATGCCGTAAACCGGGCTTTCGATATGGTGAGCGACGAGGCGAGGGCGAAGTATAACGGTTTTCGCAGCCGGGGGGCTCATGGTCGCTATCAGGGACTTACTTTCTGGACTCCGAATGTAAACATTTTCCGTGACCCGCGATGGGGACGCGGACAGGAGACTTACGGCGAGGATCCATATCTCGCCTCACGCATGGGCGTGGCTGTGGTCAGAGGTCTGCAGGGTCCCGCCGATGCGAAATACATCAAGACTATAGCTGGCGCGAAGCATTTCGCCGTACATAGCGGTCCGGAATGGAACCGCCATTCCTACGATGCCCGCGATATTGACCCCCGCGACCTGTGGGAGACATATCTCCCCGCGTTTCATGCACTTGTCGATGCCGGGGTAGGGCAGGTGATGTGTGCCTACAACCGCTATGAGGGTGAACCATGCTGCGGCAGCAACCGCCTTTTGACTCAGATTCTCCGCAACGAATGGGGCTACGACAAGATTGTAGTGACCGACTGTGGCGCGATTTACGACTTTTTTAATCCCGGTGCCCACGCCACCCATCCTTCTTCTGCCGATGCAAGCGCCGATGCTGTGGTTTCAGGCACTGACCTTGAGTGTGGTTCCGCGTTCCGTGACTTGAAGAAGGCGTATGAATCCGGTCTTGTCACGGAGGCGGCTATCGATGCTTCTGTGCGACGTTTGCTCGAGGCACGTTTCTCCCTCGGAGAGATGGACGATGATCCCGCTTCTCCCTGGGCTGCGCTCTCTCCCTCGATTGTTGATTGTGACAGTCATCGCGCGATTGCGCTCGACATGGCGCGCAAGTCGATGACTCTTCTTAAGAATAACGGCATACTTCCCTTGCCGAAATCAGGGGAGAAAATAATCGTCATGGGTCCAAATGCTCAGGATTCCGTGATGCAGTGGGGCAATTATAACGGTACACCCTCCCACACCGTAACCATCCTTGACGGCATACGCTCCAAGATAGGCGATGTGCCCTATCTGAAAGGCTGCGATTTTGTGGTCAACCGCAATATCGTGTCCCATTTCGATAACATCTCTTCCGGAGGTGAAAAAGGCATGAAGGCTCTCTACTGGAACAACCGCGAGATGAAAGGCGACCCCGTTGCCTCGCAGCGTCTCACCACTCCGCTTAACTTTACCACTGCCGGCGCGACAGTGTTTGCCCCCGGTGTGAATCTCGAAAATTTCTCCGCTCTCTATACCGCCACATTCACCCCGTCAGAGTCGGGCACGTATATCATCAACATGGATGCCGACGATGGGCGTCAGGTTGTGACGCTCGACGGCGAGAAAGTGATATCCTGCTCTACCGAAGGCTCGATTCATTCTTACTCCCACAGCTTTTTCGGCGAGGAGGGTAAGGAATACAAGATAGCCCTTGCCTACGACCATGGTCACGGCACCGGCAAACTCACTTTTGACATCGGCAAGGTGTGTGACTATGACACTGACCCGGGGGATGCCTCGACCGTGATTTTTGTCGGCGGAATCTCTCCGGCACTTGAAGGGGAGGAAATGCCCGTATCGATGCCCGGCTTCCGTGGCGGCGACCGTGAGACAATAGAGCTTCCCGCCGTTCAGCGCGAGTTGCTGAAAAGCCTGAAAGCGCAGGGCAAGAAGATTGTCTATGTCAACTGCTCCGGCTCGGCTGTGGCTCTCGCCCCGGAGGATTCTATATGCGATGCCATCCTGCAGGCGTGGTATCCCGGACAGGCTGGCGGCACTGCTGTCGCCGACGTGCTTTTCGGCGATTATAACCCTGCCGGTCGCCTTCCCGTGACATTCTATACCGGTGACGCGCAGCTTCCCGACTTTGAGGATTACAATATGACCGGCCGCACTTACCGTTACCTTACCGAAAAGCCGCTTTATCCTTTCGGTCACGGACTCAGTTACTCGACATTCACCTACTCGCAGCCTGTCATGGCGCGGAGTCATGTCGTGGGCGATACCGTGCCCTTCAGCGTCACTGTCACAAACGACAGCGATATCGACGGCGAGGAGGTAGTGCAGCTATACATGCGCCGTGTCGGCGACACCGCCGGTCCGGTGAAGTCGCTCTGTGCCTTCCGCAGGGTGCCTGTAAGTGCGCGAAGTGCCGTAAAAGTCGATTTTCAGCTTGACGCGGAGCGTTTCGCTACTTTCGACAATGCGAGCGGTCGCATGAAGGTTGTGCCTGGCGAATACGAGATTTTCTACGGCGGCTCCTCCGACTCCCCGCGCTCAGTCTCCCTCACCCTTAAACCCTAAACCCTAAACTATAAACCCTCAACCACTTATAAGGATATAACATGAAAAAGTTTGCTATTTCATCCGCACTCGTCTTCTTGGCGATGACAAGTGCTTACGCGGCAACTCCCGCTGAAGGGGTTCCCGCATCAACTAATATTCCGGAGGCTATATATCCCTGTGTAGACTCATCTTCACGTGCCACTTTCCGCATCCATGCACCCGAGGCGCTTGATGTAAAGGTCGACATCTGTGGCAAAAAATACGACATGACCCGTGATGCCGACGGCAACTGGATGGCTACGACCGATCCGCTCGTTGTCGGCTTCCACTACTATTTTCTTGTCATTGACGGCGTGTCGGTCATCGACCCTGCCACCGAGGCTTTCTTCGGATGCGGCAAGATGTCGGGCGGCATCGAGATTCCCGAGTCGCCTGAGGCAGCCGCTTACTATACATTTAACAAGGATATTCCTCACGGACAGGTACGTGAATGTAAATATTACTCCGAACTTGAAAATGGCGAGCGCCGCTGCTTTGTCTACACTCCGGCAGAATATGAGTCTGCGGTTGACAAGCGTTACCCCGTGCTATATCTCCAGCACGGCATGGGTGAGGATGAGCGCGGATGGCATCAGCAGGGCATGATGGCTAACATTCTCGACAATCAGATTGCTGCCGGAAAGTGTGTGCCGATGATTGTGGTGATGGACTACGGTAACTGCGGTCACATATTCGGCAGCCGTCCCGGCGAGACTCATGAGACATTCGGCGCTTCCTTCACCCCGATTCTGCTTAACGAGGTGATTCCTTTCATCGAGAGCAATTTCCGCACTCTTACCGACCGTGACAACCGCGCTATGGCGGGTCTGTCGTGGGGCGGTCACGAGACCTTCCAGACCACTCTTTATAATCTTGACAAGTTTGCCCACATCGGCTCGTTCAGTGGCGCCTTGTTCCTCCGCGACAGCATCGACAAGGTCTACGACGGGGTTTTTGCCGATGCAGCTGCCTTCAACGGCAAGGTGCGTACACTTTTCCTCGGCATGGGCTCGGAGGAAGGTTTCGGCAGCGACCGCATTAGCAAGTCGCTTACCGAGGCAGGCATCAACAATGTCTATTACGAGTCGCCGGGTACTCATCACGAGTGGCTCACTTGGCGTCGCTGTCTCAACGAGTTCCTTCCGCTCATCTTTAAAAAGTGACGGCGATGAACGGTTTCTTCCTGTCACGCGCTATGAAGCGCGCTGTATCGGTGGCATGCCTGACTGCGTTTGCCACGGCTGCCGCGTCGGCGCAGAATCCCGTGATTCGCGACCAGTTTAGTGCCGACCCTACGGCAAGGGTATTCAACAACCGCGTGTATATCTATCCCTCCCATGACATTCCATCGCCGGTTGAAAAACTGAAAGAGTGGTTCTGCATGGCTGACTATCACGTGTTTTCTTCCGATAATCTTACCGACTGGACCGACCACGGTGTCATCGTCAGCCAGAACCGTGTGCCTTGGGTCGATGCGCAGTCCTACACGATGTGGGCTCCCGAGTGTGTTGAGAAAGACGGTCGTTACTATATCTATTTCCCGGCTGCTGCAAGCGACGGCTCTCCCGGTTTTCATGTGGGTGTAGCGATAGCTGATGCGCCCGAAGGCCCGTTTCATCCGATGTTCCGTCCTATCGAGGGGATAGGGGGCATAGACCCTTGTGTCCTTGTCGACGATGACGGCTCGTCATACATCTATTGGGCGGGTCGCGGTATGCAGGGTGCCCGTCTGAGCGACAACATGATGGAACTCGCTTCCGACCCTGTGGCAATCGAAGGGCTTCCCGACGGCTTCAAGGAAGGGCCCTACGTGTTCAAGCACGACGGAAAGTATTATTTTACCTTCCCCTGGGTACGCAAAAATACCGAGACGCTTGCCTATGCTGTCGGCGACTCTCCGCTCGGTCCGTTTGAGTTCAAGGGTGTCATAATGGATGAATCGCCTTCCGGATGCTGGACCAATCATCACTCCATCATCAACTGGCGCGGTCAGTGGTATCTGTTCTATCATCACAATGACTATTCTCCCGATTTTGATAAAAACCGTTCGGTGCGTATCGACTCGTTGAGCTTTACTCCCGACGGGCTTATCCGTAAGGTCGTTCCTACGTTGCGCGGTGTCGGTGTCTCCGATGCGCGTGAGCCGATACAGCTTGACCGTTATAGTGCCATCTCCCGCAAAGGGGTTAAGATTGATTGGCTCGACCGCAAGTCGCCGTTCGACGGATGGAAATGTGTCTTTGACCGCAAAGGGGCGTGGGTGCGTTATAATGCCGTTGATTTCGGCGAGACTCCGGTGCTGTCCGTTACCGTGCGCGTGAAGTCGCCGTCAGGCGGTGTGCTCCTGGTTGCCGATGCGCTCGGCAGGGAGATAGCTCGTGTCACGCTTCCTGTCTCCTCCTCTTGGGTTAATGTGGAGCAGGCTATTCCGTCATGTGCAGTTTCTGGTACGGCTGATTTGGTGGTCACGCTTCTCTCCGGCAAGCGTGTCGAGGTCGACTGGATAGGTTTCGATGCTTTGCCCTGGATGGAGGGCGCTTTTAAGTCGGGGCGTTACCGCAATCTTTTTGTTGAGATGGGCTACTCCGAGAAGGAGGTGAAAGAGCGTGTCGATTCGGTCTATCGCGCGATTTTTGACGGTCCCGGCAAGATATATTTCGAGGTGGGCGATTCCATGGCTTACATCAGCGACATCAAGAACCGTGACGTGCGCACCGAGGGCATGTCTTACGGCATGATGATTGCCGTGCAGTTTGATAATAAGGATATGTTTGACCGTCTCTGGCGCTGGAGCAAGCGTTACATGCAGCATCCCGACGGTGCCTTGGAAGGCTATTTCGCATGGAGCTGCAGTACCGACGGCTCTCGGTATGCCTCCGGTCCTGCCTCCGACGGTGAACTGTATTATATAACCTCGCTCATATTTGCCGCTAACCGCTGGGGCAATGACGGCGAGATTCATTACCTCGACGAGGCGCGTCATATCGTGGATTGCGCCATGAAAAAGGCGGGACATGACCGCGTCGCGCCTCTTGTCAACCTTGAGCATAAGCTGATTACATTTGTGTCCGACCGTTTTGGGGGTACATTTACCGACCCCTCGTATCATGTTCCGGCATTCTATGAGGTGTGGGCGCAATGGCTCGATGACGGACGAAGCAATTTCTGGCGTGAGTGTGCGGCGAAAAGCCGTGAGTATTTGCGCGCATGCATCCATCCGGTCACCGGACTGAATCCCGATTACAGTGCCTACGACGGCAGTCTGCTTGAGCGCGGCTCGCTGGTAGGCGATGCTTTCCGTTTCGACTCTTGGAGAGTGCCTATGAATATTGCGCTTGATTATTCATGGTCGTGTGCCGACCGCAAGTGGCAGCAGGATTACGGCAATCGTATCCAGCGTTTTCTCTATTCACAAGGTATTGATGACTTCGTTGACCAGTATAATGTCGACGGAACTCCGGTCGACCGCATTCTTGGAGCCGGCGATTACACGGCGTTGCGTCATTCGGTAGGTCTTGTCGCCACTTCTGCCGCTGTATCGCTTGCCGCCACCGACATGCGCAGCCGGGAGTTTGTCGACCGCCTGTGGAACTCGCGTCATGAACCCTACGCCGACGGATACTTTGACGCTTACTATGACGGATTGCTGCGTCTGTTTGCATTCATGCACCTGAGTGGCAACTATCGTATAATAACCCCTAAAAACAGTTGATTTATGAAAAGATTTAATACATTCATTGCCTTTATGCTTGCCTGCGCCGCCGTGTCACAGGCGCAGCGTCCTCTTATACAGACAAAATATACCGCCGACCCCGCTCCGATGGTGTATAATGACACGATTTTCCTGTACACGACTCATGACGAGGATGATGCCGACGGCTTCAAGATGCTCGACTGGCTTCTGTACACCTCGACCGACATGGTCAACTGGACTGACAGGGGTGCCGTGGCGTCACTCAGGGATTTCAAGTGGTATCCCGGTGATAACGGCGCATGGGCTGAACAGGTCGTCGAGCGTAACGGCAAATTTTACATGTATTGTCCCATACATGGCAACGGCATCGGGGTGCTCGTGGCAGATTCTCCCTACGGCCCTTTTGTCGACCCGATTGGAAAGCCGCTCGTGTGGCAGAAGGAACATTGGTATGACATAGACCCTACCGTGTTTATTGATGATGACGGTCAGGCTTACATGTACTGGGGAAATCCGAATCTTTATTGCGTAAAACTTAACGAGGATATGATTTCTTATTCAGGGGAAATCATGGAGTTTCCTCATATTGACGATTATCAGGAAGGTCCCTGGTTTTACAAGCGTGGTGGCAAGTATTATCTTGCGTTTGCTTCCACTTGCTGCCCCGAGGGCATAGGGTATGCAATGAGCGACGGTCCGTTGGGTCCGTGGGAATACAAGGGACACATCATGGATCATACCCCGAAGACACGCGGCAATCATCCCGGCATAATCGACTATAAGGGGAAGTCTTACGTCTTTGGTCTGAACTATGACATCCTGCGCCTTTCTACTCCCGACCATCATGAGCGTCGCTCGGTGTCGGCTGCCGAGATGACCTATAATCCCGATGGCACTATCGTGGAATTGCCTTATTTCAGTGAAAATGTGGTTAATCAGATAGAGCCGTTCAATCCTTTCCGCCGTGTGGAGGCGGAGACAATGGCGTGGGGCTACGGATTGAAGACATCGCCTTTTGACAATGGAGGCATATATCTGCATGACATCGACAATGGCGAGTATCTGATGATTAAGGGGGTGGATTTCGGCAAGAAAGGCGCGAAGTCAATTGAAATCGCCGCTTCATGCGTGAAGCCCGGCACAGAGGTCGAGGTGCGCGCCGGCGATAAGGTGATAGGTACCGTGAGAATTGCGCCTACCGGAAATCTTGATACATATCAGTTACATTCGGCGCCTTTGCAATCGGTAAAAGGTGTACATGACTTATATTTGTATTTCAAGGGAGAGGGTAATGACCTTTTCCGCATGGATTATTGGAAAATGAATAAATAAATTCAAACACCGATGAAAGCATTTGCAAGTATGATTATAGCCTGCGGCATAGCCGTGTCCGCTTATCCGCAACAGGCGCTTTACCCCTCATCATTCCCGCTTGGCGACGTGCAGTTGCTTGACAGCCGTTTCAGCAAAGCGCAGGCTCTCAACGTGGATGTGCTCCTGAAATATGATGTCGACCGTCTCCTCGCTCCTTACTTGAAAGAGGCGGGGCTTACTCCCAAGGCGGAAAGTTTTCCCTGTTGGGACGGTCTTGACGGTCATGTCGGCGGTCATTACCTTACCGCCCTCGCCATCCATTATGCCTCCACGGGCGACCCGCGCCTGAAAGAGCGCATGGATTACATGATATCCGAGCTGAAGAGGTGTCAGGATGCTTCAGGCAACGGCTATGTGGGCGGTGTCCCTGACGGTAAGCCGCTTTGGGACGGCTTGAAGAGTGGCAACATCGAGCTTGTGTGGAAATACTGGGTGCCCTGGTACAATGTCCATAAAACTTACGCCGGATTGCGTGACGCGTGGCTTTATGCCGGCGACACGCAGGCTAAGGATATGTTTCTTAAGTTCTGCGACTGGGGTCTTGACATTATAGCCCCGCTATCCGATGAGCAGATGGAAGCTATGCTTGACCAGGAGTTTGGCGGTATGCCGGAAGTGTTTGCCGACGCGTATGCCATCACCGGCGACCGTAAGTACCTTGACGGTGCTCGTCGCTTCTCTCATCACTGGCTTCTTGACAGCATGGCTGCGGGTGTCGACAATCTTGATAACAAACATGCCAATACTCAGGTACCTAAGGTAGTTGGTTATGAACGTATTGCGGAGGTCGCCGACGATTCGCTCTACCGTGATGCCTCGGTGTTTTTCTGGGAGACTGTCTCCGGTACACGCTCGTTGTCGATTGGCGGTAACAGTCGCCGTGAGCATTTCGCCCCGAAAGATGACTGCAAGAGCTATGTCACCGACCGCGAAGGTCCGGAGTCATGTAACACTAATAATATGCTGAAACTCAGCGAGGGACTCTTCCGCATGTCACGCGATGCGCGGTATGCCGATTTCTACGAGCGCGCCCTTTATAATCACATCCTTTCGACCCAGCATCCCGTACATGGCGGATATGTATATTTTACGCCTGCACGGCCCGCTCATTACCGTGTGTATTCACAACCTAATTCCGGCATGTGGTGTTGTGTCGGCACCGGCATGGAGAATCACGGCAAATACGGTGAATTTATCTACAGTCATTTCGGCGACTCTCTCTATGTCAACCTTTTCATCCCTTCACGCCTTGACTGGAAGGAGAAAGGTGTGACCGTTACGCAGACAGGCGATTTTCCGGCCGACGATTCAGTGTCATTCACTGTTGATGTTAAGAAGCCGGCGCGATTTACATTGATGTTGCGTCATCCCGGATGGTGCGATAATATGCAGGTCACTGTTAACGGTAAGCCTGTTTCTGTCACTTCCGCGCCACAGTCTTATCTTGCTATCGACCGCAAGTGGAAAAAGGGCGACCGCGTTGATTTGAAACTCCCGATGAAAGTGTCGGTGGAGGAAGTGCCTAATGTACCCGATTATATTTCCGTGGTTTATGGTCCGGTGGTGCTTGCCGCGCGTTACAGTACCGAGGGACTTGACGGTCTTGTGGCGGATGACAGCCGTTGGGCGCATATAGCTCACGGTCCGCTGGTATCAGTGTTTGACACTCCGGTGCTTATCGGCTCGCGTGAGGAGATTGTCGATGCGCTCAAGTCGATGGAGCCTGTGGAGGGTAAGCCGCTTCATTTCCGTGTGCCCCGTCTGCTGAAGGGTAAGTATGCATCAATGGAGCTTGAACCGTTTGCCGATATTCACGATGCGCGTTATATGCTCTATTGGCTCTCCATGACTCAGGACCGCTATGACAATTACCTGAAAATGGAGAAAGCTGCCGAGGCGATGAGCCTTGACCTTGACCGCCGCACTATCGATGTGGTGAAACCCGGTGAACAGCAGCCTGAAGCCGATCACTTCATGGCTAATGAACAGTCAAAGACCGGCTATCTGAACGATGTCGCATGGCGTGACGCTTCCGATGGCGGCTTTTTCTCCTATCGCATGAAGCCGGCGGGTGAGAAGGGTGCGCTCCTCCTTGTCAAATACTGGGGCAACGAGCCGGAAGGCCGTCAGGTCGAGATTTATATCGAAGGTGAGCTTATAGCCTCGGAAAACCTCTCGGGCAAATGGGGTATCGATGAGTTTGTCACCGAGTCTTACGCGTTGCCCGAATGGGTTACGGCAAATGATGCGGTGACTGTAACCTTCCAGAGTGTAGAACGCGGCAATACGGGCGGCATCTACGATGTGCGTATCGTCAAGCCATAAAATTAATCATTACAATTTATTATGTACCGAATTTCATTATTGTTTATATCATTGCTGACCGCCGTGTCGGCACTCGGTGTCGCTTCTGTGGCGGGTCCCGACGGAAAACTCTTGGTCTCTGTTGACGTTACCGGTGACGGTGAACCGGTCTATGGCGTGTCTTACGACGGCAAGCCCTTCATTACCTCTTCTCCTCTCGGGCTGGTTACAAATATAGGTGATTTTTCTCGCGGACTCCTCTTGTCTGATGTGTCTGACGCTATGATGCCCGCTGTATCCTATTCACTTCCCAATATCAAGAAGAGCCGGGTAGATTATGAGGCTAATGAAGCGTGGTTTACATTTGCTAAGGATAGTGTGCCGGTGTTTGCAGTGCAGTTCCGAGTAAGCAATAATGACGTGGCTTTCCGCTACAAGGTGTTGCCGCAGGGCGACACCCGCTGTGCCGTGATACTTGAAGAGGCGACCGGGTTTGATTTCCCCGATGGCACTGTATCGTTCATGGCTCCGCAGAGCAAGCCTATGAACGGCTTTGCCCGTACATCTCCAAGCTACGAGACTCCCTATGGTGTCGACGAGCCCATAGGGCGTAACGGATGGGGCGAAGGGTACACTTTCCCGTGTCTGTTTAAAAATCCTGACGGTGGATGGGCTCTGGTTTCCGAGACCGGTGTCGACGGAAGCTATTGCGGAAGCCGCCTCCTCTGGAAAGACGATTGTTATACCATCGGTTTCCCGCAGGAAGGGGAGATGAACGGTCTCCATTCTGTAACTCCGGGTATTCCGCTTCCCGGATTTACCCCATGGCGCACTGTCACTGTAGGCAATTCGCTCGCTCCGATAGTAGAGACTACCGTGCCGTTTGATGTCGTGTCTCCGAAATATGAGGCATCGCGCGACTACACTTACGGTAAAGGCACCTGGAGTTGGATTATCGGGATGGATGGTGCTACCAACTATGACGAGCAGCGCCGCTATATAGACTTTGCGGCGGCGATGGGCTACAACTCTGTGCTTGTCGATGCGCTCTGGGACACCCAGATTGGCTATGACCGCATTGAAGAGCTGTCGCGTTATGCCGCTTCAAAGGGTGTAGCGCTCTATCTATGGTATAACTCTAACGGATATTGGAACGATGCTCCCCAGGGACCGCGTGGCATAATGAACGATGCCGTGGCGCGCCGCAAGGAGATGAAGTGGATGCGTGACAACGGCATCCGCGGTATAAAGGTCGACTTCTTCGGCGGCGACAAGCAGCCGATGATGCAGCTTTACGAGGATATCCTCGCCGATGCCAACGATTACGGTCTGCTTGTGATATTCCACGGCTGCACATTGCCGAGAGGGTGGGAGCGCATGTATCCCAATTATGCCGCCAGTGAGGCTGTACTCGCCAGCGAAAACTTGCATTTCTCGCAGGGTAGTTGTGATGCCGAGGCGTTCAACGCCACTATCCATCCATTTGTCCGCAATACTGTCGGCAGCATGGATTTCGGTGGCAGCGCGCTTAACAAGTACTATAATGCGGCAAATAAGCCCGGTGGTAGCCGCCGCGTCACTTCCGATGTGTTTGCACTCGCGACTGCAGTGCTTTTTCAGAGTCCCGTGCAGCATTTCGCCCTTGCCCCCGGAAATCTTACCGATGCCCCGGCATGGGCTGTCGACTTCATGAAAGAGGTGCCGGTGCTTTGGGATGAGACCCGATATATCGACGGCTATCCCGGCAAATATGTGGTTCTCGCGCGTCGGCATGGTGACACCTGGTATATAGCCGGTGTAAATGCGCAGAAGGAGCCTGTGACCGTCGCTTTGGAGCTGCCCATGTTTGCGCCTTCGCAGAAAGTCACGGTTTACAGCGATGATTCTAAACTTCAGGGTAGCGTGAAAGAAATGAAAATAGATAAGAAACAGAGGTTGAAAATCACCATGCCTTGCAATGGTGGAGTTCTTATTAAAGGAAATAAAAATTAAATTATGAAACATTCTGCATTTGTGCTGTTCGCCTTGGCGCTTACCGCTTGTGGCGGCAATAAACAGGCTTCTTCTACAGAGGAATCACAGGATTCGGTGAAAACATTCGTGTTTACCGGCAATCCTATAGTTCGTGACAAGTTTACGGCTGATCCGGCTCCGCTGGTATATGACGGTCGTTTGTATCTATACGTCGGTCACGACGAGTTTTATGAGGGGCAGGATTCTGCATCGGGTGGTAAGGAGTTCAATATCACCGAATGGCTATGTTATTCGACCGACGACATGAAAAACTGGACCGACCATGGCGCGGTGCTGAGTCCCGCCGATTTCAAGTGGGCTGTCGGTGAGGCGTGGGCGTCACAAGTAGTCGAGAAAGATGGCAAGTTCTATTATTATACCACGGTTCAGGGTGGTGAACCGTATGTCGGCAAGGCTGTAGGTGTGGCTGTCGGCGATTCGCCTGTCGGACCGTTTGTCGATGCCATCGGCAAGCCCCTTGTGTCTGATGACATGACTGATAATGGTAAACGCGGATGGTGGAATGACATTGACCCCACGGTGCTTATTGACGGCGATGAAGCATGGCTATGCTGGGGTAACGGTACTTGCTTCCTTGCAAAACTGAAACCGAACATGATTGAACTTGACGGCGATATAAAGGTGGTCGATGTCCCCAATTATGTCGAGGGCCCTTGGCTCCACAAACGTAACGGCATCTATTATCTCACCTACGCCTCTTTTGGCAATGGCAGCGAGACTATTTCCTATGCCACCGCCCCATCTATGGAGGGTCCATGGACTCCGCAGGGAGAACTGACCGGTAATGCTGAAAACAGTTTTACCATTCATCCGGGAATCGTTGAGTTCAAAGGACAGCCCTATCTTTTCTATCACAATGCCACTCTCGAACTTGACGGTCATAAAGGCGCTATCGGTCGTCGCTCCGTATGTGTCGACTCCCTCTCCTATAACGAAGACGGCACCATGAACCACGTCACCCAAACAAAATAACTGAACACTGACAACTGAACTCTGACAACTGACAACTGACAACTGAACTCTGACAACTGAACTCTGACAACTGACAACTAAAAACTGACAACTGACAACTAAAAACTGACAACTCACACTCACATGCTAAAAAAATTCTTCACATATATGGTGGCTGCCGCTTCGGTGCTTGCCGCAACCGCCCAGGACAAGAATTTCCACATCTATCTCTGCATCGGGCAGTCCAATATGGAAGGCAATGCACAGGTCGAACCGATGGATCGTAATAATGTGCCGGAACGCTTCAAGATGATGGCTGCGGTCGATTTCCCGCAGTCCGGCAGAGTGAAAGGGGAGTGGTACACAGCTATGCCACCCTTGGTACGCCAGAATACAGGTCTTACCCCTATGGACTATTTCGGACGCACTATGGTTGATAATCTTCCAGAAGAAGTGACTGTAGGCGTGGTGCCTGTGGCTGTCGGCGGCTGCAAGATTGAACACCTGTCCAAGGATTTTGACCCCGCGTCACTCGCTAATGAGGCTGACTGGTTCCGTAATTTTATGAAAGAATATGACAATCAGCCCTATAAACGTCTTATCGAGTGCGCCAAGGAAGCTCAGAAAGCCGGTGTCATCAAAGGTATCCTGTTGCATCAGGGCGAGTCTAACTGCGGACAACAGGATTGGCCACAGAAGGTGAAGAAAGTCTATGAGGATATTCTCGCCGACCTCGGTCTTGATGCCGCCGATGTGCCGCTGCTCGTCGGCGAGGTGGTCACTTCTGAAAAGGGCGGTGCGTGTGGCTCTCATAATCCGGTGGTAAATAAGGTGCCCTCTGTGATACCTACGGCACATGTCGTATCGGCTGCAAATCTGCCGCAGAAGGGCGACGGCTTGCACTTCACTGCTCATGGTTATCGTGTGCTTGGTTGCCGCTATGCTGTCGAGATGCTTGCCACTATGGGTATTGATAATCCCAAGGTGGAGTATTCTGAGGAAATGCCGTATGTACCGAAACCCGAGCCTTCTGAAGGTGACTTCGTATTTGACTTCAAGTATTTCAATCCTCAGATATGGGGCGACGGCACATTTGATGCCGATACCAGGACTTTTGTCGCAGGACAGTGGGGGTTTGGCGGTTGGGAATACAACCAGCCTATCGATCTCTCCGGTTACAGCTATCTTGTCGCAGAGCTTGAAGAGCCGGAAAGCAATGGTCTGAAATTACGTATGTTTGACACTCCCGCCTATTTCAATGTACCCATTTATTCTTCTGATTTTAACGGTGCCACACTGATTGTCGCCGAACTTAATGGAATGATGAAGGCTCCGGAAAACACGAGTGATATCGAGTCGTTCAACACCTCTCAGGTATATCGTGTCGGCTTTTGGGCGAATGGCGGTCAGCCGATACATCTTAAACAAGTCTTTGCCACAAACAATAATCCATATTCTGCCGGCGTTTCTTATTTAGAAGATGGCATCAAGTCGGAGTGCCCCGTCTATGACCTTTCGGGTCGTATGGTAGCTTCTTCCGTTGATGCTCTCGGCGACCTTGCCTGTGGTATTTACATCTCCAACGGAAAGAAATTTGTAAAATAATTCACAGATTGTCTGAATTTAAATGATACAGATTTTGAGAGGAATTGTCAGATGGATTTTTGATCGCGATGAAGGAGCGTAGCTATGGCTACGTGACTGAAGAGCGGGCAAAAAGACGCTGACAAGTACCTCAAAAGCAAAGTGATGTTAATTTTAGACAATCTCTAACTTTTTCCTGCCATGAAAAAGCTTTATTACATAATATTTTTTGCATTGCTGCTTGTCATGGCAGGATGTGGCGTGAAAGTGCCTGAGAAAAATGTAACCGACATGCCCGGCGTACCATTGATTACGCCGGGCTATACCGGGCTTGTATTGCCTCCCAATATCGCGCCGATGAATTTTGAAATTGACATGCCCGGTGACAGGTACGTCACTCTTGTCGAAGGCGATGCCGGCTCTCCTCTCGTCGCCGAGGGCAAAATGGTAAAGTTTGATATCGGCGAGTGGCACAAGTTGCTTGACGCTAACCGTGGGAAGGAGCTGCGCTATTCCGTCTTTGTAGGCGACGACAACGGGTCATGGAAGCGTTACACCTTCTCCAACGAGGTTGCTCCCGACTCGATTGATCGCTTTTTCTCCTATCGCCTTATAGAGCCGTCATTCGTGCAATACGGCGGATTGACCATAAATCAGCGTGACCTTTCTTCTTTTGACGAAACGGTCATCTTCAACAATTCTTTCCCTTGTGAGGAGACCCGCGGATTTTGCATAAACTGTCATGTGCCGCGCAATCAGAATAGCGAGGCACGCTCGCAGTTTCATGTAAGGCAGTTTAATGGCGGCACTGTGCTCATTGACGGTGACAAGGCTGAAAAGGTCAATTTAAAGACCGACAGCACTTTGTCGGCAGGTGTATATCCCGCGTGGCATCCTTCGCTCGACATTATGGCTTATTCTGTCAACGAGACTCACCAGCGTTTTTTTACTGCCGACAATCAGAAAGTCGAGGTAATCGACGGTGCTTCGGGGCTTATCCTTTATGATATCAATCGCGGCACTGTCTCCACGATTGTTGACGACCCTGACGTCATGGAGACTTTCCCTGCGTGGTCGCCTGACGGCACTACGCTATATTATTCGGCGGCGCGTTACCCCGAAGGCGTGACACCCGACAAGGTAGACATGGCGTTTGACAGCCTCCGTTACGACATCCTTGCCATGCGTTTTAATCCTGCCGACAGGTCATTTTCCGCGCCCGACACTGTTGTCGCCGCGTCACAACGCGGAAAAAGCGCACTCCTTCCGCGTGTTTCGCCCGACGGCAAATGGTTGCTTTTCTGCGAGGCTGACCACGGCACATTCCATATATGGCACAAGGATAGCGACCTCTTTGTCATGAATCTCGCCACCGGTGATATTACTCCGCTTAGTGAGGCAAACAGCGATGACACTGACAGCTATCATTCCTGGTCATCCAACTCCCGATGGATTGTCTTCAGTTCGCGACGCGACGACGGCTCATATACGCGTCCTTATATCACATACTTTGCCCCTGACGGAAAATCGTCAAAGGCGTTCGTGGTGCCCCAGGAAGACACCTCTTTCTATAAGGATTTGATGAAATCCTACAACGTGCCTGAATTTATGGTTCAACCGATAAAGGTGAGCCGCCGGGAACTCGTGCGCGCCGTCAGCTCCGAGGCGCGGCAGGCGATTTACGAATAGGAAATATTATACAAACAGTTTATCAGAAGGATTGTCCGGGATTGAGTTGAATTCCGGACTTTCTTTTATCAGTTCCGGATTGTCGATGTAACGCTGGAAATGCTCCGCCCACTGACGGTGAAACATCGTGTTCATCAGCAACCGGTTATACCGCGCGGCAAGTTCCGGCTCCCCGTGCTTGATTGAATTTCTCACCATGTATTTCAGATAAAATACACGTGTACCGTATTTCACCGAGTGCTCCATCGCCCATCGGTAGCTGCCGTGGGTGTTACCGAGGTGATAATACACAGGTACATTGACAAATGCCGACATAAGGAACTCCTCGCTTTTGCGAGGCGATGTCTTGTCGGTCGGGGCATTGTGTTTTACTGATTCTGTACCTCCGCCCATTTTTATCGCCGCAAGATTACCCGCTATTTTCATCGTGAAATTAGGCGGCTCTTTTATGTGTCCCATGATGTAGGCGATCTTGTCCCATCTCATAGTGTCGATATGCTGCATCATGAGCACTGTGGCACGGAATTGCTCGCTTTTCTGCCCCGCAATCGCGCCATAGCATCCTGTGGCGACCAGCATGGCATAGGCAAGCCACACGCTTTTGTCTGCTTTTCTTGTCACGCCTTTCTTTACAATCGACAGGCAAGGCAGCATCAGGAATGACACTGTCATGCCTGCAAATGGCAGCCACAGATACAGGTCATACCGTTTCATCAGCAGGTCGGGAAGCCCCTCCAGGTAAATTAGATTGCTGTCGCCCGTCATTCCTGGGTAGAGGTTATAGTAGAGCAGAGGCACAAGTGCGGCTGCCGTTAGGATTATGGGAATCATGATATATGTACCTTTCCTGTCCCGGTGGTCTTTCTCTCTGAACAGCATGGTGAGGATGCCCGCAAACACTCCGAGCAATGCGAAGAAACCCAGCGCCATGAATAGTGCGGTGCAGGCGGTAAGAAACAGACCGCGCAGCCACGCATTGCCAGTGACGCGCGTCACAAGGACGATTAGCACCGCGCAGATGGCGCCGAGGGTAGGGGCGAAGAGATACCCTGAATAGTTGATGGATACCCATGCCTCGTCAAGCACAAGCACCGATACGAGCAGAAACATTGCCGGAAGCAGCGACAGGCTGCGCAAGCCCTCACGGAGCCGCCATGTGCGGTCACAAAGCAGGGTGAGTATCACCCATAGCGCGATGAGTATGCCGCTCCCTGCCCAGGGATAGTACATGAATTGGGTGAGCCATGACCCGGCATACTGCAATATGCCGCCCGGATAGTGGAGCATACGGTTGAGATAGATGTCGCCGCTCAGGAAGATTGACATCTCGTCATACCACCGGAGGATGTACCCGTTCTTTACCGGCAGCATGACTAATGAAAACACAATAAATGCCGATAATGCCGCCTGAAAGCTCTTTGCTCGGTTCAAATGCTTGGAAATCATGATGTTTCTCCCCCCCTATCAGATGTCGAGTTGATATATTCAGTCGGAGTCATCCCGAACAGTTCTTTAAACGATGTGGCGAAATTGTTGGCGTTCTTGAAGCCCGTAAGCATCGCCGCCTCCGATACGCTCAGATGCTTTTCACTCATCAGTTTTGCCGCCTGACGCAGACGCGTGTTGCGTATGAAGTCGCGTGGCGACTGGTTGGTGAGTTCCTTTAGTCTGCGGTGCAGGTGTACTCGGCTCATGCCCACCTCCTCGGCAAGCATTTCTACCGTGATGTCAGGATTGGAGATATTTTTGTCGAGCACCTTCATTATTCGCTCCATCAGTTTCTCGTCGTTTGATGTGGCGGTGATGTTCACCTTGGTGTCATGTGTCTGGTTTCCGCTGTAGATGTTGCGGAGTCGCTTGCGGGATATCAGAAGGTTGTTGACGGTTGATATCAGCACGTCGATGTTGAATGGTTTGGTGATGTAGGCGTCGGCTCCCGATTCCAGTCCCTCGATATTGTCCTTGTCCTGCGCTTTCGCGGTAAGGAGTATGACCGGGATATGCTGGAGGTTGATATTTTTCTTGATTTTTCGCGTAAGCGCCAGACCGTCTATTTCCGGCATCATTACATCGCTGATTATCAGCGACGGGGCTTTCTTGAAGATTATGTCAAGGGCTTCCTTGCCGTTGCTGCATTCCTCCACTTTATAGCGGGATGAAAGCTCTTTGCTGACATATTGGCGTATCTCCTCGTCATCCTCCACGATAAGTATGCGTTCGCCTGTCAGTGTCTTGTTCTGATTTTCTTCATCGCCGGAGGGCTCTTCCGGAGGAAGACCGATTGATGTGCCCGTGGCGCGTGATGATTCCGTCACGACAGGTCCGAGGGCTATGTCGCTCACCTTGAGATGGGAATTGCCTTGTGGAATCCTGATGACAAACCGTGTGCCTTGCCCCTCCGGATTATCGCCTACGGTGATGGTGCCGTGGTGAAGCTGTACGAGTGAGTTTACCAGATGCAGCCCGATTCCCGTTCCTTTTATATTGCTGGTGTCAACCTGATAGAAGCGGTTGAATATATGCTTGCGGTCCTCCTCAGGGATACCGATTCCCGTATCGGTCACTGATATCTCGATATACTCGCCGAGCGGGGAGTCGTCATCAGGAGTGATGCCGGTAGTGAGGTTGACATCTATTTTGCCTCCGTCGGGTGTGAATTTGATTGCGTTGGAAAGCAGGTTGACTATGATTTTGTCAAAATTTGCAGGGTCAACCCATGCCTTGACTTCATCATTGCCCTCATGATGGAATGTAAGGGCGATGCTATGGTCGTCAGCGGCTTGGTCGAAAGTCCCGCACAAGTCTTCGATTACCGGCACAAGGTCGGTTTCAGAGAAGGTAAGGTGCATCTGGCTCTTGTCGATTTTGCGTATATCCATAAGCTCATTGACAAGGCGCAATATTCGGGTGGCATTGCGGTGAATTAGCCGGTACTCTTTCTGACGTGCGCTGTCATGGTCACTGTTTATCAGCTTTTCGAGCGGACTCATCACGAGGGTGAGCGGCGTGCGTATCTCGTGTGAGATGTTGGTGAAAAACTGTAGTCGCGCCTCTTTCATCTTGTCGGCGTTTTCACGCTCCATTTTTTCCTGTTTCTGTCTGTTGCGGCTTTTATACTGAAGCCAGATATACCACGCTATTGCGCCGATGATGATTAGGTATATGAGCCGGGCTATACCGGAGTTGTACCATACAGGGGCTATGTCGATTTTTATTGACACTTCATCCGATTGTACGCCGTTGTCCACGGCTTTTACCTTCAGGGTGTGTACTCCCGGGTTGATATTGCTGAAGTTCACGCGGTTGACATTGTAGGGGAGGCTTTCCCATTCGTCATTGTCAAGTGCATACATGAAAATTACCGATTCGGGACGGTTTAGCTCGTAGGTGCTGAACTCGACTGAAAATGAGTTGTCGTTGTGCGACAGTTTTATCATGTCGGCTTCATAAACCGGCTTGTTGATTATGTTGCGTATCCCCGATTTCATCCCTGCTTTGACAGGTACGCCGTGAAGGTAGAAGTCTACAATCCTCGTGGTGTACTTTATGCCACGGTTTTTGATGTCGTTAGGCGAGAAGAATGTTATACCGTTCATGCCGCCGAAATACATTATGCCGCGACTGTCTTTGTACGACACATTTTTATAAAATTCGTTGCTCTGCAGCCCGTTGTCGGCATGGTAGTTGGAAAATTCGACTGTGGAGGTGTCAAGACGTGATAGTCCGGAACTGGTGCTTAGCCAGAGCACATTGATACCCTCTCCCTGGATGGCGTAGACAGTGTTTGACGGCAGTCCGTCGGCGGTCGTATAGGTGACTGTCTTTCCTGTTTCCGGATCATAGCTGAATAGTCCCGTTGACGACCCGCACCATATCTTGCCGTTAGGCTCCTCGTAGATGCAATAGACGATTGTGCCCGATTTTATTGATGTCACCTGTGGTGACGGCGATGTGCATTTGTCAGCCACATAGAGCCCGTCGTAGGTGCCGAGATAAAGATGCTGGCTGTTTTGGGAATAAAGTAACGTGCTTACCCAGGTGTTGATTTTTGAGGAGATAGCCTCATTGTTCTCGACTATTTTTGTCTCGGGGTTATATGTGAATACTCCGTTTCCCATCGAGGCTATCCATACATTGCCGGAGTTGTCGCGTGAGAATCCATAGACGCTGAGCGACATCTTCGTATCCTCGGTCTCGATATACTCGAATTTGCCGGTGGATTTGTCGAGCAGTCCCCAGCCTTCGATATATGACCCGATATAGAGCTTGTCACCGGCATCCATCATGCCCATTATAACGGTGGGAATCCCTTTTTTATAATGATATTTAAGAGAGAGGTCGGGATTGAGGGCGTAGATACCTCCTTTGTCTGTTCCTACCCACAACACGCCGTGCTCATCCTTGCGAAGTGCCGTGACACACTTGTCGCCGATTACGTTGTGAAGCACTGAACGGCTGCCGATATAGCCGAATGTGCTTTGTTGCTCGGGAAACATAACTACACCTTTCTGGAATATACCCACCCAGAAATTGTCGTAATTGTCTTTTATGACGTGGTGTACCTTGTCACCCGGAAGGGCGAAGTCGAGGTTGCCACGGAAGAAATCCTTGATTTGCTCTGTTCTCGGGTTGAAGGTTTTGAGCCCCTGTCCGTCGGTGGCAATGAAGAGAAGTCCGCTCATCGGGTCGCTGAACAGGTTTTTTATCGACAGGTCACTCCCGTCATCAGGCGTGAAATGTATGAATTCATCGGTTGACGGGTCATATCTGTAGAGTCCTGTGCGAAGGCTGCCCGTATAGATGTTGCCGTCGGCACCGATTTCTATTGCCTCAAGGAAGCGCCGCGCCTGGTGAGACCCCATAGGAGTGACATGGCCTCGCGTGTCAATGCGGTAAAACTGCTTGACATCCATTTTCTCCGTAAGCATCCACAGGTTGCTGTCATTGTCCTCGATGATGCGGTAAGGTATACCGTCTATTGTTGTGTCATATTTCAGCCGGCTCACTATGACCTTGTCATCCCTTATCTCATCCAGTATGAATATATCATCGCACAATAACAGTATATCGCCGTTTTTACGCTCAAGGATGCGCGACACCGGATGATCTTTCACTATCCCTTCCCGGGTCACTACCTGCAGTTTTTTTGAGAATCTGTCAGCTCCCCGGTCGTAAATCTGAAATCCGGCGTAAGTGCTTACGAAAAGGCGTCGGTCGCTGTGCTCGAAAACCAGGTTTACAAAATTATGGTATAGCGACGTGGAATCAGTCGGCACGTTATGATACACCGTGAATTTGGCGCCGTCGTAACGGTTAAGTCCGTCTTCGGTTGCAATCCACATCATGCCGTAACTGTCCTGGAATATCTGGTTTATGAGACTGCTGGACAATTCATGGTCTGATGAAAAGTATCGGTGAGACTGGGCTTTTGCTGAAAGCATGGTAATAAAGCACAGTGACAATAGCGTGATTACTCTTTTGATTGTCATAGATTTTAAGGCTCTGGTTTTATTCTCTTGCTTGATATTGCAAATTTAATTAAAATCGTACAAACAGTAAATGCTTAATGGCAGATTTAACGTCTATTTTTTAATAGAGTACAGAGCGGGTAAAAAAATGGATGATTTTTTACCTGCTCTGTATCTGCTCTGTACAAAATAGATGTCTAACGATTACCGTATTAGTATCTTCTTGCGGTCGATTATGTAAAGACCCGGATCGAGGCTGTTGATTTGCTCGCGTTCAAGCTGTTGCTTTACAAGTCGGCCGGTGATGTCATATACATCGACGTATGGGCTGAGTTCAGGCAGCTGTTCGTCAACTTCAATATCTTCGATGCCTGCGGCACGGTCCGCCCACTCCTCAAGTGTGTTGCGAAGTGCGAAGAACGCGTATTTGGGCTTATAGTTGGATTTGAACAGCAACGGATCGGGGCTGCGCCATGATTTGTCGTCGGTCACTCCCCATACCACGAAGTTGCGGATGTGCTTGTATTTCAACGCTACCTCCAGGAGGGCGCGGTAATCTTCGCCCTGGCGGATATGCTGCTCGTAGTCGCCGGCATTCCATGTGGTTATGTCAAGCTCGGTGAGGCTCACTTCAACGCCAAGGTCGGCATAACGCTTCACGTTGTTTTCAAATTTTGACGCATCGACACCTAATCCGAGGTGACACTGGAAACCTACACCCTGCACCGGAATGTTGCTCTTAAGCAGTCGTTTCACGAGGTTGTAATATGCTTCGCTCTTGGCATCGCCCTTGAAGTCGGCACCGTAATCGTTGATATAGAGTATGGCGTCCGGGTCGGCACGGTGAGCATAGACAAACGCAGAGTCGAGATAGTCTTCGCCGATGACTGTTTTCCACACTGAATTACGCAGATTGTATTTGGTGGGCTGGCTGTAGACAATGCTCTGATTGTCGTCAAGACATTCGTTGACTACATCCCACTCCCTGATTTTACCCTTGTAATGGGTCATGACGGTGGTGATATGGTCTTTCAATATCTGAAGCAGCTCTTCGCGGTTATATCCTTTGCCGCCGTTGCCGTCGTTCTTGTAGCCGTCGGAGGTCACCCAGGGTAATGTCTGTGAGTGCCATACGAGGGTGTGACCGCGCACTTCCATGTCGTGACGCTGAGCAAGATTAACGAGCCTGTCGGCATCCCACCATGAGAACTCGCCTTTTTTCGGCTGAAGGTAGGCGGGTTTCATCTGGTTTTCACCTACGACGATGTTGAAATTGTTGTAAATCGTCTGGGCTGCTATATTATTGTCGTTGACTACATCGTCGTTCCATGCCGGCACCGCGCAGCCGATTCCTATCTTTGCCGGTACGGTGATGCGGTCGGCATGATAGCGAAGGGTCTCTTCCGGATTGTTCATGTCGTAGTCGTCGCTTGACGATACCAGACGGATATTGTCAAGATAGTATTCCATATCGATACTGTTAAAGCCGATATAGAACTTGTCGCTTGTACTGCTTACCGGGGAGATGGAGTAAGTGCGTTTAACCCACTGTCCTTTGGCTCCTTGATGCAGGAACTCATTTTCGACATCGTGAAGGAATCCATCGCCTATGCCGCAACGGAACTGGCGGTAATCATCTGTTTCGCTGTCGGGGCGGTAGAGGTCAAACGTAATCAGATCGTATTCCGAGATTTCCTCTGCCGTGATGCCTTGTAATGTCAGCTCGGCAAGAGTGTTCCAGCTTCCGTTTTTTACGTGTAGCACTTTCCCGGCTTTTCCGCTCGGGTCTGATGTGATTTCAGCCTTTGACTTGGTGGTTCCGTCTTCGCTGTAATAATCCCTCATCGCTACTGCGTCGCCGAGATTGAAGTCCTCGAAGTCAAAGAGGGTGATTTCATCGGCGGTTGCCGTCATGGTGGCGGCGGCGCAGAGTAGGGTGATAAATGTCTTGTTCATTATAATAAGGTTGATTTATTATTTCACTGTGAGTTTTGATGATGTCGTGCCGTAGCTGACTATGATTACCCCGTTGAGGTCATTGACCGGGATGGCGTTGATGCCGATGACGGCGTTGACGCTCTTCAAGAGTAGTCCGTCAGTATCGTAAATATTGATGGCATCTCCTTCGGTGGCACCGTTTACATATAGGATTCCTCCTTCTACGTAAGGTTTGTCGTTTGCCTCGGTAACGGTGTCTATCGATGCGCTCTTGTCGGCGATAAGAACTACTTCATATTTGTCGGCGTTCACGCGTTCGTCGAGACGCCATCCTTCGGGCGCGTCAAGGGCGAATGACCATTTGATATCCTCATCGAGTGCTTCTTTACTCTTCGCGCTGACGATGGTGAACTCGTCGCCTTTATTGTATGTCGCGTCTGACCCTACGCTTAGCTTGATTACCGGCATTTTGTCGCTTTCTTCAAACTCCTCGGTGTAGTGATAATAGCGCAACGCGCCGCTTACATCGAGCTTATCATTGCCTTCTGCGCCAAGCTCTATCTCAACGACTGTCGAGGGACGCAGGGTTATGGCTACAGGGGTGTCGTTTACAAAGTCGGCAAATGTGAGTGTGCCGATTCCGTCATTACCGGGCTGCAATGTGCCGTAGATGTCGGCAGGCTGTGCGATGTTGCCCGAGCCGCCCAGTATGCTTTTGCTCCACACGAATATTTGTGATACTTCTGCATCGTGCGATGCGCCGGTGCCTCCCGGGAGTTTCCCAGCACGTGCCTCTTCGGTATTGTTGTTTACCAACACTCTTCCTTCGCGAACTCTTATTCCGCCGGTCAGACGGTTGTTGTTGCCGGTGATGGTATATGTGCCTTTACCCTCTTTTATTATGCCGAGGAGCTGACCGTTGACTACCTTACCGTCTTTTTCAGGGGGACACATCCTGCCCGCAAGCAGTCCGTCGGTTCCGGTGCTGCCTAATACGAAGTATGAGCGGGCTTTTTCCGATGACTTGTAATAGCCATACAGGGTTGCGCCCTCGGAGAGTTGCAGCTCGCCGATACATACTCCGCGGTCGTTGCCTTCACTTGCAAGTGCCGTGCCGTCGGTTGCGATAACCTTGCAGTTTTCAAATACATGGTTGGCGCGGTGAGTCTCATAATCTTCCGGATTGAACGATTTGTTGCCTTCGAATACAAGTCCGTAGAAGCCTGCCGAGGAGATCACTTCTTTATAGGGATAGAGGGTGACTGTGCCGGAGTAGTTGCTCCAGTCGGGCTGTACCTTGTTTTTCTGATGTCCCATATAGGAACGCTCGCCGCCGCAATAAATGTTTATGTCGCCTGTGCCGCTTACCGGTGAGGTCCAGTAGGTGTAGCGTGAGGTGTACACATCGACCGGCTTGCCGTTGAGGACGATAGGTGTCTCGACTACGGCGTAGTTGTTGGCGGTGTTATTGAGGCAGAAATCGATAGCGCCTTCTGTCACATTGATTGATTTTCCGAGTCCTGCTACAGCATCGGTAGAGGCGAGACGCAGCCGTCCGTTTTTAAGGGCTGTTCCTCCTTCAAGCTCGTTTGCCACACCCATTGTCACGTCACCGCCATTGTCGATGGTCAGGGTGCCGCGACCGGTTATCTTGCCCCCGTTGTCACCGGGAATGATTTTGTAGGAGTGGCGGTTATTGCTGAATGTCACGTCAAATGCCTTTATCACTCCGTTGGCTGTCACGTTTTGGTCGGCACCGGGCGTGTCATTGAATATCGCGCTGTTGCCTTCATTGAAAACTACTGCCGATGTGCCGTCGGTGAAATTGGCTGTGGTCGCCATGTCCCATACGCCCGACACGCTTCCGGTCCACGTTACGGTCCCGGTGCTTTGCGAGGTGAGTCCTGACAGTACTATGTTGTCAAGATAGTAGTCAGCCTTGTCATTGTGCAATCCTATATATAATGTGGTCGCATTATTCTTTACATATTTGAAATTGTAAGCACGGTGCTGCCACACTTCCTCGTTGCCCTGGTTGGGATAACCTTCGTCGCGGTAGAGCTCGTCGTCGCCGAGCATTATCACCCATTGGATATAGTCGTCATCCGATGAGGCGAGACGCAGCAGGTCGAGTTGGAGCGTCTGATATGTGTCGCAGAAATTTTGTCCCGTGATGCCTTCGGGGAGGGGAAGCGCAAGAAGGGTGTCCCATGATTTACACTCTATACGTACTACTTTGTTTGCCGGGTTGGTGTGATCCTCTGTAACAACTGCCGTGGCATTGGCGGCATCTCCATTGATGTGTTTCATCTCGAAGACATCGCCGATGGCGTTATCTTCGAAATCATGGAATTTCAGTTCGGCGGTATTGGCTGAAAGCGCAATGCAGCCTGATAGCAGAAATAACAATCGGTTCATAAATGATGCTTCTGTGTGGTATTAAAAAGATTATTTTACTCTGTCTGTTTTAGGTGATGCAAAAATAAGTTATCGCAGAAATTGTGCCAAAATAAGATGTAACATAAGCATCTGTCTATGTAACATACACTAATTTGAAGATGTAATCGTTTGACTGATAGAAAAATGTAAAATCAACTTTTTTGAAGACTAAAATAAAAGTGAGGTGTCTCTCGACGCCTCACTTTATAATCTACAATCTATAAAAACATATATATTTTGAAAAAACGGTCAAAGAAGAATGATTTCCAAATGTAGGTAATCTATTCCTAATTGACAAGCGTTTATGTTGCAAAACATGTTATTTTACAGGTAATCTTGTCGGAGTGAGTATCCAAGGGAAGGGTTGACGGAGCACGACCGATTTGTCTTTCCGGATACTTGTGTACGCTTTTTTCGCTTCCTGACCGTCGTCGGTGGTGGTCGCCACCACATAATATAGCGGTTCGGCGGTCTCCAGTACAAATGCATCGGGATAGCCGTTTTCGCGCAGACGGCTCATCTGTGACTTTGCGTTGAAAATCTGTTTGAACTGGTTTACCACGACGGAGTATCGTTTTACACTGTCGGGGGTCGTGGTGGATGCCGCGATTTTCACGTTCACTGTCATCATCGGTATGGAGTCGCCCTCGACGATGAGGCGTGAGTCGATAGCCTCGTTGCGTATTTTCTCGTAGATTGTACCTTCGATGCCGCGGCTCTCTTCTGTTTTCTGTTTCGCTGCCTCGTATGCGGCGCGGTAATTTGCCTCGGTGGTCTTGCACGAGGTAATTGTGACGGCAAATGCCGCCACAATTATCATCGCTATTCTTGTTGTCAGTTTCATATTCATTGGATGGGTTTATGTAGTTCGATTACTTCAAGGTCTTTGATATTGCCTTCATCAAGAGTGAGGCGTATAAGGGTGCGTTGCTGCTGCCAGCCTTGCACACCGGCTGCGCCGGGATTCACATGCAGCATGTCAAGCTCCGGGTCGTAGATCACTTTCAGTATATGGCTGTGACCGGTCACCATGAGTCTGATGCCGTTGTCGCGCAATATAGGTTTGACTCCGCGCGCATACTTTCCCGGATAGCCGCCGATATGGGTCATCCACACCTTCACTCCCTCGACGGTGAACATCTCCACTTCCTGACATTCGCGCCTTACCTGACCGTGGTCGACATTGCCCGCGACTGCCCTCACCACTGGCGCTATGTCGCGCAGCCGCTGGATAATGGTGATGTCGCCTATGTCGCCCGCATGCCATATCTCGTCACATCCGGCGAAATATTTTTCGTAGCGTTCATCCCAGTAGGAATGTGTGTCGGAAAGTATCCCTATACGTTTCATTTATTCGAGTATGTACAGTGCGCGCGCGGGGAAGGTCATCTCTTCGGTGATGGTCACATCGTCGCCCGTGAGCATGTCGCGGCGTGTCGTGCCGTAAGGCAGTATCTCCAGGGTGCGTTCCATCGTGGTGGTCACAGGGGTATCGTTGCCGTTCATCATTACTATTATATCCTTGTCGCCGAGCTTGCGCTGATATACATAGATACCGTTTTCCGGCATGAAGTGTTTGAGCGACCCTTCTGAAATCACTTTATTGCCTTTACGCCAGTTGAGCAGCTTCGCCATGAAGTCATGGGCTTCGTTCTGGAGCGGTGTCCGGCCTTTAGCTGTGAATGCGTTCACCTTGTCGCCGGGAAATCCGCCGGGGAAGTCGCGGCGCACGTAGCCGTCGCTCTTCTCTTTGCTGCCGTTCATGAGTATTTCAGTGCCGTAATATATCTGCGGTATGCCGCGCGAGGTGAGCAGGAATGTGATTGCCTGCTTCCACCATCCGAGCGAGTCGGGCTCTTCCAGCAGGAAGCGGTCGGTGTCGTGGTTGTCGAGGAAGGTGAGTATTTTCTGCGGCTCCGGGAAAAGGAAGTCAAGCGAGAGGTGGTCGTAGATGTCGTTGAGTCCGGTAAGACGGTCGGTCTGTCCGGAGAACGCGTCTCGCGCTTTGATTGACAGCACGAAGTCCATCACCGTGGGAAGTTCGGGGTTGCGCTGACGGTTGACAAATGAATTGCGCTGCCAGAATGCCTCGCTGCCTTCGTTGTTGTACCAGCATTCACCCACTATATTGAAATTGGGATACTCGCGCTCGACCGCCTTTATCCATTCTGCCATCGCATCCATGTCGGCGTAGGGGTAGGTATCCATTCTTATGCCGTTGATTTTGGAGTCTTCTATCCACCAGATAGAGTTCTGGATGAGATATTTCATCAGGTGGGGGTTGCGCTGATTGAGGTCGGGCATCGACTCGACAAACCATCCGTCGACTGTGCGCTTCTTGTCGTAGTCGCTTGCGTATGGGTCGTGGATGGTGCTGAGGCGGTAGTTGGTCTGCACGAATTGGTCGGGGAAGTTGAACCAGTCATGCGACGGGCGGTTGGTAAACCACGGGTGATTGCTGCCGGAGTGGTTGAAAATCATGTCCATTACCACCTTTATGTCGCGCTTGTGGGCGTCCGCTACAAATTTGCGCCACTCCTCGTTGCTGCCGAAGCGCGGGTCGATGTTATAGTAGTCGGTGGTGGCATATCCGTGATATGCTCCGCCGGGCATGTCGTTGGTAAGCACGGGGTTAACCCATACTGCGGTCACTCCGAGCGAGTCGATGTAGCCGAGATGGCGGCGCATGCCCTCGATATCGCCTCCGTGGCGGCTGTTGGGATTTTTACGGTCGTCAACGGTCGGATACTGGAGTGTGTTGCACTTGGTGGCATCGTCGATGGTGTCGCCTTTGGCAAAGCGGTCGGGCATGATGAGATACAACACGTCCGACGCGTCAAAGCCTGCATACTCGTCGCCTTTGCGGTCGCGCTTCTTCAGTTGATAGTCTACAACTGCTGGTTTGCCTTTCTTGCCCGTGAAGGTGAGTTTCATCGTGCCCGGCTCGGCGGCTTTGGTGATATCGAGATACAGCAGCAGGTAGTCGGGATTTTCGAGGCGCACGGTCTCGGCAAGTGTCACACCGGGATATTGAAGCGTGACATCGCTGTCGGCGATGCGGGGTCCGTACACCATGAGCTGTAGGGTGTCCTGCTCCATGCCTGTCCACCAGTAGGGCGGCTCTATGCGGTCAATCTTGGGTTTTGCGGTTGATGTCATTGATGTAATCATGACAATGAGAAATAAAATTAGTTTTTTCATTGCTGGGCTGTTTTTATGATTCGTGCATATCGTATGAGTGCCGTGTTAACGTCACCGTTCATGTTGTCCACGTCAAGGCGCAACGAGAGACGGTTGGTGCCTGCGTTGAGCTTCACCGGTATCATGTTGCTGTAGCCGGTTGAAAGCCATTCGTCGATACCGCGCTGAGGCATGACTATCGCACCCGCCTCCGCTCCGTTGATGTAGAGCATACGTATGGCACATTTGTTCTCAGTGTTGATAGGTCCGCTGCCGTTGGCATAGCGCACATCGAAGAAGTAGTCGCCTCCCTCTTTCACAGTGACCTCGAAGTTCACGTCGGGATTACGATCTTTGCGTGTCTCGATGAATTGTGCCGCCATCTCCTTGTTTTTAATGTAGGAGGTGCCTGTTTTTCCCATCGTCGATGCATCGACAAGGGTCAGCGCTTCCTGCGGGATATATTCGTAGGGCTTGTTGGTGAAGCCGCTGTAAGTCTCCTTTTCCACCGGCACCACGTCCATGAGCGAGTAGACACCCTGCGGAATAAAGTTGACAGCCGAAGTGGTAATCTGGTCGAGGAAATTGGAGTTGACAGTGATGTTGTAGGCTATCCCCTCGGTAAAATTCTCGATAGTCCCCTTGCCGTCGGCTGTCCATGAGATTATCGGGGTAGAGGGCATCCATGCCTGGGGCTGCTTGTTGATTTCCGACTTGGGCGCAGGAGTGTCGTCGAGGGTTATGACCACCTCCACATCACCTTTGATATCGGCGGGTATCGACCGTGTGCTCTCTTCCTTGCCGTTGATTGTGAACGATTTTACGTTCATGCCGGTGCCTATGACCTTGACAGTGAGATTGGCGTCACGATAATGGAAGTTGCTCAATGTCTTTTCTCCTGACAGCGCGCGCGGCACTACCGGCGAAAAGCTGATGCCGTCGGGCTTGAAGTCCATGCCCATTATCACGCGGTACACCATTGCCGCCATGCCGGTACAGCTCCATAGCTGGCTGTCGGAGTTGACTGCTGTGCCGCGGAAGTCTCCGTTATGAGCCACAAATAGTTCCTTGTTGGTTCCGAACAGGGCGGCTGCACGGAATATCGAGGCAAGACCTTTTTCCACGGCAGCCATATTGCCTGCCTTGGCGGCGGCTATGTTCCAGTATGCCTGCACGAAGGGCCACACCGCATCGTTGTGGTAGGGCTTTGTGTCGGGTTGCTGCGGATACACCGATGAAATGCCATAGGGAGTGTACGGGGTCTTGCTTATGATTGAACGTGCCATTTCCTGATTTGCGACGCCGAAAATTATGGCGAGTGCCTGACCGAGATTGTCAACTGTCTGCGACTGGATGGGGTAGACACCTCCGTAAAGATATTCGCTGTAATAGCCCATGTTTGGTATCCAGAGATTATTGTTGATGGAGTTGGCTATTTCCTTGTCGATGCCGAGCCACATCGGTATGGTGTTGTTGTCGGGCGACTCTGCTATCATGGCATCGCGTACCTTGAATGCCTCGGCAAACATCACATTGGTGCCGAGACACATCGACTCGTAGATATCCTTGGGCTGCATCCACTTGGGATAGGTCTGCTCGCGCCAGTCGAGGTAGCTCTGTTCGCCCTGCATGAGTTTGTAGGTGTCGTTCCACACCACGCGCATGTCATCGTTGAGCGTGTTCTCGATAGCCGCGATGGCTTCGTCAAGCATCGACTTGTCACCGGTCACCTTGTAAATCTCCCATGCCGCCATTGCCCACACCACGCGGTCGCTCGACACGGGCCATGAGCCTCCGGTGCCTGTATCCTGTATTATGACTTTTCCGTTCTTGCCCTCTTTCAGCTTCGCGCGCAGGCTTCGCAGCGAGTTTTCCGGGTCGAGCATCGCCAGCGAAAGATATACAGAGTAGCTCACGTCGCGCGTCCACACTCCATCCCATTCCTTGCCGGCACGGTAGGTGGAGTCGGGTCGCAGGTTGCTTTTGATTTCGGCTATCGCCATGTTGTAGAGGGCGTTGACAAGCGGTTGGTCCGATGTGTACATCGGCATGTCGGCGGCGATGGAATCGATTTTCCATCCGTCTTTATTTGGCTGCAGCTCTTTGTCGGGGTTAAGGTTGAGGGTCACTTCATATATGCCGTCGCCACGATCTTTCAGCTTCTGGTCATGTTTGCCATAGAGATTTTCAAAGTCCCATGTCAGCGGCTCTACGCTTCCGGCTACCCATACCCCCTTGAAATCATCCTTGAATATGGTGTCGTTGGTGGGTGTGACGTAATATCCGCGTTCCTTGAATGAGTTTAACACTGGTTGCATGTTGACCTTGAGGGTCCAGCGGGTGTTTTTGTCGAGCTTTGCCGAGGTGTCGGCTTTGATGGAATCGACTTTTGCGAGTGCCTCCCCGAAAGTGAAAACCGTGTCGGCGCCGACCATCACGTCGTGGGTCTTTCCCTGCGGAAGCTCGTTGTCGCGGCTGTTGAGCGACAGCTTGAAGTGCAGCAGCTGCGAGATGCCGCTCTCTTCCGGACTCTGGTAATCGCTCGTGATTTCGGTGGGACTTACCGCCCGAGCCGTGAAGCCCCCCTGGACCACCCGGTCGGTATATACTGAAAATTCATTGGAGGAGTAGAGCACATCGGTGGGCTGTGACTCGTTGTGACATGCTGTCACGGCTATGGTCAGCAATGCTGCTGCCGGTGTGGCGTTTATAAGTTTCATAATATATTAATTTTGTTCAAGAGTTATCTACTCTGTCTAATCACAGAACGACCGCTAAGATAGTGAAAATCTTCCAATTTGTCCGACACTCAATCCAAAAATCTGCGGGTACACCCGCTGGCACTGTTTATGGCAAAAATAGATTATTTGCGAGATGGTTGGCATTTTGATATGTAAAATATGAATTTTCTTTCGTTTTGGCTTTGTAGATGCTGATTTATGTGTATCTTTGCTCCGGATTAACCAAATTAATGTGTTGTTATGAAAAAAGTTTACTCATTTATGCTTTTTGCTATGCTGGGTGCGTCTGTGATGGCTTCCGGCGAAACATTACACAAACTTGTCATTGACCCCTCGACGGCTCACGCCGCCGTCAAGCCTCAGGTGCCGGTCAAGAAGTCTTCGGCTGCCGCATCGCAGAGTCGTGCCGAGGATGAGGAATGGACTTATGTCGGTACAGGTAAATATACCGATGATATTCTCACCAATTCAGGCGTTCCTTCTGCTACCTGGGAGGTAGAGATTTACGAAAGTGCCTCCACTCCGGGCTTTTACCGTGTAGAAAATCCGTTTGGTAACGGAAATTGCCCCAAGTTCCCGGAAAAATTCGAGTCATGTGATTTTCTCCTTCACGCCGAGAATCCCGATGCCGTGTGGATGGAGTATGTCGAGATGAAAAATATCGATTTCGGATTGTTGGAGGGTGAATATTGCCCCGCCTTCATCGGCGATATGGCGGGATATTACATTGGCGAAGGTTATTTTGACGCCGAGACAGCTGTCAGCATGGGTATGTGCGCCGGTAAGATGTGGGGTGGCAACATCACTTTTGAAGAGCAAGGACTCATAATGTCATTCCCCTATTATGAAGATGGTCTTGACCTGGCTGCCAATACGAACGGATTGTTCAAGGTGTCGCTCCCGGGGGCAAAAGACTACACCTTCAACATTAAGCCGGAAAGCATCTGCGCAAGTGAGACCCTTACATTTAACTATGAGACAGGCGATGCTGTCCAGGAAGTGAAATACGGCATATTTGATGGCATCCGGTGTTTTATGACCGACTATTCCGAGTATAGCGACAGGATAGCCGCCGAAGGAAAGGTTGCAGCCGATGGTGTTATCAATGTAGAGCCTGTCTATGGTGCCAATACATTTATTGCCGTTGCGCTTGAAAATGGCGAGATTGTCGGCAAGGAGCTGATTTACTGCTACGGTCAGCAGGAGCAGGCTGATAAGTGGAAAAATATCGGTAAGGCTGAATACTCGGAGGATGTGCTTTTCAGTGTCTATCCCGAATACTTGGCATCACATGTCTACGAAGTTGACATGCAGGAGAGCGTGACCACCCCCGGTCGCTATCGCCTTGTCGACCTTTACGGTCCGGCTTACCCCGAATATGACTATCTGGTCGGGGATGAAAACATTCTTACCGGTCATGACCACCACCATTATGTGATTGTTGACGCAACCAACCCGGAGCGTGTGTTTATCGAGCCTTCTCCGCTTGGCATGGATTTCGGCTACGGAGAAGTGACATTCTTCTCTGAAGGCTACCTGAGTATGTTGCGCGATGAAGACATGGAGGATCCTCTGGTGATAGAAGGATTCGGTACACTTGCCGACGGCAAGATTACTTTCCTCGGAGGTGCCCTGTATCTTTACATGCCTGACTTCGGTATGCCGCGTGGCAATATCAACCATAAATTCTATATAAAGCTTCCGGGAACTGTTTCAATCGATAGTGTCAACGCCGAAAGCGGTGAGGCTGAATACTATAATATATCCGGTCTTAAAGTGACTGAACCTGCGGCTGCCGGCATCTATATCCGCAAGACTGGCGACAGAACTGAGAAGATTTACGTGAAATAACGTGACTTCCGCTGCCGATTGGCACTCTTTTAAGAAAAATATGTTAACTTTGTGAAAGTAAAATGACTTTGCGCCGTTGAACCCCATCACGGCGCAAAGTGTTTTTCTCATAAAGATTGAATAATATGGCAGAATCCAACTTTATCGACTACGTTAAGATCATGTGCCGGTCGGGCAAAGGCGGCGCGGGGTCACGTCATTTCTATCGTGCTAAATATGTGCCTAAAGGCGGTCCTGACGGTGGCGACGGTGGCAGGGGCGGTCACATAATATTGCGTGGCAATAAAAACATGTGGACCCTTCTACCGCTGAAATATCAGCGTCATGTGTTTGCCGGTAACGGGCAGGCAGGCTCAGGCGGCAGAAGTTTCGGTAAGGATGGAGAGGATAAGATAATCGAGGTGCCGTGTGGCACTGTCGTGTTTGATGCCGAGACAGGCGACTATCTCTGTGAGGTGACCGACGACGGCGAGGAGATAAAGCTGCTTAAAGGCGGCAAAGGCGGTCTTGGCAACTGGCATTTCAAGAGTGCCACTAACCGCACTCCGCGTTATGCGCAGCCCGGTGAACCGGCTATCGAGAAGACCGTAATCCTGGAACTGAAATTGCTTGGTGATGTAGGTCTTGTCGGTTTCCCTAACGCAGGAAAGTCGACTCTGCTTTCCTCGATTTCGGCGGCGCGCCCGAAAATTGCCGATTATCCGTTCACGACCATGGAGCCGCAGCTCGGCATAGTGAGTTACCGCGACAACCGGTCGTTTGTCATGGCTGATATTCCCGGTATCATCGAGGGCGCAAGTGAGGGCAAAGGACTCGGATTGCGCTTCCTCCGTCATATAGAGCGTAATGCCGTGCTGCTTTTCATGGTGCCTGCCGATGCTGCTGACATACGCAAGGAATATGAGATATTGCTCAATGAGCTTGAACGCTTCAACCCTGAGTTGATGACCAAGCAGAAAGTGCTCGCGATAAGCAAGTGTGACATGCTTGACGACGAGCTTATGGCTGAAATCGAGAAAGAGCTGCCCGATGATGTGCCTCATGTGTTTATATCTTCTGTTTCCGGACTCGGTATCCAGGCGTTGAAGGATATGCTCTGGCGCGCCATAACCGACGAGGCTAACCGCGTGGAGCCGATGCAGATTACCCACCGCCGTCTTGACGGTCATCACCGTGTGAGGGAAGAGGATGAGTTTATCTTTGAGAATCCCGAGACTCCCGAGCCGGAGGAAGAGATATATGACGACGAGGAGTTTGACGATGACTGGGATGACTCCTGGGAAGATTACGACGGCAGCGATGACGCTGAATGACAGCGTTGTAAAAGAGGTTGCGATTGCTGACGGCGTAAAGGCTTATTTTACCTCCCGTGGCGACGTGACCGATTCACCTTATTCAAGTTTCAACGTATGCCATTACACCGGAGACAAATCGGAAAATGTAGCGCGTTGCCGCCGGTGGCTTAGTAATCGTGCCGGAGTAAGTCGGGATGCGTTCATAGTGCCGCGTCAGACTCATTCAGTGAATTGCCTTGTCATTGATTCCATACCTGTCGCTCCCGAAAGTCTCGAAAATGTAGATGCGCTCGTCACCTCACTGCGTGGAGTGGCTGTCGGTGTTTCCACCGCCGATTGTGTGCCGGTGCTTCTTGCCGACCCGGTAAACGGTGTCATCGCTGCGGCACATGCCGGGTGGCGTGGTGCCATAGGAGGTATAGTTGAGGAGACTTTGGCGAAGATGACGCGTCTCGGTGCCGATGCGCTTTTGATGAAAGTCGCGATTGGTCCATGTATCTGCAAGGAATGTTTCGAGGTAGGGGAGGAAGTCGCCGGGCGATTCCCCGATGAATATGTAATCAGAACGGCAGGATGCAAGCCTCATGTCGACCTTCCCGGTTATGTGGCGTCACGGCTGATTGCCGGAGGCGTTTGGCCTGATAATATCATCATGCCCTTTGCCTGCACAAGGTGCGAACCTGACCGCTATTTCTCCGCCCGCGCCCTGGGCATCAACTCAGGCCGTAATTTTTCGGCGATTGTCATAAAGTGAGCGGATATGAGGTTTGAGGTAAGTCAGGAATGTCTGCGTGTCGTTGACTTCCGTGCCTGATTGGTTTAGTTCGGATATTACTTTATCGATAGCTGTTTTTATGTCGGCGTGAGCTATGTTGAATGTTCGTGCCATGACTCGCAGCAAGCGGCGGTTCTGTTTCAATGTGATGCCTATGCGCAGTGTCTTTTCCTCACGGGTTTTTGCTGCGGGCTTGGATTCGGCTTTCTTGTTTCTGCGTTCACGCTGACGTGCCGCTATAGTCGCACGGCGGTCAACAGTGCATTTGATTACCATAAATAGTGCGGCGGCAACCGGGGGAAGCTGCGTTTCTTCTCCCGTCTGCTGATAGTGTATAATTGCCTCGGTAAGTTGTTGCTGCATTTTCTGCGGAAGCAGGGCTATTGCCGCTTTCCACTCTTCGTCAAATTTTAGTGTGCGTTTCATAGTGGTAAGTATTGGTTGAGGTTGCAAATATAAACCATGCAGCAACCGGTTCAATGTACAAATGGGAAATTTTTTACGCATTTTTATGCGTAAAAAGGGTCATGAGGTTAAATCAAGCCTGTGGCTTGAAGGTTATGAGATTAAATCAAGTCTGCGGCTTGAAGGTTATGAGGTTAAATCAAGTCTGCGGCGTGAAGGTTATGAGGTTAGGGTTGTCTATACGCTCGATTTTATCCCCGAAGGGGATAATCCAAATTTAGCCGTCGGTTGAGCGTAGCGATACCGACGGAAAGCAGATTAAGGCAGAATGTTTCCGGCAGGAATCATCTTGGAGAAATATTGATGATTCCTGCCGGAACTTTTGATATTTTGCAGATACATGCGCGGGCGAGCTTCCATTCAATGTCACTAACTTTGGTGCCGGAGCCATAAATCCCCGAAAGGGGGATTCATCCTGTTATCCGCGGGTAATGCCGGAGGCATACCCGTGGCGCAAGTGCATCTCTTGTTGGCTCAACCCCGGAGTGGGTTGCGTTATTGTGGGGGTATCGCTCTCCACGGGCGCACCTTCGGCGCTGCCCGCGGTTACCGCCATCTTGCCCTTTCAGGGCAAAATTCTTAAGTTAGTGACATTGCCCGAGAGGTCACCTCCTGCGACATAGGATTTTGTAGACGGCGTGTAAATCAGGCGGGGTCGTGCCAGTCGCCGCATGACTTGATGAGGGCGATGAGACGGGGGATAGCCTCGGACTGCGGAATGTTCTTTTCCACACATTCCTTGTTCTTGTAGAGACTGATGTGACCCGATGCCGCGCCTACGTAGCCGTAGTCGGCGTCAGCCATCTCGCCGGGACCGTTGACAATACACCCCATAACTCCTATTTTCAATCCTTTAAGATGAGAAGTTGCATCCTTGACCGCTTTCAGCGTTGACTGAAGGTCAAACAGGGTTCTGCCACAACCGGGACACGCGATATACTCGGTCTTGCTGATGCGCAGACGCGTAGCCTGAAGAATGCCGAGCGATATGCGTACTACATCTTCATTACTAAGGCGGTCACCTTTAATCCAGATGCCGTCACGCACACCGTTGAGCAGCATCGCGCCGAAGTCGGCTGCCGCCATCAACGTCACATCCTCTACCGGCGCATCGCCATAGTCAATCATAGGGATAACCGGATTGACCACACCGCTTCGTTGAAGCGAGTGGGCGAGTGCCTGTATCGAAGCGGGACGGTTGATGTGGGAGGTGGTGATTACAAGCACCTTACCGGGATTTGCCTTTGCCGTGGCTATGTTCTCGTCAAGCGGCAGAGCGGCGTCGAGCACTATGTAATTGTCAAGTGTCGTCTCACCTTCGGCAATCACCACGGGCGCATTGTCACCCCCGACATTGCCGATGGCAACCGTCATCAAGCGTTGTGGGATTACGGGATTGTATCCGTCGGCAAATTCACCCTCGACAGGCGTGGAACCGGCGTGGCTGCTTATATAGTCGACCAGCGCTTTCGCCACCGGAATTTCAGCCTCGGGTGCCTCGCTGAGCGATACGCGGATAGTGTCGCCGATACCTTCGGCAAGAAGGGTGCCGATGCCGACGGCGCTTTTGACCCTTCCATCTTCACCGTCGCCCGCCTCGGTCACTCCGAGATGCAGCGGGAAATTCATTCCTTCGGCTTCCATCGCCTTTACGAGGCGGCGCACGGTCTCAACCATCACCACCACATTGCTCGCCTTTATGGAGATTACGATATTGAAAAATTCACGCTTGACGGCGACGCGCAGAAACTCCATCGCACTCTCCACTATACCGGCAGGAGTGTCGCCGTAGCGGCTCATGATGCGGTCGCTCAGCGAGCCGTGGTTGACCCCTATGCGGATTGCGGTGCCATGTTGGCGGCACACTTCCAGAAACGGGGTGAACGCCTTGTCGATTCGGTCAAGCTCGGCGGCATATTCGGCATCGGTGTATTCGAGCTTGCGGAAGGTGCGCCCCGGGTCAACGAAATTGCCCGGATTTATGCGCACTTTATCCGTCACTTCAGCGGCTGCAAAAGCTGCGCGCGGATTGAAATGGATATCGGCGACAAGCGGTACATTGCATCCTTGCCGACGAAGATCGGAACGTATTACCCCGATATTTTCAGCCTCGCGGACTCCCTGTGCAGTGAGGCGCACGTAATGAGCGCCCGCGTCGGCGATGCGCCTGCTCTGTGCCACCGAGCCTTCGGTGTCCATGGTGGAGGTATTGGTCATCGACTGTACACGCACGGGATTGTCTCCTCCGAGGGGTACACCGCCGATATTGACCTCGCGTGACACCCTCCGTCTGTAGTCAAAAACACTCATAGGTTGACGCAGGCTATCAGTTAGTCTTGAATTTATATTTTACCTCGGCGAGGTCGGCGTTAGCCTTAACAATCTTGCCGGCAAGCGATTTCTTGAATTCGGCGAGACGAGCAGCTACTTTCTCGTCGGAAAGTGCAAGCATCTCTACGGCAAGCAACGCAGCATTGTAACCGCCGTTTATGCCGACTGTAGCCACCGGTATGCCCGGAGGCATCTGCACGATGGAAAGGAGTGCGTCGATTCCATCGAGAGTCGAGGCGATAGGCACTCCGATTACCGGGAGCGTTGTGTTTGCTGCGATTACGCCGGGAAGTGCCGCAGCCATTCCCGCTGCGGCTATGATTACTTTCAGCCCGCGAGCAGCGGCGTTGGAGGCAAATTCCTCCACCTGTGCGGGTGTGCGGTGAGCCGACAGCGCGTTCATCTCAAACGGAATCTCGAAGTCATCGAGCACCTGAGCGGCTTTTCCCATGATGGGCAGGTCAGATGTGCTGCCCATGATAATACTAACGATTGGTTTCATTATGACGGGTTTAGAATGATGTAAGCAGATATACCCAGAAAAATCCATTGACGGCACCGGCAACAACCTGCCAGAATGTGTGGCAGTTAAGCTGTATACGGGCGCTGCCGAGCATACCGGTGAGCAGTATCGCCACAGATATCAGCACCCAGATGTTGCAGATGTATATGCCGTCGGCGAGAATACGGAAGAGCAGAGCCACGTAACCGCTCATGGCGGCGAGATGCGCGCTGATTTTCCAGCGGATGTTTACGATACATGACACGACAGCCGCCACCGAGCCTCCCACCATGAACATGTACATCCATGACGGGGCGTGGATGCGGAACATGTACCATGCGGCGCCGAGATAGCAGATAGCCGTTATGACATACGGTATGTAACGCTCTTTCTGGTTGTTAAGTCCCGGATGAGACACGAGTTTCATCTTGTAGAGGAGCAGAATAGCCAGCACCGGCACCACGCATGTAAGCAGGAAGGTCATCAGCACCACGTTGATTCGCAGCCCGACAGGTAGCAGGGCGAGCATGGTGACCCACAATGCGGTGAACACCGCGTAGGTCGGGATAAGCACCGGACTAAGCACCCAGGAGATTATATGTGATATCTTGTTCATAAGTCAGTTTCTATATATTAACGGATGTCATCAGCTATTGTTTACATCTCTTTACGCAACCGCGCAACAGGTATGCCGAGCTTCTCGCGATATTTCGCCACAGTGCGCCGGGCAATGTCATATCCCTTTGCCGCGATGGCGGCTGTAATCGCCTCGTCGCTCAAAGGCTTGTGCTTGTCCTCGCCGTCGATTATCTCCTTGATTGCCGAAAGGATTTCATGGGATGAGGTATCGTCATTGTCCTTGGGACGCTCATTGAAAAACATCTTCAGCGGGTGGATGCCGTAGGGAGTCGCCACATATTTTCCTGCCGTCGCGCGGGAGATTACCGAGAGGTCGTAGCCGGTAATGGAGGATATGTCTTTGAGAATCATCGGTTTCAAACGGCTCTCATCATCGCCGCTCATGAAAAATTCGCGCTGAATCTTCACGATGGCGCGCATCACATTGAAAAGCGTCTCCTGCCTCATGCCGAGGAGCTTTATAAATTCCGTCGCCTCGTCGCGTTTCTGCTTGATGAAGAGCGACGCCTCGCGGTTGCGGGAGATGTCGGTTTTCGTCTCTGCCTCGTTTTCGCGGAAAGTCTCCTCGATACGCAGTTCGGGGATGTTGTTGAGGAGGGTCAGATGGAGGTCGCCATCCTCGATTTCCACCGAGAAATCCGGGATTATATGGCGTGTGCGCTCTTCCGCGGGGTCTCCGCCGATTACTCCCGCTGGCTTCGGGTTGAGGCTGCGTATAAGCTCGATGGCGGCTTTCAGTTCCCCGGGCGTGTGTCCGGTTGCCGAGGCAAGTCGGTCATAATGCTTTCGGGAAAACAGGTCGAAATAGTGTGACACGATTTCCGTGGCAGTCTTTACCGTCTCTGTCGCCTTACGGCGTTTCAGCTGCAGAAGCAGGCAGTCGCGGAGGTCGACCGCTCCCACGCCCGCCGGCTCGAATCGCCTTACAAGCTCCAGCATACGCTTCACGTCGGCGGTGGAGACAGGCTCGCCGGTCTGCTCCTCTATGTCGCCTGCTATCGATGCGGAATCGCGTGTCAGATAGCCGTTGTCATCAAGACTGCCGATTACATACATGGCTATCCGGCGGTCGCGGTCGGTGAGGTTATGCTCGGCAAGCTGTGCCGACAGGGTGTCGATAAGTGTCGAGGAGGAATCTACGGCAACCGGCTCATAATAGGTGTCAGACGCGCTGTGATTTCGTGCCTCAAGACGATAGGAGGGTATCTCGTCCTCACTTGCGTAGTCGGCTATGCGCAACTCCTCGGCGCTTTCGTTGAAAGAATCGTCGGAGGCGGCTGCATCGGCGATGTCCGACGCTTCCAGAGCCGGGTTGTCATCCAGGGCGCGTTGCACCTCATCCTCCACTTCCGGCCCGCTCATTTCAAGCATTTTTACAAATTTGACCTGTAATGGAGAAAGCCTTTGCTGCAATCGTTGCTGTTGTGACAGACTTAGTGATTCTTCCATATCGCTATCCTTAAACTTAAGTTTCGCAAGCTCACTTAATGGTTAAAAGGTTTATGGTTTATAGTTTATGGTTTAGTGTTTAGTGACCCCGGTCATTTGTAATTGTCGGGTGAACGCCGCCACTTTAACCTCATAACCTGCCTGCATGGCAAGCTTTTAACCCTTAACCCTTTTAACCCTCAACTTTCGCTTGCGAAAGTTGAATTAATGCAAAAATAACAAATAATCGGCAGATATTGCAGCGATACGGAAGAGAATTTATGTCACCGCCACTTTTTGAGGTAATAGTCGTAGAGGGTGCCTTCGGGGGCGGCATATTGCAAGTGAAGCTCTGACCCGCTCATTTCCATAATCTTAAGCTCGGTAATGCCATTGGGGCGGATATGGGTTTCCGGAAAGGGGGTGTAGATGGTGCTCCCTTCGGGATGGTCATTGTCATGATTGGTGAAATCAAGCCGCAGGATGTCGTTGCCGGTTTCCTGCCATGTGCCCCAGCGGGGATACACATCGTGCATGGCGGTGACTTTACGCATACAGAATACCGTATTCTGGAACTGCCAGAATATGTCATGGTGATATCCGGTGTCTACTGTGCCGTCGGCAGTGATTTCTTCAAGCTGCCAGGTGCCGAACCATGGACCAATGTCGCCGTCGTTGTGGGTGCATCCGGCGCCAAGTATGGCAAGCAGGGGGAGAAATATGAGGAATATTTTTTTCATAGTCATCGTAAATTAAGCACACCACGGTAAGATATTGACAGCATGGCGCCGAAGTTGTCGCCATACATGTCGCCGCTGTCCATCGCCACCTGCGCCTTGACGGTAAGACCCGGGACGGAGAGCGGGCGCCATTGTGCCTCGACCATCCATGATGTGTCATGAGCTTTTTTCAGGCGCGGGATATAGCTGTCGCCGTAAGATATGCGGTGTGACACCATCGCACGGTAATCAACCTGTCGGGTGACCGAACCTTCGACCGCCGCGTGGAAACCGCGCACACGGGTGTCGATATAGCGCATGTAGCCGTCAAGATTGTAAAGCGGCGACATGAGAAACGGTGTGCCTTGCGACATGCCGTAATAGGCGTAACCGTTATAAAAATAGTTGTTGTAGTAGGAATCGGCGCCGGTTGCCTGGTTTGCCACGGTGGTGCCGGGGTTGTCGACGGGGTCCCAGTGAAGCGGTCCCGACTGGTTGGTGAAGTCGAGATATTCAATTACCGCGCCGCTTACCAATGATTTTCCGGGGCTTTTGTATTCGATGCCCCACAGCCCGTCAAAACCGTTGAGTTTGCCGATGCCTGAGCCGTCTTCCCACGGCGACTGGAGATACAGCTTTATCTCGTGACCGGTGCGGAGCCGGTAACGTGCCATTATATCCCAGCTTCCAAGATGGTTGCCCGACCAGTATTTGTCATCTTTGCCCGGCACAAGCATCTGGAAAAACTCCTTGAGTCCCGCCGGGGCGGTTTCGGTCTTGTCGCGCAGTCCGTTTTCGTATGTGACCTGTGTGCCGCCGAATTGTGCCGCTGCCTGCATACCTATTGTTACCGATAGTGGCTTCGACGGTTTTGTGCGGAAATATACACGTTTGTAATTAATCCAGCGACCGGTGGTGATAAATGCGTTGAAATAGTTGTAACGCTCTGTCAGCCAATCGTTGTCGGTGGGCTTGCCATAGAAAAGCACTCCGTTGATCTGCACCCATCCGTTAGTGAACGGGATATCTTCAAAGCCGTGGAATCCCGCCCTGACACCCGGCATTGGTCGGGCATTGGCGCTCCAGGTGATGTCGCCGCTTGACAGCCTGTCGTCGAGCAGTGCGGAGCCGGTCTCCTTGAGTCCGAGGGTAAGAAAGAGGCATCGGTATTTGAACTCACCGTATAACTGCTGCAACCATACGCGCGCGGGATGGCGATCAATGGGTGTAAATGTCTTGTCGTCACTGTTGTAGCGCAGATAGGCATCGGAGGAGGCATATCCGGCAAGCGCGTCGACGCCAAACCCGTAGCTGAATCGTCGGTCCATCTCCATGCCTCGCCACACGGAAGCTCTCGAAAGCGCGGAATAGGGTTGCGTCATTATCCCGAAATTGTTTGACGCGATATAATAGGGCGCGAAATCACCGGTGCCTGCGTTGGCAATGATTTCACCCCGGTAATCCACCGGATATGACGCCCGGGCGGCGTTGACCGCCGCAAATAACAGGGCGATGGAGAGAGCGATGCGGATTTTCATGAGTCTACGGGATTGTAAGTGCCTATATGTCTGTCTTTTTTCTCTTCAAAGATGTCGGAGATGGCAAAGAATATACCGGTTTCCTCGACATTGCCAAACTCATCGTTGATTGCCGTGCCAAACATTTTCATCGAGGGCGACAGGCTCATGTAGGCGTTGACGAGCGGCGGGATGTTGTAGCCGTGGTCGCGTATCGCCTTGTTGAGAATCTTGTAGTCGTCCTTGAACGAGGTGCCGGTGAAAAGCTTGTCCATGTCCTGACGGTTCATGTGGGTCTCAAGCTGCCGGAACGGCTTTACAAGACCCTCGTCGTCAGGAAAATGCTTGTCAAGGAAATAGAGTATCATGTTACGGCAGTCGGCATTGTAGCTGGGGTACATGGTGACTTTGCCAAACAGATATTTTATCGACGGGTACACTACCGTGAGTGCCCCCAGTCCGTCCCATAGATTGTCAAGGGCATAGAGTGCCTTTGTCCCGGCGCGAGTCGACTGATAGTCGAGAGCCACAAACGACCTGCCGAGCTCAAGGGTGTAGGGTAGGTATTCGTTGATGAATTTCGGTGAAAAGCTGAACATGTGGCTTGTCGCGATACGCGGTCGCCCGTCGGAGTCGATATGGATATTCTCTCCGGTGATGAAGCGATAGCCGCCGATAATCTCGCGCGCCTCGGGATTCCACACAATCAGCTGGCGGCACGGAGGCTGCATGGTGTCAAATTCATCTATGTCACAATCTTTCCCGGTGCCTCCGCCGGCTGTGCGGAAGGCTATCTCGCGCAATCTGCCTATCTCGCGCATCACGTTGGGCGAGTCGTAGGCGTCAACGATATATATATGGTTGCCCCCTTTGTTGGTGTGTCGCAGAAACTTGTCGGCGGTAAGTTCGCTTTCCAGGGTCTCGACAGGTACCGGGTCAATTATTTTCATGTCCATTGTCGCAGGTATATGCTAAAATGCGTTTTTTCTATTTAAACTATATACTGTCTCCTTGATAAGACTTGCCTCTTGGGCGGCTTTCGTGCCACCTTTGAGTGTGTCCCACGAGATTGGTTTTCCTACACTGATCTCAAACCGCGCTCCGCGGCTTCTGAAAATCTCTCTCGGCAGATAAATCATCTCGATGTTGAATTTCAGACCGAGTCGTGTGCGTAGTTTTGCAAAATTATAAAAAAACGATGAATTTTTCCCACCAAAATGTACCGGAATTATATCACGTTGTGATTGAATAGCCTTATTTATGAACATTTTTTGCCATTGGAGGTCTTTTATGCCCTCTTTCTGCTTGCGTGACACCAGTCCGGCGGGAAAAATGATGACCGGTGTGTCGCCGGCGAGACATTCGTCGATATCACTCGACGACTTGCGGCTCTGTTTGCCATGCTTGTTGATGGGGAGAAACACATTGTCGAGCGGCTTGACCGCCATCAGGATATCGTTGACCACAAATTTCACCCCGGTGCGGTAGTGTCGGGCTATGAAGTCAATCATGGCTATGCCGTCGAGGGCGCCGAGCGGATGGTTTGACACGAAAATCGCCCTGCCGTCGACAGGTAAGTTATTTTCGCCTGCGACTGAATAGGTTATGTCAAGGTCGGTGAGCACGGCACGGCAGAACTCCGCGCCCTTTTTCCCGCGAGTGCGGTCGAGGATTCCGTTGAGCTCATCCTGACAGATGGTGCGCTCAAGCCATCGCACAGCTGCACCGGGAATGAATCTAAGGTATTTTTTCGGTAGCTTGCTGCGCAGGGTCGCGCCCACATCGACGTGCAGTCCACTTTCGGCTATGTCGCTCTGATTGGTATTCATGCCGCAAAATTACGAATTTCCATCGAAATAACGATTCCTGTCGGAAACATTCGTCTATGGGATGTAGAGATTGTTTTCCCGGAGGGATAATCTTTGTTTAGCCGTAGAGTTGAGCGCAGCGAAACCTACGGAAAGGAGGAGAATACCGGAGATGTTTCCGACAGGAATCATCATGGCTCACGATTGATGATTCCTATCGGAAACAATACGGGGTGGGATTGAACTCCGGGGGCATCGCTACGCTTAACCCCCGGCTAAGTTTGGATTTTTCCCTGCGGGAAAAGGGTTTTCAGATTGGGTAAATCCATATAACTCTGTTGCTTTTGACTTTATGTCCTTCTGTATCTCTGAAGGCACTCTGTCTATTTGGAGGATTAGCGGTAGATTTTGTAGGTGCCAGCGGCGCTCTTCACGATGTATAATCCTGAAGGGAGGTTGGCGTCTTCAAGCATTCCGCGATATACCTGCACTCCGGAGGCATTATATATCTCGACAGGCTCGCGAGTGCCGTCGTCAACAGGTGACATATCTACATCTGATGAATTTCTGACCTGATAATAGCATCTAAAACGCTTCCAGAATGGAGCCGTCGTATATAAGTTGCGTGTACCTTCCGGAATATACACGGAAGTCTCACTGTAGTCGTGTGATTTTAAATGCCAATCCTCGCTCTCAGGCGGTATCTTGCAATATGATCTTATACGTTTCAGTCTATTTCGCGGAGAAAATCCCATGAGACCGATTTTCTTTACGGATGACGGTAATGTCACGGAATCGAAATTGGCGGAATAAAACGCAGATTCACCTATAACTTCCAATCCTTCGGGGAAGTTCAGCTCTTCCAATCCCGTAAAAGCAAATGCATATTTGCATATCTCTTTCAGTGACGAAGGGTGTATCACTTCCCTGAGCTTTTCGCAATGATAAAACATATATTCGGGTATCATCTCCATCCAGTCGGGAAGTGTGACTTTTTGCAGTTCGTGACAATAGGAGAAAACCCTATTACCGAACTCAATTCCCGTTTCAGGAAAGACTATGTTTTCAATCGGTGTACTTGCAAAAGCCCCCTCTCCCACCGATTTTAGCTGCGGCGTGAGGACAATTTCCTTCAGTTTAGTTGCGCAAAACGCATAGTCACCGATTGAGGTTAGTGATGGTGGCAGTTCTATCCCGGTAAGGTTGGTTGCGCTTAGCGCCGATTTGCCGATGTGCTCTATAGCCGGAGGCAATTCAAGGCTGGTGATTTTGGTCTTCCTTAACGCGTGGTCGCCAAGACACGTCAGTGCCTCCGGGAGCTTGATGGAGGTGATGCCGGTGCCGCTCAATGCGTAGTCACCGATGTGCGTGAGCGTTGATGGTAACACTATTTCCTTGAGCAGACCACATTCTAAAAAGCAACTGTCGGCAATCGCGGTCATGCCCTCAGGAATCACGAGCCGCTCCATTTCCAGCCGCTTGCACCCGCTGAAGCATGCCTTACCGAGGGTAGGCAGTTGTGCAGGCAGGTCAAGGATTTCAATCATGCTATTACGCCAAAAAGCGGAGTCACCAATCTCGACAATATCTTCAGGCAGCATAATCCGGCGCACCACCGGCATTAAATATCGATATTCTGGCTCAAACCGACAGGCAAAGGCGAGTGGTGGAATAATGCCGCCTTTTACCTTTGCCTCCCGGAGGTCGATAACTTCCATGTTGCGCTCATGAGCCTTGGTCCACATTGCATAAAAGTCTCGTTCATCCACCGGCCCTTTGACGACAAGGGAATCTATCGCAGAGTCCACGCCGGAAAGCATATCGGCAAGCTCGCCTTCCGCACTTACTTGTGCAACAAACAGCTCCCCTTTGTTTGGCATCTCCGGGAAATCTTCGATTGGGATTTCAATATAGTTGGTCAAATAGTCCCATCCATCAACGCTGCGGTATCTATCGGAAGCTCCGACAGGTACATAAGCGGGGATATCTTCAGCCGTGGAATTATGAAACAAATCCTTATCACAATCAACACAATTTACAAGACGATTAATCGCTTCAGGTGCGATATTCGGCATGAGATAAATCTTTTTTAGCTGATTCCCGGCAAATGCCGCCTCGCCGACCTCATTGACAGAAGGCGGTATGACTATTGAGTCAAGAGAACAATTAATAAACGCATATTCACCGATTAACCTTATCCCGTTGCAAAGATTTGCTGATTTCAATGAAGTACATCCGGCAAATGTATAGGCATCAATACCGTTTAATCCTTGATTGAAGCCGATTGAACACAAGTCAACGCAATCTTCGAATGCTCCCCATCCAATATACCTTAAATCGTGTGGCAGACTAATTTTTTTCAAACCTTTTGCCCCCTTAAACGCATACATAGACATATAGTTATCTTCAATCTGCGCGTTTTCAAGATTCAATATGGATATTTTGCCTTCGATGATGCCTCGGAGCATAGTTGAGAAATCAGTGTCATCAATGGGACCGGTGACCGACAGTGAGTCAATCACGAGAAGATTGTCGCCAATCACATTTTCAAGCTGACCGCAGTCTGTCACCACGGCATTGAAGCCGACATTTTCTCCGCAAGCGAAAGCCGGAATCATCACCCCAACAAAACTTGCCATCCACTTCAAAATGTTCATAATAAAAGAGTTTAATGTTATTTTACAAATTTGAAAGTTTCAATTAATTCTCCATTGACAAAATAAGACAATGCGTACAATCCTGGTGGTAAAATGGAGATATCAATGCCAAAATCGAGTTTTCCTTTTGCAATAGGATTACTCAGTTGACCGGTATTAAAATTAGTCAATGGAGTAACATTGATTATTGCATCAGATTGAAGCGGACTATCAAATTTAACTTCAAGCCATGATTTGTCCGTATTAAGTATGAAATTCTCAATTCCCGGTCTAAGTTTTATCAGCAGTTTGTCTTTGTCGATAAATCCGTCATTGTGTTTTGCTTCAACAGAAAATTCCTGTGCGTCATTCTCAAGGGTTACAACTATGCTTTCCCCGTGACCCAAATCATTCCCATTGGAGTCAAGCCATCTGATGTACTCATAATCGTTTTCAACCAAATTGGTACTTAAAAGATATGTGTTATTATCTAAGTTTTCAGATTTTATTGAGATATACCCATTTTTTATTTTGTAAGTAATGCCTCCAATTACATTACCATCGGCCTTTACAACGAAATCAAATTTAATGTATGTGGGTACGTTTTTGCTGGAATTATAGCCAGGTCCAGGCGAAAGGCTTAACATAATCTCTCCTCTTTGATTGCGAAGCATACGCATGCTGTCAATCATTGCATTGGTTTTAGGGATTATAAATGTATTATTTTTTAAACTGCAATTCGAATATTTTGAACCTCCGGCTCTCCAACCATAATACAATGGGCTACTTAAGCTCATTTCAAGATTTAAATCGAAAAGTCCCATGGAATACGGATGATTTACTGGCTCAATAGTAAACCACCTCTGAGAATCTGAAAGATTGGTTATCTTGATTGTATCAGAATGAGATTGCTTATGCAGGGAGTATCGTGAGTAATTTTTTTGAGCTAAATTTTTACTGTTTCTTACGTCATACGAGTCGTCAATTTCGGAATAAGGAGAGTTGCCAATAAATGCCAACAAATTAATGTTTCCATTATCCTTAAGATTTCTCTTTGCATCTTCTTTTAATTTCCATGGAATAGTCAATGTTACTGAATCGTCGACTTCTATTCGCTCCTGAATCATATTTGCCCAGACTCTACCTCCTGTACGTCCCTGTTTCCCTTTCCAATCATTTGCTGATAGTGTCGGGGATGAAATCGACCAATATATGTTAAGCCATCTACCTCCGACATATGGACTGATACCCTTATTGTGGATTTTAACGCTCACATACGCGAGACTGTCGGGCCAATAATAATCCATTAAAGTATTAGGTGATCCTTTCCCCAGCCATATATCGGGACTGTCCCAAAAATTTTCATAATTATTAGGTTCCATCCCATTGTCGTTGTAATTATCTCTTATATATAAATCCGGTTCAAGGACAGGAAGGTTATGGAATGAGAGCCTTTCTCCTAATTGAGGGGGAACTGATGCATATTGTGGATGTTCGGTTCCACCGGTATAACGAGCGGCAGCAAAGTTAAACGCTTCCTTCATTGATACATGACCGTCTCCATCGGAATCTGCATATACTGTGTGTTTGAGTTCATCCTTGCCATTCATGCCACAAGTCCAGTTATATGCAAAATTGTCAAAATTCCATCCGTTCATAGCAGACGAAAGCTCATTTTCTTTCGTGGCTGTTGCGATAACAAATCCTGCATCACGAAGCGATTCAATAAATCCTCCGGAATAGCACTGAGCCATTACAGCACTTTTTAATATATTTCTATCGCTAAGCTGTTGGAGCATATTTAATAATTCACTGCTGTATAATCGAGATTGTTCGTTCTCTTCACTGTCGCCAGTCCATAAACAGATGTAAGAACCTTTATCATCATGTCCGCCATGGTCAATAACAAAGAGAAAAAAGTGGTCATTAGATTTAATGCTTTGATTTATGGCATTTATTGCTATACGAATTCCGTCTTCGGTCGCCGGATAACGTGTATCAGGCAACCCGTCAAAATCTAGATCTAATGGAGAAGAACAGGGTGAGCTTCCGTCATCCAGCGTCATGTCGGGACCATTGTTTATACCATCTGAAATTGCTACATGAATATTCCCTTTCGGAATCCCATATCTGTTTACTAAGGTTTGATATAAGAATGAGCAATCGTTCCAATATCTAACATGATTGGCATTTACATTCTTTCCTCCACTCAAAATAATAGCGAAAGTGCGTTTTGCTATTAGAGAGTCGGCTCTTGATAGGACGCGTTTATCAACACAAGGTTGAGACATCAATTTCGAGCTATTAGATGATTTAATTAATTTAGATTTTAATGATAAAGGAATTAGCTTTGAGTTAGGTGGAAAACGTCGGTTTATTATGTTGGAAATAGCGACAGTATCTGACGTAATCCGAGGTACTTCCACTATGCAACAATCATGCTCCCATCCATATCCTGGAACAAGATCTACAAAGAACTGCCAAAAGGAGTTGTCATTTACGGAATTTGCCTCTTCTTCGATAAGATAAAACAGAGCTTCATTATTAGTAAAATGAGCCTGTACCGGCTTAAAGGCTTCTTCCATAGAAATTTCATTATGTTGCGTTCCTAATGCAGCAACTGGCACACACCAGTTGACAATGAGAGCTAATGCAAAAATTATTCCACTGCGTTTCATAACTAAGATTATGTGTGATGGCGCAAGTTAATGATATTTTAAAATATTTGCAAATATTTTAGCTATAAATTATTAAAAAAGAGATTGTTTTTCCCTGCGGCAGAGAGAGTGCTAGTTCCGGCATTATGCAACCCACTTTGGGGTTGAGATGGGTGGGGGATTGAGCCGGTGGTGCCCGCTCCGGCGCTACCACCGGTTAACGCCATTTTGCCCTTTCAGGGCAAAGGCTTATGTCTGTGATTTTTAGGTGTATTGCAACGGTGCGGGCGAGCTTCCACTCGCCCCTACAACAGCTTGTGAATCAGCATATAAATGCATCGTTATGGGCTTGTTGCCCGTCAGGGCAACAAGGCAGTGAGGGAGGACGGGCTTTCCCTACATGTTTCCCAATGACTTTAAGGTCGTTAGTGACTTTAGTGACCTTAAGGACTCTGTCTGACGAAAGCAGGCATTATGCAACCCGCTTTGGGGTGAGATGGGTTGTGGGGATTGAGCCGGTGGTGCCCGCTCCGGGGCTACCACCGGTTAACGCCATTTTGCCCTTTCGGGGCAAAGGCTTATGGTTGTGGTTTTTAGGTGTATTGCAACGGTGCGCATCATCGCTCATCTCGGACCGGTCTGACTGACAACTACCAATAGGGTGATAAAAAAAGAACGGGGGTGCACCGGTTGTGCATCTCCGTTTTGTAGTCTTAATTGATAGCAAGTTCAATCAGTTGTTGTTCAGTCGGGTTCTTGGCTACGATACGCCCGTCAGGGTCAATCAGAAATGAGCTTAATCCCGATTCGAGATGATAGTCGTCGATGATTTTGTCAGCGTTACTTCTCTCGATAAAAAATTGTGATTCCGCACTAAGACCATCTCTACGCACTATCTCACGAAAGAGGCGCTCGCTACGGTCAAGATTGACCGCTAAGAGATGGAATCGTTCTCCGGGGTTACTTGAATTTTGGTTTTGTTCAAGCATTGAATACTGCTTGCAGGCTATGCGCGACGCAGCGTCGCTCGATGCCCAGAACTGGAGCAGTACCCATTTCCCCTTCATGTTGTCGAGTGCCACAGATGAGTCGGCACGCTCGACTTTAAACATCGGAGCCTTGGAGCCTATGGTGCCATCGACGGCACTGCTTGAAGCGGCTGAACCAAGTCCGAGGAGAACGGCGAAGATCACAATGATTGCCATTGTTTTCTTCATTCCTTAAGTTTAAAATTACTAAATACAAAAAGTAAGAGTAGTGATGAATAATCCGTTGCTCTGTGCTTTTTGTTGCCGATTTTCGGCGAAAGTCAAACTCTATTGACCTTAGAAATAACAATTTCAACACCGCAAAGTTAAGCATTTTTCCTGAAATAGAGAAATTCGTTTGCTCATTTTCACCACTTTAGCTATTGTAACATGGTTGAAACAGTACTATTGGTGCGGGTTTCGAGAGATTGTTAAATTGTTTTAAAACGATGTTTTATAGCATGAAATCGCGGCTATTTCAGTCGCCGGATGCACTATCGTGGAGGTGCTTCGGAAGAGAACACGGAGATGTGGATAGCCGGATAAATTGCAACGGGACGAACAAACAAAATGAAAATGAGTGTTGTTAAATAAATGTTATCAACTGTTGAATTTATGAAAAATATTATTGCGTTGGTTTTTATGTTGTCATTCTCCTTACCGATGATGGCAATCACTCCTGCCGAACAACAGGAAAAGGAACTCAAGAAGAGTCATCATGTGGTTAATATCACCCCCGATGAGGCTATAGATTCACTGTCGGAGCAGGAAATGATAAACATGTTTTATTACGACCAGTTCCGGCATTTTCAAGACCCGCTTGCACCGTATTTCATGTTGATGAGCAAGACCCATCAGTATGCGATGGGTATCGGAGGTGTCGTGAGGATGAGAGGGTGGTATGACTGGAACGGGGCGATGAGCAACAGCGCGTTCATACCCTACGACATACAGATACCGGGCGACCCTACGAGGAAGCACTGGACGGGGAGTACGCCGGCAGGTACGGCACTGTTTTTCTCGGTGTTCGGCCGTCATACGAAATTTGGAAGATATCAGCTTTACATAGAGGCGAATTTCAATGGCTACGGCAGCCGCGACTTCAAGCTTAAGAAGGCGTATGCCACAGTAGGCGACTGGACATTGGGATATACCAATTCGACATTTTCCGACCCTGCGGCACAGCCTCCGACAGTTGACGGTCAAGGTCCAAACTCCGAGACAAGCGACACCAATGTGCTTTTACGGTGGATGCACACAATCAAGGAGCACTATGTGATCGCGGCATCGGTGGAGACTCCTGACGGGGCTATCCCGTCACGACCCAATACATATACAGGGTGTAGCGACTATATGCCTAATTTTGCAGCATTCATGCAGTATCAGTGGGGCAACGGTCAGCATGTCAGGCTGTCGGGTGTTGTGCGCGGACTGGAATACCGTGACCTTGTCGAAGGCAAGAATTATAAAAAGACAGGGTGGGGTGTACATGCAAGCACCGTGTTCCGTCCGGTGGCTCCACTTACAGTCTACGGAGCGGTGATTACCGGCAAGGGGCTGGGCAGCCTGATTAATGATTTGCAGAATTCGCCCATGGACCTCGTGGGCGACACGGAGCGTCCCGGCCGGATGCTTGCCCCGTTGAGCTTCGGATGGTATGCCGCGCTGCAATATCATTTCCGCCCCAATCTTTTCTCTACGATAGTGTTCAGCGAGGAGCGTTTTCTTCCTAAAGATGAACCGGTATATGAGAATATCACCTATAAGTATGGTCTTTACGGTGCTGCAAACATATTTTGGAACATAACCCCGCGCTGTCAGGCGGCAGTGGAGTACAACCTCGGCAAGCGTCAGAACATAGACCGCAGCCACAGCTGGGTCAATCGTGTAAGCCTGATGGCGCAGTTTAGTTTTTAGTTTTCAGTTTTCAGTTTTCAGATTTCAGATTTCAGTTGCGGGATTTGGATGGAGATTGAAAAAATTAGCGTAACTTTGTGGCGGTATTGAGCAAGACGGTCGGTCGCTTGCCGACTTTGAGAGCGGCAAGAGGAAAGTCCGGGCAATACAGGGCGCCATGGTTGTTAACGGCAACCCGTCAGTGATGGCAGAGTAGCGTGACAGAAAATAACCGCCTCCCCTCGCGGGAGGTAAGGGTGAAAAGGCGGGGTAAGAGCCCACCGGGTTCCACAGTGATATGGAATGCCGCACGCCTCATGGATTGCAAGGTCAAGTACACCGGCATTTAAGGGTTGCCCGCCCATTGCCGGGGGGTAGACTGCTCAAGCCCGGTGGCGACATCGGGATTAGATAAATGACCGACCGTGGCAGTGATTGCCATTGCCACGACATAACCCGGCTTACAGTCATGCTCAACCCCGCCCCGGTCCGTAAGGACTCCGGGGCGGCTTTTTCAACTTCTCAGAAGTAAATCTTGTTATAGCGAAAGAAATGGAAACCGTACTTACATCGGAAGCGATACTCACGGCGTTGCTCATGACGCTTATTGCGGGATTGTCGACAGGTATCGGCAGTCTCATGGCATTTTTCACCAAGGTCACCAACACACGCTTTCTTTCCGGAGCGCTCGGATTGTCGGCGGGTGTGATGGTATATGTGTCGTTTGTGGAGTTGTTGCCCGATGCCATACACTCGATGGAGCATTACGCCTCGGAGAAAATGGCGATGTTTTATGTGCTGCTCTCCTTTTTCGGCGGGATGGGATTGATAGCCCTTATCGACTTCTTAGTGCCTGAAGACGAGAATCCCCACGAAATACATAATATCAACTCCGGTGCAAACGGCAAGCTGAAACGCACTGGCATGATGCTCGCCCTTACTATAGGTATCCATAATTTCCCTGAAGGCATAGCCACTTTCGTGTCGGGACTGGAGTCGCTTGACATTGCCCTCCCGATTGTGGTGGCCGTCGCCATTCATAACATACCTGAAGGAATAGCCGTGTCAGTGCCGATATACCATTCGACCGGGAGCCGTAAGAAGGCATTGTGGTTTTCGATAGCCTCCGGATTTGCCGAACCGCTCGGCGCACTTTTCGCGCTGGCGTTCCTGATGCCGATATGGACTCCGGCTGTCAATGCGGTGTGTCTCGCAGCTGTTGCCGGAATCATGGTCTTTATATCTTTTGACGAACTTCTGCCCAGCTCCGAGGAATACGGTCATCATCATTTCGCCATCGGAGGCGTGATACTGGGTATGGCATTGATGGGATTCGGGTTATTGCTGTTCTGACCTGACATTTTCACTATAAATAGTGATTGCACCGTTGACGGGCAACGGGTAATTTTGCATCGTTGAAGCAAGATGCTATCAGGAATGAAGTTTATCAGACTACTGTCGATCCTTATATTTACTATAATGTGTAGCTTTCTCTCCTTCGGAGTGGAGAAAGCCGACACTGTGCTGACGCTTGGAGAAGTGTCGGTTACCGGCATCAAGCAGTCGCTTGACATAGACGCGCTGCCGGTAGCCTCGACCGTGATAGGCGAGGGGGAGCTGCAAAAGCTCAACATCGTGACAATGAAGGGCGTGAGCGAGGTCGCTCCCAATTTCTATATACCCGACTACGGGTCGCGCATGACATCTTCCATATATGTGCGCGGCATTGGAGCGCGTATCGACCAGCCCGTGATAGGGCTTAATGTCGACAATGTGCCTTACATGAATAAGGACAATTACGATTTTGACCTCGTTGACATCGAGCGCATCGAGATGCTCCGCGGACCGCAGAGCACCCTTTACGGACGAAACACGATGGGAGGTCTGATCAATATCTACACGCTGTCGCCCATGAAATTCCAGGGCGTGAGGGCGACTGTGGAATATGGCACGGCAAACTCCCTGCGCGCGTCTGCATCATATTACCACAAACTGACTCCGCGCCTGGGGATGGCGTACACGGCATATTACACCCATAGCGACGGATATTTTACCAACAGGTATAACGGAGAGAAGTGTGACAAGGAAAATCAGGGGAGTCTGCGCTGGAAAACCGTGTGGCGGTCTTCCGGGAGGCTGACGATGGAAAATGTCGCGTCGGTGAATATTTCCCGTCAGGGTGGCTATCCCTACGAGTCGCTTGCCACCGGGCAGATAGCCTACAATGACACATGCTTCTACCGGCGCACGGGGGTCAACGACGGGCTTACTTTCCGCTGGCGACTTGATGACGCTGTGTTGTCGAGCATCACCAGTTTCCAGTATATCGACGACAACATGACCCTTGACCAGGATTTTCTGCCGGAGTCATATTTCACTCTCACCCAGGCGCGTCATGAATGGGCGCTGACCCAGGATTTCGTAGGGAAAGGGAATATAGGATCATATAGCTGGCTTGGCGGACTTTTCGGATTTTACAAGCATACCGACATGAACGCACCGGTGACATTCAAGTCCACCGGAATAGAAGAGCTGATACTCAAGCATGTCAACCAGCACAGCTCCCATCCGACAGTGTGGGATGAGGACAGTTTTGTGCTGCAGAGCCGGTTTGCCAACAGTGTGTGGGGCTTAGCCCTGTATCATCAGAGCAGCTATAGCGCCGGTGCCTGGGATTTCGCTCTGGGACTTCGCCTTGATATCGAGCATAACTCGTTGAGATACAACAGCCGTTGCAATACTTCGTTTACCATACAGGGGATAGATGACGGGCAGACTCCCGTAAGGATAAATGACGGCGGAAAGCTCCATAAGACATTTGTGGAACTATTGCCGAAACTTACCGTCACATATAATATAGAATCGCTGCCGGGTTCAAACGCGTATCTGTCGATAGCGCGCGGATATAAAGCCGGAGGCTTCAATACCCAGATGTTCAGCGATGTGCTTCAACAACGGCTGATGAGGATAATGGGTATTGCCCAGAGCTATGACATAGATAATATTATCTCGTATAAACCGGAGTCGAGCTGGAATTACGAGATAGGCGCACATTTAAATGATTTGTGGGGAAAAGTGTCGGCACAGGCGGCACTGTTTTACATTGACTGCCGTGACCAGCAGCTTACGATGTTTCCCGACGGCAACACGACGGGGCGCATCATGACCAACGCGGGCAAGACCCGCAGCTACGGTGCGGAACTGACCCTCCGCTACCATCCTGTCAGGCATCTTGACCTAACGGCATCATACGGTTATACCAATGCGCGTTTCCGCGAATTTCACAACGGTATCAACGATTACGCGGGCAAATACATCCCTTATGCGCCGCATAACACAATGTATGTCGGCGCGACTTATACGCAGGCGGTCAGCAAGCCGTGGCTCGAAGCGGTGACTGTCGATGTCAACTGCCGCGGGGTAGGGGAAATCATGTGGGATGAGGCAAACAGTGTGAGGCAGCCGTTCTATGTGCTTCCCGGAGCTTCGGTGAAATTAGATTTTAATGAATTTTCACTTACTTTATGGGGCGAGAACCTTACTGACACAAAATATAATACATTTTACTTCGTTAGTATAGGGAATGCATTTTTACAGAGAGGTAAACCGCTAAGGATAGGTGCAACTTTCAGAATACAAATTTAAGTTTACAATATTTAAAAATAAGATTAGATGAAGATTAACAAGACATTTTTCGCGGCAGCCCTTGTAGCTGTAGCGTTTACATCATGTGAGACAAAAGAAAATTCCCATCGTGAGACCCAGCCTTTCTCCATGCTCAATTACGTGACCAACGGTACTGAACAAGCTTATTCGCTCGGAACTTCAGCCATCTCGATAGAGTATATAGGAACATCGGCATCGAGCCTTAGTGTGCGCAACGTGGTGATGACCAGCGGGACGGCAAGCAGTTTCGAGGTGACCGGTCTTAACAACAAGAATGTGACCAACGGTATGGGCTTCGACCTGTCGTCGACTTCCTCGGCTACCGGTATGTCGGATATATCAATCAGCCTTCTAGGAGGAACCTCATGGATACAGCAGTGGAATCTGTTCTACCGCTTCACTGTCGGCAGCGACAAGGTGTATGGTATGCCTATGGCTTCCAACTATTTCAGCCTTACAAGAGTTAATGATCCTGCAACCGGCACTGAGATATGGAAGACAGAGGAGGCAGCTAAAAACCGCTACCAGATCGTAATCAACGAGAAAGACGTGAATACAGCCAACCGTACGCTCGACCTCTATGTTGCCGGAGCATCTTTCATGCAGAATATGCCCGCTATGAACATGGTGTTCAAGAATATTCCCTTCTCGATTGAGAACGGGCGATTGACTTTTGCCATCGACCGTCTGACCCCGAGTGTGCTTACCGGTGACAACGCTGACAAGGAAGTGCCTAACGACAAGTTCCCTATCACTGACCTTCAGGGTGGTGGAACAATTGGAGAAGAACTGAGTTTGAAATTCTCCTGCACTCCGACTCTCACGGAGGGTAGCTCGACCACTTACAACGTAGTGTCGACACTCAAATTCCGTTTCCAGAAACAGAACAACCAGCAGTAAAAGAAACTCTTATTGACGATAACAAAGGGGTTGCGTTTTGGCGCAACCCCTTTTTAGTTTTCAGTCATCAGATTTCAGTTTTCAGAAGGGATACAAAGGAACATAAAATCAAAAGAGACAGATTGATTTTGGCATTGACCGTCAGCGCGTAGCTGTAGAAGGGGCGCTCGCGCTGCATGGGTATCGGGCGAGCTTCCACTCAATGTCACTAACTTAAGCAGAAGAGCCATAAATCCCCGAAAGGGGGATTCATCC
>ENA-OZJX01000004-OZJX01000004.1-human-gut-metagenome-genome-assembly--contig:-NODE-4-length-168411-cov-16.917942_pt1 | contig 168411 bp, 146 predicted proteins | sample MGYA00244177_ERZ653752 | MGnify/ENA primary metagenome ERZ653752 (study PRJEB26926, sample SAMN06165333) | human gut metagenome | biome: ENVO:00009003; feature: ENVO:2100002; material: ENVO:00002003... | reverse complement strand
CCACACGAACGTGTACTTGTTGGCAACCGATTCTATCTTGGTCCCGTCTATATACTGTACTTTCAACGACACAAAGCCTTCTTCATGGAGCAGCCTGACCACCTGGGTGAACACTGCGTCAAAGCCTTCCTTCAGCCGTTTGCCACGATAATAATTGATAGTGCGGAAGTCGGGACGCCTCATGCCTGCAAGCCACATGAAACAGACATCCCTCCTGAGAAGGTCCTCGATGCGCCGCGAGGAGTATACATTGCTCAGATATGCGAAGACCAGCACCTTGAGCATCATCTTGGGATTAAAGGCACTGTTGCCCCCGCCCCGGTAGGTCGAGAGGATATCGCTGATGTCAAGACGGTCTATGACCGCATCGACAACCCTCACCATGTGGTTTTCGGGCACGAGTTCATCCAGCGATGGCGGAAGAAGTAGATTTTGTTTCCTATTGTCAGATTTTATCGCTAACTTTGCCATGTTATGTTTTGATTATTAGTGATTTATTCGCAACACAAATATACTGAAAATCTATGACATAACAAAGGCTTTCACGCTGAATTTCAGCTTGAAAGCCTTATTTTTTTACCTGTTTAGACTATAAAAAGAGACTGCCAAAACTTGTTAGACAGTCCCATTGTGTGACAGGTGATAATTCAGCGGCAGATTATTTTTTCCGTCCTGTTTCCGGCTTTAACAATGTAAGCTCCCGGCGACGGAATGAGGACCGTCCCGTATCCATCGGCGATTAGACATCCGGCGATGTTGTAGACATTGATATGAATCTCATCACGGCTTTTTATCATGCGCCCTTCCACGTTAAGGAAAGGGACGCTTTCAGGGCGGGATATAGAAGTGGAAATGTCATATTTGTGATGCTCAAAAAACTCCATGTATCGCTTGCTCCAGTCGTGAGCAGTGGCATGTCCAAGAAGAGGATTAACAAGATACTCTTTTGTTTCTACATCAAGAAGATTGAATGGCGCGAATCCTACACGGGCGGGATCGGTCGTGTCCTGAAGCGACAGATTGGTTGTGACAGGGCATTTGACCATGTGTGCGAAATTCTTGACATCGAAGTATGACAGACGGGCAAGCATGTCGGTTTCGGATATGCCGTTTGCTTCCGCGAGGGGCAGAATCTGGTTTGCCGGCCATGCCGCTACCTTGAAATCGACAGGGAAATCGGCATGTCCGGTAATACCCGGTGCGACAGCGCGTACCCTGTCATTGGCAAGGGCAGCCGCGACATAGGTGAATGCACCTCCCTGACTTCCGCCTTCACAGAATATATTGTTGGTATCAACTTTCGTGCGGCTTTCAACGAAGTCGATTGCCCTTACACAGTCAAGATATGCGCCGTAATAGTAGTGCTTGTGTTTATAGTCGTCATCAGCGAGTCCGTAAGTATAGTAACTCATGCCGTTGAGAGTGTAGATGTTGCGGTCTTTATGAGGATCACGGTTGTTAAGCATCTGTCCGCGTACCGAGAGTACGAACTCACACCATTCAGGATTGGAGTCGCCGTCCATGCACCAAGGGGTTGACGTACCTCCATCAGTCCCCTGGAAGTGAATAAGGCACGGATATGTCCCTTCTGCAACCGGTTCGGCATAGTAGCCTGAGATGATTACCGGAGTGCCGTCGGGTTCGTCGGCGATTGATTGCATCTCCACATACCATACCTTGCGTGTGGAGGTGGATTTTTCCGTGACTTCGCTGACGATATTGAATTGGGGCGCGACATTTTTTAGCTCATTCAAGGCAGTAGACCAGAATTCATCGAAATCGGACTGCCCGTCGTAAGATATTTCAATCTGTGTAGGGTTGAAACCGATGTTATATATACCGGCAGCCGAGCCGTTTACATCCATCGACAGTGTGTAAAATCCGGGATTAAAATCGCCAAGCTCGACTTCGGCGGTTACAAGTGAGCGCGCAGGCAGCGTGATTTCTTTGGAGATGGTTGCTGCCGGTGATGTCTTGTCGAGGTCGGAATAAACCGTGGCTGTAATAGTCACATTATAGTCATGGGCCTCAAGACTTTGGATATCAACTACTCCGATAGCTTTCTCTCCTTCTTCCCATGCCTTTATACATGAAGTGGCAATCATGTTCTGTGTGCGCAGCATCTGAGAGGCATCAATAAATTCTACTTTGTCGAGGGTGTAGTAGCAGCCGGTAAGACGCAGACCTTTCTCTTTTACCAGGGCTATCATTGCTTCATCAAAAGTGATGTCGGCTGATGTAGCGCCTTTGAGCTGAGTGTTGCTTACCGGGTCAAATTGGGTATAGTTTGCCTGCAGTCGCAGTTGCGCATTATTTGCGACCTCACTCATGCTGACGCGTACAATGGTGCCTTCTTTTATATCGGTGAAAGCTGATTTGTCAATAAGAACGCTGTTTTTGGTATCGTCGCTTGCCCATGAAATACGTTCCGAACCTTCCCATGCCGTGCTGACTGCTTTTGAAGGATCTTTGAGTACAGTTGAAATCTCCGCTGTGCCTGTCAGGTCAACTGATGCCAGAGTGAACGCGCAACCGTTTATTTTACAGCCGGAGGCTTGTAGCACCTTGGCTTTGTCTGCATCTATTTCAAATTCCGCGCTATAAGGTGCTGGCAGACCTTTTTCGGAGTCATACAAGGCTGTGGGAGTCCAGATGTCGTTGCCTGAAGAGTCTGTGACTTTGAGTTGAGGCCATGAAGTGCGGTCTTCGGCAATACTGCTGATGCTTATCTTCAGGATATCGCCGGCTTTGACATATTTGAACTTGGAGGCATCGAGTGTGAGTGCGCTCCATTGTACCGGAAAGTCGCCACGGAATAAATTGCTTGTCAATTCCATGTAATCAGGCATCCCTTCGATAGCCTGTTTGAACCAGTCCATATATTGCCCATACCAGCCGGAAGGCACCGAATGTGCTTCATTTTCGTTTACGACAAGTTTGCGGTTTGGCACTTTAAGATTGTTGAAGGGTGCCATATTGGTGGGGACGGGGCAGATGGGGTCTTGAAGACCTATTGCCTGAATGACGGGACATTCGATTGCTCCGGCAAGGTTTTTTGTGTCGAAATAGCTCAGGAAACGGTACATGTCGGCTTCGCTCATGCCTTTTTGAGCGGCTTGTGCTACAGCGACGGAGCGTGGCCATGCAGCTACGGTGAAATATGTAGGGAAGTCGCCCATAAAGGGTACTGCGGGAGCAATTGCCTTGAGTCTCTTCTGGGGGTCAAGTGCCGCGGCGGCTATTGTAAATGCTCCGCCCTGGCTTTGTCCTTGGGCAAAGATTGCCGATGAATCAACTTTATCGCGGGATGAGACAAAGTCTATGGCGCGGATACAGTCCATGTAAGCTCCGCGGTAGTAATAGCTTTCTTTGTCGCCGAAATTGAAGGCAAACCAATCGCCGTATGTGTTTGTGTACGGTTCGCGATTGTTGATGCTTTGTCCGCGTGTCGACAGAATCAGTTCTGCCCATTCACCCTGGTCGCCGGATGGGCAATAGGGGTCGACGGGTTTGCCGTCGGGACCGTATGCGGCACTGTCATAGCCTTGGTATGTGATTACAACGGGATATTTGCCATCGCCGACAGGTTCGGCATAGTATGCGCGGATTGTCACTGGCTCTCCTGTGAGTCCATCGGGTATTGATTGCATTTCTACAAGGTACAATCTGCGTTTGGAGCCGCTTTTTTCCGGAAGTTCGGTAATCTTGAATGACGGGTCTATGCCTGCAAGCTGTTGAAGGGCATCATTCCAGAATGAGTCAAAGTCGGGTTGTGCATCTTTTGCTGCGGCAATTCCTTCCGGATTGCAGGCTATGTTGAAGGATTCTACCAGACCTCCCCCTGCTATAATTGCCAGCCTGTACATACCTGCTTCCAGCTTGCCCAGTTCGAGTGTGGCTTCTGATGTCGCACCGGGTTCAGCTATCGTAGTCCGGTCAATCTCGGCATACGCTTCGCCGTTGTCGCGGCTCAAAATGGCTTTTACAGGGACAGTAAGTTTTTCAGCTCCGAGATTCTGGATTTCCAATGTAACAGAAGCCTCACTGTCTTTTGCCCACAGTTTTGAAGTGCCCTCGGCAAGCTGTGCCGTGAATGCGGGCATTTTTGCCGGGTCTACCACGTCGATTGAAGTAAGGCGGTAGCCGTTGCCGCTCACGATTAATCCGGTTTCCTGTATGGATTCGAGCATAGCCGTGGTGACGGTGTACTCATAGAATGGCAGACCCACAGTCTTGATTGGGGCATCGGCGAAAGATTTCCATGATGCATCTACGATGCTTGCTTGTGCCCACGGGCGCACTTCTGTCATACCGAAACGCAGCACGTTGCCTGATTTTACATCCTTGAAGCAGTTGGAGTTTATTACACCCCAGCCTTTGTCAGGCTCTTCCCAACTTATAAATGTATCGCCTTCCCATACGCGACTTACGGCAGAGTCAAAATCTCCGCCCTCACCAAGTTCCACTTCTTTTTGCATTGCGATTTTGGTAAGTGTGGCGTGGCATCCTTTTACTACGAGACCTTTGCCGTTGATTTCGGCAAAGAGTTCATCGGTGATGTCAAAGGATTCAATACCTGCATTTTTTACAATGCTCTTCACTGCGGGAGAGAAGTCGGTCCAGTTGCTCTTCTGGAGATAGACTTGTGGTGTACCTGCCGAGCTGTCGACATCTTTCACGCTTACGAGTACCCGGCATCCGGGTTCAAGCGAGCTTACTTGTTCGGCACTGAGAACGACGTAACCTGACCAGTTGCCCATGACAACTTCTCCGTTCCAGAGATTCACGGTCACTTTTGTTGTGGCGCCGTGCGCGGTGAGCAGCAGTCCAAGCGCCATGAGTAATAAAATGTATTTTTTCATCGGTTAAAAGATTGATTCGGTGCAAAATTATATTACATCGGCAGAGACGTGTATGCTTGAATGTTTCGCCGATATGCACAAATGTTTCATCTACCCTTATGTGCGCAATTATGAACGATTTGCGCTCACGGTATTGCACGATTCGCAATAAAAAACGATATTTGCGATATGAAAAGTTTCATCACCTTAATCATGCTATGTCTCGCTTCGGCTATCTGCCGGGCAACCGAATGGCATGCCTGGGAAGGAAACGCTTCGCTACCGACCTCGGAAGTTTATGCTTTGTCGGTTGACTCTGTCGGCAGGCTTCTTATTGGTACCGCTCAGGGGCTTTATGTGGCGGCTGACGGGGATGAAATATGTAACATTAAACTCCAGGACAAAGTTTCGCGGCAGCCTACGGTAAACCGCATAGAAATTCTGGACGGAAGTATATATGTCCGCACACTTATGGGTTCTTATCTGCTCGAAGGTGATTCTGTTCGGCTTTGTGATACGATTGTAAGTCATGAGTATGTACCCCGCAACGTGCCCGCTCCCCTTCAGGATAAGATAGTTAAAGATATGGCTGCTCTAAGGCATGGCTGGAAGGCGTATGCGACAAACAGTGACGGGATTTATCTATATCGCCGCTCTACAGGAAGTCTGATAAACATGCGCCGTTCATTGGATGATGCTGCATCGATTCCCGGTAATCACATATCGTCAGTCGCATACGATACCCGAAGTGGTCGTCTCTATGCTTCTATATATCATTCCGGGATATATTATTCAAAGCCAGTCCTGTCAAGTGTGGAAACGCTACACACCGGTATCGAAGAGAATATATCCTCATTCGCTATTGACGGGAAAGGGCGAATTTGGACAGCATACGATGGCGCAGGTATAGATATTGGTAATGATACCGTGCTTACGGCATTGCCAAGCTCCACTGTTACAAAACTTCTGACACTACCTGACGGAAATGTGCTCGCGGCGAGCTATGGAGGCGGGATATTTAAGGTTGACACGCTTTTAAACGCCGTCTCTGTCCCGAATTTAGGTTCTGGCAGCGAGGTCTCGCGGTGTCGGGCGATGGCTTTTGATTCTTCCGGGAAGTTGTGGATAGCATCTTTTTCTAATGGGGTGATTCGTCATGACTTTGCCACAGGAAATTCTGACAAATTTGATATTTCCAATTCCGCCTTGAAAACAAATTATATCACTGATATCTGTTCATCGCCGTGTGGCGACAGCATTTTTGTTGCAACTCATTACGGGGTTTATGCTTTTGACGCTCTTTCAGGCGCATCGCTGGAACTGGAAACGTCGGCTGCCGGTGATGAGCGTATCGTGGTTGATCAGCTTGCATTCTCGACCGATGGCACACTGTATTTTGCCACGCCTGACGGGTTGACCGACCGTAATGGAACTAAGGTCGCTTTGAATGGAATACCTCTGATTGCGTTGGAGAGTTCTCCCGACAGCACATTATGGTGCAGCACTGATTCTGCAGTGTATCATGTTGATGTGCGTTATGAGCCGCCTCGTGTTGAGGTATTCGCAAAATTGGATGGCCTGCGATTTGGGAAATATGCGTTGTTTGATACGGGTGACGGAACTGTCCTTGCCGGTGCTTTCGGTGCTATAGCAGTGATAAGTTCCGATGATAATCCTGTAAAAGATGTTCCTGATGGTTTACACTTAAGGATTCCGTGGTGGGTATATGTCGTAATAGGTATAGTCTTGTCGGGTGGATTGTTGATGTGTTTTTTACGTAAACAGGTTTCAGGAAAGAGTGTAAGTTCTCCTGTTATGCCTGGCACAGTTAAGCACGATATTGTTCCTGATGCCGAGACTGAAGCCGAGGCAGATAGTGCATGGTTGAAGTCAATAGATTCAATAATAGATGAGAATATTGCCGATGCCGCATTCAGTATTGAAGAGTTGGGGCATCTTGCCGGGATGAGCCGTAGCAATCTCTATAAGCGAGTCAAGGCTATCACTGGACTGTCGCCTCTTGAATATCTGCGGGAGAGACGAGTGAAAAAGGGCCGTCAGCTTCTTGAGCAAGCCACGGGTAAGCATGTAAAACCTACCCTCAGCGAGATAGCCTATCAGGTAGGCATGTCACCGCGACAGTTCTCAAAATACCTCAGGCATAATGATTAAATGCCACTCTACGGGGCGCCCATCCCCCAATTAATATGAAAAAGCCGGTTGCAATTATTTAAAACAGATTATTTAATTTGAATAATTCATTTTGAATAATTATATTTGCATAAAAATGGTGAGATGGCACGACATATAAATCCTTTTATAGTTGCGGGAAAGATTCAGCCGGAGTATTTCTGCGACCGCGTCGCCGAATCAGAACGACTGATAAAGACGGTGACAAATGGTAATAACCTTGTGTTGATTTCTCCACGACGCATGGGGAAGACCGGCTTGATACGTTTCTGCTATGACAAGCCGGTGCTTAGAGACAATTATTACACATTCTTTATCGATATACTCCAGACATCAAGTTTGCGCGAATTTATCTATCTTCTCGGTCGTGAGATTTTTAGCTATCTTCTTTCGAGAAGTCAGAAAATGATGCGACAGTTTCTGTCGATGTTAAAGTCGATAAACGGGAAATTCGGCTTTGATGCTTTATCCGGCACACCGACATTCAATCTGCAGCTTGGCGACATCGACCGCCCTGAATACACGCTTGCGGAAATATTTCAATATCTTTCGTCGGCAGATATGCCTTGTGTGGTGGCAATTGACGAGTTTCAGCAGATTACCAAATATCCTGAGAAAAATGTAGAGGCGATTTTGCGGTCACATATACAAGGTTCTTCCAATGTCAATTTTATTTTTGCCGGTAGTGAGCGTCATCTAATGCAGGAAATGTTTTCCGCTTCATCGCGCCCGTTTTATAACAGTGCCGATATACTTGAGCTAAAAGAAATACCGCTGCCGATATATTCTGAATTTGTAACACGTCTGTTTGCGGAAAATGGCAAGAATGTGGATTCTTATGTTATCGTACGGGTTTATGAACTTTTCGGCGGACATACCTATTACATGCAGCGGGTGTTCAATGGAGCTTATGCCGATACTCCTGTCGGAGATGTATGTAAGATTTCGACGGCGCAGAAATCTTTGGATGATATGCTTGCCGCTAATGATACGGTTTTCCGTGAAATTCTGTCCAACATTCCCGAGCGTCAGAAAGAATTGCTGTATGCCATAGCCCGTGAAGGGGTGGTAGAGAAAATTACCTCGGCAGCATTTGTCAGAAACAATCATCTGCTGTCGGCAAGCTCGGTTCAGGCATCACTTAAAAAATTGCTTGAGATGGATTACGTGACTGTTACCGACCGCCGTTATTCCGTTACCGACCGCCTTTTTGGTATGTGGATTAACACAATCTACGGTGATGCGTCAGTAGCCAGGTTGTGATTACTCGTAGGGAGCGGGAGGCTCGGCGGCGACGGGGTGCGGGGTGTCGGCTGTGTAACCGGGATTGACGATGCTTTGGTACAGTGCTTCGAGGCGTTCGCCTTGAAGGGATTTTTTACGGATTTCACATTCCCACACACGGATTACGCGCCAGCCGAGCAGCCGTAGCTCCACGTTGGCGCGATAGTCACGTGCGATATTCATGTTGATTTTGTGCCGCCAGAAGTCGCTGTTGCTTTTGGGAAATTTAAACTGACTGCATCCCTCATGCCCGTGCCAGAAACATCCGTCGACGAAGATTACCGTGCGGTATTTCTTCAATACGATGTCGGGAGTTCCGGGAAGCCGTCGGTCGCTCAGTCGATAGCGTAGTCCACGCGCATGGAGAAACCGTCTCACGATCATTTCGGGTCGGGTGTCTCTGCCGCGTATAGCCGCCATGCAACGGTGGCGTTGTTCCGGTGTCATCACGTCAGTCATACAGTCTTATAACGTGCCGGAATGCCGGATTGTTATTTCAGATGGCGGTCAAGGAAGTCGACGGCATGGCTGACAGTCGGTTCAAACCATCGTTCAAAAAACCAGAACGGATGTATATCGGAATCAAGCTCGTAGGTCTCGTGGTCTACTCCGAGAGCGTCAAGTATCTCGCAGAGCTGGTCACGCCCGTCATGATAGCGTGGCAGCTGACTGTTGATAAAGCATATCGGTGCTGACGAGGGGGTAGCCCACAGGATTGCAGAAGCCTCGTTCCAGTTTTCGGTCGCATCATCATACATTCCTCCGAGCCAGAACGCATTTACCGGCATCTCCCCCTTTCGCAGACGTTCGGCGGCATCGGCAATGTTGCCCGGCGACACGAAGGTCACTATGCCATCGATGTTGACCACTGCCTGCACGTCGCTTGACACATCAGGAAAATCGCCGTCGCCTTCATGACGTGCCGAGCCGTTGGTCATGCCGGTCAATCCGGCAAGCTGACCACCTGCCGAACATCCCGACACCGCGATGTGGTCAGGGTCGATACCGTAGGTGTCGGCATTGGCGCGGAGCCATCTCACGGCAGCCTTTATGTCATGTAATGCGGCAGGATATTTCGCCTCAAGGCTGAGACGGTATTCTACCGGTACAGTCACATAACCCTTTGCGGCTATGTTCATGGCAAGCGGGCGTTGCAACTCGCGCGAGCCAGACCGCCAGCCCCCGCCATGAATCATGATTAGAGCGGGATAGCGTTTGCCGTCATCGGGTCGGTATATGTCGGCGTGAAGCTGACGCTCTCCGAAAGGAGTGTCCTTTAATGTACGGTACACCACGTTTTCATTCGCTTTCACCCCGGCAGGGAGCACAGCCGGTACAAGGCGAGCCTCGGGATGGCTTTTCAACACCTTGATGTTGGTGGAATACATGGTGAACGACGTGTCGCGCGGTATGTCGCGTGACTGCGCCGTCGCAATCATGGCGATTGCGACGGCTGCAATGCTTATGACGATTCTCGGAATCATTTATTTTCGATAAAGTTTTACAATCTGTCCGGGTATAGTCGTGATATCGTATTCATACACGCGGTTGATTACAGGCCATTGCCGTGCCGCTTCAGGACTCGTCTTTACCGGTTTTACATCGGCACGGGCGTATAGTGGGTTCGGACAGTCGCCCTTTGCCTCTTTCAATCCCTCGCCCGTAAGCGGAACGTAGGAGCGTACTCGCAGCACGCCGCCCGACTGCGAAGTTATCTCGGCAGCGGCAAGCTGACCGTTGTCCCATGTCATGTCGACATCGAAATTGCCACGTGCACGCAATCCCTTGACTTCTCCATTATCCCATACATCGGGTAGTGCCGGAAGCAGATGTATGGCACCGTCATGACTTTGCAGGAGCATTTCCGCGATACCGGCGGTAAGTCCGAAATTACCGTCAATCTGAAATGGCGGATGCGCGTCAAACAGGTTGGGGTACAGTCTGCCGTCAGGATATTTCTCTGCGTGGCTGTCATCGGGCAGCAGACTCATGAGGTTTTTGACAATCTTGTAGGCGTGGTTGCCGTCGAGTAGACGTGCCCAGAGGTTTACTTTCCAGCCGATGCTCCATCCGGTAGCCATGTCGCCGCGCTGCGTAAGCGTATTGACTGCACCACGGAATGCTTCAGGGGTCGAGTAGGGAGATATCTGGTTTGAGGGATAGAGTCCGTAAAGATGCGACACATGGCGGTGCTGGTCCTTGGGGTTGTCGGCATCGACTATCCACTCCTGGAGCTGACCGTAGCGCCCTGTCTGCATCGGGGGGAGCATCTCTATAGCTTTGCGGAGCGAATCGGAATATGCTTTGTCAGCTATCCCGAGAATCTCGCCGGCATGCAGTGCGTTGGATAGTGCGTCGAAGGCAATCTGATTATCCATTGTGCAGCCTGCAGTGATGGATGAGTTGCCGTAGCCATGTTCGGGTGACATTGACGGTACTGTTACCAGCCAGTCATATTCGGGATGACGGGTAAGATGACTCAGATAGAAATCGGCTGCTCCTTTCAGCACGGGATAGTAGCGTTTCAGAAATTCCTTGTCGCCGGTAAACAGATAATGTTGCCATAGATGGGTTGTGAGCCATGCCCCGCCGTTAGGCCACATTCCGTAACGTGCGGCATCTACCGGCCCGGTGGCGCGCCAGAGGTCGGTGTTGTGGTGAGCCACCCAGCCGTCGGCGTTGTAAAGTGTCTTTGCTGTCTCCGCGCCGGTCTGGGAAAGTTCCTCCACCATTTCAAACAGCGGTTCATGGGTTTCCTGGAGTGCCGTGACTTCCGCAGGCCAGTAGTTCATCTCCGTGTTTATGTTGATGGTAAACTTGCTGTCCCACGGCGCATGTTCGCGGTCGTTCCAGATTCCTTGCAGGTTTGCCGGTTCGCCTCCCGGTTGCGACGAGCTGATAAGAAGATACCTGCCGTATTGGAATAGAAGCGCCACAAGTGCCGGGTCATTGTCGTTGGCGAAATTTACAAGGCGGTCGCGTGTCTCGGTAATGTCGGATGTCGAGGGCAAAGTAAGGCAGACACGGTTAAATTGCGCCGTATAAGCCTTGATGTGTTCGGCAAGAAGCGATTCATACGGTACTTTTGCCACGGCGGCTATCGCGCTGATAGTCTTCTTGGTCTCGTTGCCGCTTACATCCTTATAGTTCACAAAGTTGGTGGCAGCTGTGATGTAGAGAGTCGCTTCGCTTGCGTCGCTGACTGTGACATGACCATCTTTTGATGAAACTTTTCCGTCAGACACCACTTTTACGCGCGTTTCTTCGCGCAGACATCCTTTTATACCCTCATGGTCGGCTCCGTTGCTGCGGGCAACGAGTGTGCCGCTTTTTGCTGTCACTTTTACGGGAAGTGGTGAGGTATATCCGGCGTTAAAATTCAATGCGCCGGGTTTGCTTGCCGTAAGACGCACGATGATAGCATTGTAGTTGAGCGGCGAGAATGCAGTGCGCTCGTAGGTCACGCCGTCGATTGTGTAGCGCGTAGTGGCGGTGGCATCGTTGAGGTCGAGCACACGGGAGTAGCCGGTGGCATTGCCTTTGTCGCCGAAATCAAGATGCAGGCTTCCGCAGGGGAGATAGCGCATACCGTTGATGCCCGTCATGTAGGTCTCGTTGATAAGCTTTTCAGCGTCGCTGAACTTGTCTTCAAATATGAGGCGGCGTATCTCGCCGAGATGCTTGACGCCCTCGGGATTATTGTTGTTATACGGGCTTCCCGACCAGAATGTCTCTTCATTGAGCTGGATTTCATCGGAGGCAATGCCCCCGTATATCATCGCGCCGATACGCGAGTTACCTATCGGATATGCCTCCACCCATGTTGAGGCGGGTGTTGAAGATACAAGACGCAGGTTGTCATCGGCGTACATCTGAATCGCTGCCAGAACAACGAGTACTGTTATAAGTATATATCGCATATATTTTCAATTTTGGAGATTATTTTGCCGGATTTTCAACCTTCTTGCCGTTGATTGTCACGTTGTCAAATACAATCTGCGGATAGGCGCATACAAAGTTCGGGTCAGTGGCTTTGATATTGACATTGCGCACCGTGAAATTGCTTACAGTATCGTCGGGATTGCCTGCGATATGACCGAAGCTCTTGCAGTCCACATCTATATTTTCCACAAGTATGTCGCGCACTATGCCGACAGGCTTTTCATCAGTGCCTTCAAGGTCAAAGAATTGTTTCCAAGGACGCATTTCGATTACGGTGGCACATGTGCCGGTGATGTTCTGTACAGTGATGTTCTCGTAGGTCTGATATGTGTCGGGACGCATCTTCAGGCGCAGGATCGAGCAGCGGGTCTGCAGCTTGCAGTTGCGCACAGTCACGTTTTTGGCGTGTATGCACTCGCTGCCGAGTGTCAGCACACCGTGGAGGTTAGGTCCGAATGTGCAGTTTTCGACAAGGATATTTTCCACAATGCCGTTTTCAGGTGAGATATGTGCGAAGACACCCTTGCCTCCTTTCAGGCAAGCACCGTCGTCATCGCAGTTCAGGTAACAGTTGCGCACTGTCACGTTACGGCATGCATCGAGGTCGAGCGCGTCGCTGCTTGGTGCCCTTACCGGTTCACGGGGCGCTTCCATGCGGGTATTTTCTATAAGTACGTTGTTACACTGATAGAGATGTGTGGTCCAGAATGCCGAGTTACATAATGTAGGACCGTCGATATGGAGTCCGTCACATCCCCACAGGAACACGAGGCGCGGGCGGTGTACTTCCAGGTTTGTGCATTTGGGTTTCACCTTGCGGAGTGCCCAGAACTCTTCCCAGAATTTCAAGGCATTGCCGTTGACAGTTCCCGGACCGGTGATGGCGAAATTATCGACATAATACGCATTGATGAGGGCGGCGTAATAATATATGCTCCTACCTTCCATACGGGATGGTATCAGCGGATAGTCGGCAATGTCGTCGGATCCCTTTATAACAGCCCCCTTTTCAAGATGGAGCGTGGTACCGGGCTTGAAGAAGAGACCACCGGTAAGGAATGTTCCTTCCGGCACTACTATCCTGCCACCGCCTGCAGCTTCAGCCGCGTCGATGACCGATTGTATCGCCCGGGTCTGTACTATGGTGCTGTCGGTTGTCACCCCGTAGTCGGTGATTTTGAAGTCGGCGGCTGTCGACGTGATTGCCGAGAAAGCGCATATTGCCGCAATCGTTTTGCGGGGACTTAATCTATGTGTCATGATATAGAGGGTATTATATGGTTACTTTATTGTAGGTAGGGAGAGAATGCCAGGCTTTACATATTGCTTGAACTCCGGCACGGTCTCGGCGATGGCTTTTGCCGCGATTGCCGCAACGACCTTGCCTCCGTATATATTAAGGTGTGTATTGTCAATCTTTCCGTCGGGGCAGAATTTGTATGTGTTTGCCGGAATCCACATGAACAGTTCCTTCGATTTTTCTCTGCCGAGGCTCTGGACAAGACTGTGGGTTAGCGCGTTCAGGTCGACAAACGGAGTACCGAGTTCCGCTGCGACTGTGCGCGGTGATATGAGGTATGCTCCATGAGTGTCAACGAGGATATCGCCCTCTTCCTTGTTTTTTGTAGGACCCACGGCTGTCGGCGGATTGTCGTCGCGGTCTTCCGCTTTTTCAGTCACTGATGCCGGAAAATTACGGCGCACGATGGAGTTCATCAATATCGGGGTCGCTCCCTTTTCAAGGGCTTTCTGTGCAAACATGCGCAGGTTGTCGTCAAACGTGCTTCCCGGGTCGGTGTGACGTTTCTCCCCCGGCTTTTCATCGTTATGTCCGAACTCGATTATCAGGTAGTCGCCTTTGCCCATCTTTTCAATCACTTTATCCCATCGTCCTTCATTGATGAATGAACGTGAGCTTCTGCCGTTGACGGCATGGTTGTCGACACGTATTTTCCCTTGAAGCATCATCGGTAACATCTGCCCCCAGCCTCGTTCTTGATTCTCGTCTTTAAGCGGCTTGTTTGCCATTGTGGAGTCGCCGATCATGAATACGGTTATCGTGTCACACTGCTCTTGTGCCGTCACACCGAGTGCCAGCAGCATAAATAGCATAAATGATGAAAAGATTTTCATGTAAAGTATAGTTTAAAGTTAATTTTGGTGTTAGCAAAACAAAGTTAGTAAATACATCTTGAATTATGCGGGTATTTATTGCTTTTCATGCTGTAAAAATTGTCTTGCAAGGTGTTTTGTCGGCAGAATGTTGACTGGAGGTGAGATTTTTGACGGAATTTTGATGAAAAATCCATTTTTTCCGGCGAGAATGTTTATAACTTTGTGTATCGTGAAATTTTGTACTTTAAGAAACTATTAACTGTAATCTATACCAAAAACGCTATGATTAAAAAATCTGTTTTAGTATTGTCGCTCATTGGCATGTCAATGGGAGTATGCGCCCAACAGGCGGAGACACTGGACCGTGGTGTCGTAGCCGTCAAGACCGACAATGGTGTGTTCGTATCGTGGCGCAGTCTTGCCGACGACAGCAAGTCGACGACATTTGACGTGTACCGTGACGGGGTGAAGGTTAATGCCGAGCCTGTAAAGGGGGGCACTAATCTGCTTGATGCCGAAGGCACGGCGACCTCTAAATATGTTGTGAAGCGTCTTGACAAGGATGAATCGAGCAAAGAGACAACTCCGTGGGGTGACCCGTATCTGCGCATCAAACTCGACCGTCCGGCAGGCGGTACTATCGAGGGCAACAACAAGTTTACAACTTATAAAAACGGTGCGGTTGTCAATCTTGTGGAGGACGATTATACTTACAGTCCCAACGATTGCTCTGTAGGCGATGTCGACGGCGACGGTGAATATGAGATTTTTGTGAAATGGGATCCATCCAATTCACAGGATAACTCCCTGAAAGCTTATACTTCCAACGTATATATCGATTGTTATAAGCTTGACGGTACGAAACTGTGGCGTGTGGACCTCGGCAGGAATATCCGTGCCGGTGCCCATTATACTCAGTTTATGGTCTATGACTTTGACGGCGACGGCAGGGCTGAGCTTATGTGCAAGACAGCTCCCGGTACTATCGACGGAAAAGGGAAAGCCGTGCTGATGGGTGATGACAAGGTGACCGATGATTACCGTAATTCCGACGGTATAGTCATCAAGGGTCCGGAATATCTCACAGTGTTCAACGGATTAACCGGCGAAGAAATCACTACTACAAGCTATGTGCCTCTGCGTACTGTGCAGAGCAGTTGGGGTGACAGTTACGGAAACCGCTGCGAGCGTTATCTCGCCTGTGTGGCATATCTTGACGGAAAGAAACCGAGCGCGGTGTTCTGTCGCGGATATTATACCCATAGCTATCTTTGCGCATGGGATTTTGACGGCAAGGAGCTTAAGCAGCGTTGGCTTCACGCGTCGACTACCAAGGGACACGGTGCTTACGGCGAAGGCGCGCACTCTCTGACTGTCGGCGATGTTGACGGTGACGGATGTGACGAAATCGTCTATGGCTCCGCTTGTATCGACCATGACGGTAATCTGCTCTACCGTACAGGCGCGGGACATGGCGATGCGCTTCATCTCGGTGACTTTGACCCGGACCGTGAAGGATTGGAAGTATTTATGGTTCATGAGGAGAAGTCGTCGGCTTACAAATGGGATTGCGAGTTCCGTGATGCCGCAACCGGTGAAATCATCTGGGGTGAGGCACAGTCAGGAAATGATATTGGTCGCGGTCTGGTAGGTGACCTCAGCGAAAACTGGCGCGGTTATGAGGTATGGCCGGGATCACGTTTTGTGAAGGGCAATCGCGTAAACGCTACTTTCGATTGCAAGGGTAATGTTGCTGCCGACGGCAAAGTGCCTTCAAGCTGTTTCCGCATTTACTGGGACGGTGACCTTCTTGACGAGCTTTTTGACGGTAAATATAATAAGGACAGCAAAAAGTCATTCCCGGTAATCGAAAAGCGTAATTCTGCCCTAACAAGCAGTTCGACTCTAATGTCATTCAACAAATGGAATGCCCAATCATGTAACACGACCAAGGCTACTCCGTGTCTTACCGCCGACATCCTCGGTGACTGGCGTGAGGAAATCATTTTGTGGGATGGCGAAAACAGTTCCGACCTCCTGCTGTTCACTACCACAATCCCTTCCGAATACCGTGTGCCGTGTCTTATGCAGGACCACAACTACCGCATGGCTATCGCATGGCAGAATGTCGCTTATAATCAGCCGCCTCATCTCGGCTATTATCTTGCCGACCGCTTCTCCAACTCTCCGCGCCTCACCATCAAGTCGGGCAGCGTGAAGCAGCTTATCGAGGTAGGCGATCCGATTCAGGATATTACCGGTCAGGCAATCGCTACCAATACACTTGTGGCAAACGGTATGCCTGATGGGGTGACTCTTGATTTCAACGACAATACCGGCGTGTTCACCATCTCGGGTACTCCGACAGAAATCGGCACTTATGATGTGACTCTTGTCGCAACGGGTGAAGAAAATGCCGAGACCCGTCTGGAACTGACAATCAATGTTGTTGCCAAGGTAAATCTGGTGCCGCTTGCCCGATATAGGTTTGAGACACTTGGTGAAACCACACCTAATGAAATCGAGGGTGAAGCAACTGTTACCGGAAGCTCCGCTACTCTTGTAAAGGGTGTCGAAGGCAACGCACTGTCACTTGCCGGCGGTACATATCTCAAGCAGAAGGCATACGACAAGATTCAGCTTGGCGACCGCGACTTCACTATCGAACTGTGGTTTAAGTCGACAACTTCAGCAGCCTACATGCTTCACAAGGGAAGTCTTGGCGCAAACTCCTCTACTGGTGCTACGGGCAACTGGGTAGGTATCGAATATAAGAACGGCAACCTCCGCTTTGCTATCGACGACGACAAGCAGAAGAGCGAGGCTTCGGCTGCCGCCTCTGAATGTTTCGATGGTACATGGCATCATGTCGTATGTGTGCGCGACGGTATGACCAAGCAGCTGAAACTCTACATCGATGGCGCGCTTGCCGGTGATGCTGTCGATAATACCGGTGCTATCGCTGACAATAATGAAGACTTTGTAATCGGTAACGTGAATGTCAATTTCGACAATCCTTTCAAGGGTGAGATTGACGAACTGTATGTCTATGAAGGTGCGATGAGTGCCGCAAAAGTCGCTCAGCGTTACGAAGAGTCCAAGCCGGAGGCTGCCGGTATTGATGATGCGCTTGTCAACGCCAATATCACCGAAGGCGATGTCACACTGATTGATGCCGCTACAGGTATCGTGGTTGCTACAGGTCACGGTACACCGGGTGTAGTGACTGAAAATGCCGCTCCCGGCGTATATGTACTTGTGATTGATAATGGTACTGACCGCCAGACAATCAAGTTTATCAAAAACTAAGAAATCATTTTCTAACTTACCTTCAATCATAATTTTAAGGCGACGCTGTGAGGCGTCGCCTTTTTCTTTTCATTGAGTAGTCATTTAAGACCTAAAAAAGGGAAATGCCATTGCTGACATTTCCCTTTTATGTGGATTGTTAGTAATTAATACTACTGGCGGGCAGCTTTTACGTAGCCGAGAGCCTCGCGGCACTTGTCGGTTACATATTGCCAGTCCTGGGCTTTAACCTTGTCGCCGGGGAAGAGCTTCGAGCCCATGCCTACGCAATATACACCTGCCTTAATCCAGGCGGTGATATTTTCCTGAGTAGGCTCTACGCCGCCGGTAACCATGAGCTTAGACCAGGGCATCGGTGCCTTGAGACCCTTGACGAATTTCGGGCCGAGTACATCGCCGGGGAACACCTTGCAGAGGTCGCAGCCGACTTCCTGTGCGGCACCGACTTCAGAGATTGAACCGCAACCGGGGGTGTATGGTACGAGACGGCGGTTGCACACCTTTGCTATCTCGGGATTGAACAACGGGCCTACTACGAAGCAGGCACCGAGCTGGAGATAGAGTGCTGCAGTGGCGGGGTCTACGATAGAACCTACTCCCATAGCCATTTCGGGACATTCCTTGGCTGCAAACTTAACCACTTCGGCAAATACCTCATGGGCGAAGTCGCCACGATTGGTGAACTCAAATGCGCGTACACCGCCGTCGTAGCATGCCTTTACAACCTGCTTGGCAACTTCAACGTCGGAGTGGTAGAAAACGGGGACCATACCGGTCTCGCCGATTTTAGCCAATACGGCTTGCTTATCAAATTTTGCCATGTTTTCCTGTTTATAATTTCATTATGATGATTAACGCTGAACGCGACCGTTGGCGTTGCCGCCGGCGAGTGATTCAACCTCCTCGACAGAAACAAGGTTGAAGTCACCGTTGATAGTATGCTTCAATGCTGAAGCCGCAACAGCAAATTCAAGTGCCTCGCCCTGGTTAGGCTTGGTGAGTAGTCCGTGGATAAGACCGCCTGAGAATGAGTCGCCGCCGCCTACACGGTCGATAATCGGGTTGATGTCGTAGCGCTTGCTCTGATAGAACTCTTTGCCGTTGTAGATCATTGCCTTCCATCCGTTGTGGGTAGCTGAGAATGACTCGCGGAGAGTAGATACGACATACTTGAAGCCAAATTCCTTCATCATTGCCGCAAAGATGCCCTTGTAGCCTTCTGCGTCGGTGTTACCGCCTTCTACATCAGCATCGGGCTTGAAGCCGAGGCAAAGTTCTGCATCTTCCTCGTTGCCGATACATACGTCTACATATTTCATAAGCGGGCGCATGATAGACTGTGCTTTCTCTTTTGTCCAGAGTTTTTTGCGGAAGTTGAGGTCAACGGATACGGTAACGCCGTGACGCTTTGCAGCCTCGCAGGCAAGACGTGTAAGCTCGGCAGCCTTGTCGCTGATAGCGGGGGTGATACCGCTCCAGTGGAACCAGTCGGCGCCCTCCATGATAGCGTCGAAGTCGAAATCGCTGGGATCAGCCTCGGCGATTGCAGAGTTGGCGCGGTCATAGATTACTTTTGAGGGACGCATTGATGCTCCTGTCTCGCAATAATAGATGCCTACACGGTCACCGCCGCGCGCGATATATTCGGTGTTCACTCCATAACGGCGAAGCGCATTGAGTGCAGCCTGTCCGATTTCATGCTTCGGAAGCTTGGTTACAAAGCAAGCCTCGTGACCGTAGTTGGCGCAGCTTACAGCTACGTTTGCTTCGCCACCACCCCAGATAACATTAAAATTGTCAACTTGTACAAAACGGTTGTTGCCAGCCGGTGAGAGGCGGAGCATAATCTCGCCTAAAGTGATGATTTTCATGTGATAAATTGATTTATAAGTGTAACAATATGGATTAGTATTTTACAGTTGGAGAGACTGAAGCCGACGCTCAAACGCTTCCGCCATCGCTTTGGCGGCGCGCCTGCCGTCGCCCATCGCAAGGATGACGGTCGCGGGACCTCTTACTATGTCGCCGCCGGCATATATTGCCGGTGCCGACGATTTCATTGATGAGTTGTCGACTACGATACCTCCCTGGCGTGTCATTTCCAGGTCGGGTAGGGTAGTCGGAGGATTAGGGAGTGACCCGACGCTCACTACGACAAGGTCAACAGGCACCTCTTCCACGGCACCGGGAATTGCCACGGGTGAACGGCGACCGGTCGAGTCGGGCTCGCCGAGTTCCATCTTCTGCAGGCGCATAGCGCAGAGAAATCCATTTTCATCGGCAAGATATTCGACAGGGTTACTGAGCGTTACAAATTCGACACCCTCTTCACGGGCATGACGTATCTCCTCGGAGCGCGCGGGCATCTCCGCCTCGCTCCGGCGGTAGACAATCATTGCCTTTTCCGCTCCCATGCGGAGTGCAAAGCGTACAGCGTCGATTGCCGTGTTTCCTCCACCGATTACGGCGACACGTTTTCCTGCAAGAGATGTCGGATTTTTAGCGTATGCCTGCGAGTCAAGCAGATTCAGGCGTATAAGATATTCATTGGCTGTCATCACACCGGGAAGATTCTCCCCGGGTACACACATGAAGCGCGGTTTGCCCGCTCCGGTAGCGATATATATGCCTTTGAATCCCGCCTCTTGCAATTCCTCGTATGAGAAAGTCTTACCGACAAAACAGTCTTTTACAAATTCTATTCCGAGACCTTTAAGGCGCTCGATTTCGTAATCAACAATCTCATTGGGAAGACAGAATTCCGGGATTCCGTATTTCAGCACCCCGCCGAAAGTGTGAAGCGCTTCAAACACAGTCACCTTGTATCCGCGTTTTGCCATGTCTCCGGCAAAAGCGAGTCCTGAGGGGCCTGAACCGATTACCGCGATTTTGATGGCAAGCGGCTGCGGTGCGGTCTGTATTGTGTCGTTGCCGGAGTTTTCGCCTGCAAGGGCTTTCTGCCGGTCGCTTTCGCGGCTGAAGTCGGCTACGAAGCGTTCGAGATGACCGATTGCCACGGGCTGCTTCTTCATCTTATTATAGACGCATGAAGCCTCACACTGTTTTTCCTGCGGACATACTCTTCCGCATACTGCAGGAAGAACGCTTGTCTCGTTGATGACACGCAATGCCTCCGCGAAATTGCGGCGTTCGATATTTTTTATGAAGCCGGGTATATTGTTGGCTACGGGGCAGCCTTTCATACAGCCGGGGTCAGGGCAGTCAAGACATCGGCGTGACTCAAGCACGGCTTGCTCGACGCTCAGCCCCTGGTTTACCTCGTCAACGCAGGTGACACGGTATGTAGGGTCAACTTCCGGCATTTTCACGCGTGGAAGCGATGTGCGCTGCTTGGTCGTATGGCGGCTGCGGAGTTCTTCGCGCCATGCGTCGTTACGGTTGGTGATGCTTTCTGCCATGTCAGTAATTATACGTATAGTCGTTGGCGGTTAAGAAGCTGGTCGAAGTCTACCTTGTGGGCGTCAAACGAAGGTCCGTCTATACACGTGAGCTTCCGCTCTCCGTCGACCATGACCCTGCAGATGCCGCATAACCCTACGCCGTCAACCATAATCATGTTAAGGATGCACACAGTCGGAATCGAATGTGTGAGAGTCAGTCCGGAAATGTCTTTCAACAATGTGGTGGGACCGGAGATAAACATCTTGTCGATTTTGCGGCTGTCGATAATCTCGCCGATGACTTCCAGCGGATTGCGGTCGCGCACATCGATTACCTCGCTGTATTCGCTCACCTTCCCTTGCAGACATGCGGTCTGTGACGATTGCTCGGAGAATACCGAGATGACGTGACAACCCGCTTTCTTCAAGGCTCTTACTACAGGCAGCAGAGGCACAAATCCCGCGCCGTCGCCGCAACACACGACTGTGCCGTAATTCTTTATCTCGATAGCCTGACCAAGCGGTCCGAGAAGATTGGGCAGCGAGTCGCCGGGTTTGAGCGAGGCAAGTGCCTCGCTCAGTCCTGCGGCTTTATGGATTATGATGTTTATCGTCCCTTTTCCCTCATCGGAATCCACGATTGTGAACGGAATACGTGCGCCGTCTTCCGAGAATCTTACGATTACGAAATGACCGGGGCGACACGATTTTGCGACAGAGGGGGCGTATATGCGCAATTCTGCCGTGTATTCCGAGTAATGTACTATTTCGCGGATTTCGTTCATCGTTTACTCCATTTCAAGATAGGAAATCTTGTCCATGTCGCTGTAGTCGAGGTTTTCGCCTCCCATACCCCAGATAAACATGTAGTTGGATGTTCCTGCAGCGGCGTGTATCGACCATTCGGGCGACATGATTGCCTGCTCGTTGTGAAGCCATATCATGCGGTTTTCCTGAGGTTCGCCCATGATGTGACATATAGCGTTGCCTTCCGGCACGTTGAAGTAGAAGTAAGCCTCCACGCGGCGGTCATGGGTGTGTGCCGGCATTGTGTTCCATACGCTTCCCGGCTTCAGCTCGGTAAGACCCATCTGGAGCTGGCAGGGACCTTCTTCAAGCACGTTGTTGACAATGAGCTGGTTGATTACACGGTCGTTGCTCTCCTCCATCTTTCCGGCTGCGAATGAGTTGGCTTTAAGCGAACCTTTTCTGCCATCGATGGTGATAAGCTGCGTCTTGTATGCCTTGTGTGCGGTGGTGGAATTGAGGTAGAATTTTGCGGGATTTGCCGCGTCCTTGCTGCGGAAAGTCACGTTTTTATTGCCCCTTCCTACATAAAGAGCATCCTTGAAGTGCAGCTCGTATTCCTTGCCGTCAACAGTCACGATTCCGTCGCCGCCTATGTTTATCACGCCAAGCTCGCGGCGCTCAAGGAAATATTCCGATTTCAGCGGGTCGATGGTTTCAAGCACGATTTCCTTGGTCACGGGCATTGCGCCGCCAAACACGAGGCGGTCATACATGGAATATGTGAGAAGCACTTTGTCGGCTTCCATCACCTTGGGCATTGCGAAGCGTGAGCGAAGCTGTTCGGTATCGTAGTGTTTCACGTCTTCGGGATGACATGCGCGTTGTATTGAATATTCGGGCTTTTGTGCCGACATAGCAAGTGTTGCCATTGCGATTGAGAGTGATAATATTATTTTTTTCATTGTTAAAGTTTTTGTTATGGCAAAGTTACGGCGTTTATTCCTTACTGATATGCCATTTTTATTCAAATCAGGGTGATTATTTGTTATTTCAGATTTTCAGCGGCTCTTTGGTCGTTGATAATCTTGATGCGGTTCCACACTACAAGTGCTATCGTGGCGACACCCAGCAGTCCGGCTCCTATGTACTTAAGGTTATAACTGCATTGGAATATCACCCATGCAAGCGGTGAGCCGGCGAAGTCAAGGCTACCTCCCTCGAAGCCCTGCGGTATTGCTACGGCGGCATCGCCGGTGTTGGCATACACATCCTGGGCGGCTTTGGTAAACTCGGGGGCGAGGTTGGTCACCATAAACAGAGCAAGCACGATTACCACGAGTCCTACGATGAATGTCTTCACTACATTACCTTTGGTGTAAGGTAATACGAGAGGGAACACGTAGAACATGCCGGCAAGCGAGGCAAGCGGCAGGAACTCGTTGCCGGGAAGCACCACGGCAAGGAAGAGAGTCACCGGAATGAGCAGAAGTGATACCACGAGCGTGGTGGGATGTCCGATTACAAGAGCGGGGCTCATGCCTATCGACAGACCCTCAGCTCCCTGGAATTTGCGGGCTATAAGCTCGCGGGTGGCATCGGATATAGGTTTCAAGCCTTCGATAAAGAGTACTGTGACACGTGGGATGAGTTCCATGACCGCACCCATCTTTATGCCGAGACCGAGTATGTAGGGTATCTTGTCTACAAGCTGCTCACCCGAGGTACAGGTGAGGCAGCCGATGCCGATACCCACGACCACTCCCAGAAACAACGGTTCGCCCAGCAGACCGAATTTCTTTTTAAGTCCCTCGGCATCTATCTCAAGGCGTTCCATGCCGGGAATCTTGTCGAGAATCTTGTTGATAAACCATGCGAAAGGAGCGAAACCGGCGCAGAAAGGCTGGGGAATCGATATGCCTTCCATATCCTTGTAGAAGGTCTGGAATTTGTCGGCTGTCATGTCGGCGATAACAAGAGTGATGATGTAGCAGATGATGGCGGCGAAGAAGCCCCAGAGGAGCGAGCCGCTGGCAAAGTACACCACCGCGCCGATAAAGGCGAAATGCCAGTAATTCCAAAGGTCGATGTTGACTGTGCGTGTGCCTTTGAGAAGGAGTAGCACGATGTTGACACCGAGACACACGGGGATAATGAATGCACCTACCGCGGTGTTATATGCCACGGCGGCAGCAGCGGGCCATCCCATGTCGAACACCTTCAGCTGTAGATGGTAAATGTCGACGACACTGTTGAGGGCGGGTCCGAGCGATGAGGTGAGAAGCGCCGTGATTACCGACAGTCCCACGAAGCCGACACCTACCTTCAGACCGCAGTTGAGCGCCTTGCCGAACTTGATGCCGATACAGAGCCCGAGCACGGTGAAGATGATAGGCATCATCACCGCCGCGCCCAGACCTATGATATAGGAAAATACCTGTTCCATTATTTAGGCTGTTTTCCGATGTAAGCGAGAATACCGCCGTCAACATACAATACGTGTCCGTTGACAAAGTCGGAAGCGTCAGATGCGAGGAACACGGCGGGACCCATGAGGTCTTCAGGTGTACCCCAACGCGCGGCGGGAGTCTTGGAGATGATGAACTGGTCGAACGGATGACGGCTTCCGTCGGGTTGCAGTTCACGGAGCGGGGCAGTCTGTTCTGTGGCGATGTAGCCCGGACCGATACCGTTACACTGGATATTGTATTCGCCATATTCAGAGCATATATTGCGGGTGAGCATCTTGAGTCCGCCCTTTGCTGCGGCGTATGCCGATACTGTTTCGCGACCGAGTTCGCTCATCATCGAGCAGATGTTGATAATTTTTCCGTGACCTTTCTTGATCATGCCCGGAATCACGGCTTTCGCGCAGATATAGGGAGCCACGAGGTCAACGTCAATCACGCGACGGAAATCCTCAACCGCCATCTGCTCCATCGGTATGCGCTTGATGATACCGGCGTTGTTGACAAGGATATCGATTGTGCCTACAGTCTTTTCAATGTCAGCTACCATTGCCTTTACTGCTTCTTCATCGGTGACGTCGCAGAGATAGCCTTTTGCATCGATACCAAGTTCCTTGTATGCCTTCATGCCGCGGTCAACGGTCTCCTGACGCGAGCAGTTGAACACTATTTTTGCACCTGCCTCCGCGTATGCACGGGCGATGGCGAGACCTATTCCATAAGCGGCACCGGTTACGAGTGCCACTTTTCCTTCTAATGAGAAATTTACCATTGCGATTGATTTATTTTATGATGATTTTTGGATTAACGGTTTATTTTATTTCTGTTTTACAGGGTGTCGATAATTCTTTATGCCATTTATGGAGATTTTCAAACCACTTTTTTGCATTTTTGAAACCATCGGCTTCTCTTTCCGCCCCGATATTGACCGAATAGCGTATTTTGCCGTCGGCATCGGGTGTCAGCATGGCAAGATAATTGTACTCATCCTCGACCATACCGCCGTTGTTTGCCAGATTGACGTGCAGTCCGAGTCCGAGCGTCTCGGGAAGCTCGGGCGCTTTTTTATCGGGAATGTTGCTTCCGTAGCTTCCCGCAAGTCCGTCCGGTGCCATGAATCCCTGATTGTCAGTTTCGAGTTTCTGGATTCCGGTGCAGAATTTGTCGCCGTCCCCGATATTGCTTACGGTCACTTCTACATCAAAGTCATGGCGACCGGCATAGATCGTATAGCGCTGTTTCATCTGATGGCGCTTGCCGTTATAGGCCCAGTCGCGGTCGGTGACCTCGACGATTGAGCGGAGCGGCCCGCTGACTATGATTTCCTGTCCGCGTGACGCCACGGTGTCGATTGTGCAGGGATTGCCGTCCTGATATCCCCGGAATGAACCTGCGGCAACCGATTTCCCCGCCCAGAGGATGTCTCTGCCGTATCCTTCGGCAAGCTGTTCCGGAGTGGTGTAGAATCCCGTCACCTCAAGCTCGAGACGCGGAGTCGACTTACCGTAGAGGTCGATGCTCTGACGGTTGTCCATATAGATGCGCAGTGCATTGTGGATGCCCTCCATTACGGCTCCATGACCGTAAATGGAGTTATAGGTGGTTTTTGTGTTTACCTCACCCGGGAAGGAGACCGAATTTACCTTTACATGAGTTTTTTTCTCGTCGCGCAGTTTTATATAGGCGTTGGTCATCGGCTCATATTGCGCCTGTGTGCCTTCCGTGTCGAGGGTAACGGTTATCGGCGTTTTCTTCTTCGCCGGGAGGTCGATTACCATCACCAGCTCATCGGGAATGCCGTCATGGTCGAGGTCGTCAATCTGTGAGGGTATCTCCTTGCCGTTGATTGTTGCGACAGCGCGGCTCACGTTCATGCCAGGCGCATGTCGGGCAAGATCTACTATTACCGGATGAGCCTTGCGGTCGGTAGAGAGGGCGTTTGTCACTGTGACATTGACGGTCCGTGATTCAGCACCGGCAATCATGGCGGTGCATGCAAGCAATGATAATATGGTCGGTCGGAAATTCATGGTCGGTTGGATTTACAAGTGGCGATTCAGAAACTTTCAAGCCATGCTTTCAGGTCGGCTTGCATTTCGGCTTTATACTTGAATCCTTCGCGGATTCCCCATCCGTGACCGCCGGAAGGGTATATATGGATTACCGCAGGTACGCCGTTGTTGTGAAGTGCGGCGTAGTAGTTGATGCCGTTCATCGGAGGCACTACATCATCATCGTCGCTGAACACGATAAACGCGCGTGGAGTCTCGTCAGTCACCTGCTTTTCATTAGAGTAGAGCAACTCGGCGGACGGAGAGGCATCCTTGCCTATCAGGTTGTCATGCGAACCGATATGGGTATAGCTCTTGTCCATGGTGATGACCGGGTAGAACAGTATCTGAAAATCGGGGCGCGCCGATTTCTCGGCATGAGTGGCGACTGTTGAGGCGAGGTGACCGCCTGCCGATGACCCCATTATGCCGATATCGTGAGGATTTATGCCCCACACTGCCGCGCTGTCACGCATGATTTTTACTGCATTTGTCGCATCAGATACGGGCAGGTCGGGATTTCCTTTCGGGAAACGGTAGCACACTACCGCGTAGGCGATGCCCTGCTTGTTGTAAAATGGTGCCCAGTCGTAGCCCTCATGGTCTTTGGCGAGATGAGTGTAACCTCCTCCCGGACAAGCTACCACGGCTCTGCCGGTGGCGATTGACGGGTCGGGAAGATATACGCGCATCGAAGGGTTGTCGATTTCAATTACGCGCGATTGTCCGTTGACAGTTAACAATGTCGCGATTGCTATTAGTGTGAAGAATATTCGTTTCATGATAGAGAAGGATTTAGGCGGTTACTAACAATCAATGCGTAAAGTTACAAAAAATTTTTAAACAGGGCTAAATTACCGTTGTGAAAATGCGTATGGCTTGGAGATTGACTAAATTTAGACAATCTCTTAATCATCATGAAGTTTTCGCTGCATGAAGAAGTATCGGGTCGCCGACAGGAACAGCAGTGCGCCTGCAGCCTGCATCGCGGCTGTCACCCAGAATGCCGCCGAGTAACTGATATATTCGACAAGAAATCCGCCGATGAGGATGCCTATGCCCATGCCGAGGTCCCAGGATATCAGTATCGATGAGTTGGCGGTGCCACGTTGGTCATGGCGCGCCACTTTTATAAACATGTTTAGGAAGGCGGGATACATCTGTCCGTTGCCGAGACCCACGAAAAGTGCCGAAGCGTAGAAAGTCCACTGGTTTATAGAGAGGGCGAAAAGCGTGTAGCCGACAAGCGACAGTATTACGCCTGTGGCACAGCTTTGTGTAAGTTTGCCCGCGCGCAAGGCGCGTGACCCGTAGAGGCGCGATGAGAACAGACCGAACGAAAGTATTGCGAAAAAAATTCCGGTGCCGTCGGTGATGCCAAGCTCCTCTTTGCCGTAGATGGCGACATAATTGCTCATCACTCCCCAGCAGAGACCAAACAGGCAGATGTTTATCGCCATGAGCCACGCCCTGCCAAGAAAGAAGTGGTCAAGACTGATTTTGGGCTTGTTCTGAACGATTTCGCGTTGCGGAATCTTCACTGACGAGGCGCAGCAGAAGCCCGCAAGCGCCAGCGCGAGGGCTATCCAGAAAAGGGAGCTGAAATTGCCGGTGGCGGCGTGGATGTAGATGCCTGCCGAGGGGGCGATTGCCATGGCGAGGTTGTTGCTAAGTCCGTAAAATCCTATGCCTTCGTTGCGCCGCGATGACGGGAGTACGTCGATTGCCACAGTGCTGTTGGCGACTGTTGCAGCTCCAAAAGGGATGCCGTGCATGGTTCTCACGATTGCAAACATAAGCAATGTCCCCGCGCCGATATATCCGGCAAAAAGTATGAAAAAGGAGAAGAAACATATCATCAGCACTTTCTTGCGATTGAAACTGTCAACAAAAAATCCGCTGAAGGGTCTGATAAGCAGTGTCGCCACTACGTAACCTGACAATACTATGCCGATCATGTCTTTGTCGGCGCTGAACTGTTCGTTGAGGTATAGCGGAAGCAGAGGAGTAAGGATATAAAATGCGAAAAACAGCAGGAAGTTGCTGCACATCACCTTTATATAGTTTCTGTTCCAGAGCCGCTCGCTTTTAGCCTTGACTGCTGCGGATTGTAGATTGTCCATAGATATTCCCGCTTATGAAAACCTGTAAAAAAATCAAGCAGCCCCGTGGAGGAGCTGCTTGGCGGTGCGTACGGGACTCGAACCCGTGACCCCGTGCGTGACAGGCACGTATTCTAACCAGCTGAACTAACGCACCTCAAATTGGTCGTGACAAAGTTACGATATTTGTATGTAATATCCAAGCACAACCGTAAAATATTTATTTGCGTCGGCGCACCGAGCGTGTAGCCGAGCTTGACGGCGATGATTTCGGTTTTGCCTCTTTCACCTTCTTTGGCGCTTTGGTCTTTGTCGCCTTCCTGGCTCTTGACGAGCGGGCGGCACTTTTCTTTACCTCGGCATTATCTTCCCTGGTGGCGATTGTGTCGCCCGATGCAAGGCGTTCACGCTCTTCCCGCTGTGCGATGATTTCCTCCCGTGTAGGCACCCACATCTTTTTTTCGTAATTGACCAGATAGTTCTGGATGCTGTCCTGTGCATGTTTCAGGGAGTCGGGGTCAGGATAGAGCTGCATCATCGACTTGTTGCGCAGGTTTCGGGTCTTGTAGATGTCGCCTTCGTATAGCGCGAGCTGGAAAAAGTCGTCGTAGTTATATTTGGCGAGATTGTTGTCGTCGTCGATGAATATCGACTGCTGGGTGAGATAGGGGCGGAGGGCATCCATCTTCATCCAGAACATAGGATACTTGATAGCCTCGCCGCCGAAATCGCCGGAGCGGTGTAGCACGGGACAGATTGCCTCGACGGTGGTGCGCATACGGTTGGAACGCTTGTCCACCTCCCAGCGTTCGAGCAGGTAGTAGGAAAGTACCTCATTGGCGGGCACGTCGCTCTCCTCTATGGCGAAACGCGGTTTTTTCTCGGTCGACCCTTTTGCCTCAGTGTAGAGTATGTGAAAACGGTCGAGCATGTCGCGCACATTGACCTTGTACTGGTCGGTGAACACCTCCCTGCCGTCAAGATATTCGTAGGCATTCAGTTCGCCGTCGGCAAGCAGCCGCAATATTATGCGGAAGAGGTTTTCCTGCCCGTCAATCACCTCCTCAGGGTAGTAGAGGGGCGCATTTTTCACCTTGTCAAGGTCAATCTGGCGATAGACGATTTTCATCCATTGTGCATCGGCGTCGCTGCGTTCCGGCTCGTTGAAAAACTGCTGCATACGGTCGGTGACACGCGCCGATTTTTCGGTGTTCTCCTTCTTGGAGTCACTGCCGCCTTTGCGCACGACAGAAGAACTTGACGACTGTTGTGCCGTCGCCGATACGGCGATTGTCGTTGCCGTCAGAATGAAAAGGATATGTCGTAAAAGTCTCATGACAATTTTGTTTATTAGCTTAGTTAACAATTACCTCCATCGGGGCGAGATCACGCTCGATGCCGTCGGGCCCTACCGCTCTCACACGCGAGATGTAGAAGCGCTTCCCTCGCGACAGGCGCCGGAACGAGTCTTTCTGACGTTGCGAGAACTGTGCCCCCGATGACACTTCCGGGATGGCGTTGCCCATCGAGTCGAAAAACACTGTCTCGAAACTCAACACCTTGTAGCTCACGTTGAGCAGGTCGTCGTCGATTGCCGCTTCAATGCCGGGCGCGGCAAGTAGCAGCGTCTTGGCAAACGGTTTGGAGCCTTTGTAACGCTCCGGATTGCCCTTGGAGTCGGTAAATGCAATATACGGGGTAGGGTCGGGCAGCTTGCGCACACGGAAGGTCGTGGACGCCACTGTCTGCTGCCGACCGTCGAGATTTGCCGAGACGGTCACTACCGCCTCTGTCCCTACCTTTGCCGGGCGCGCAATCCATGAGTCGCCGTTGCGGGTAAGCGTACCGTTGGTCATGGTGGCGGATATCGCTCCCGGCGCCACTCCCGGCACTGATATGCTCATTGGGTTGTCGATGCCGGCGTAGAGTACATTCATCATTGTCGCCGAGATGGTTGCCGTCGGTTCGATTACCGTGTAGCTTGACTCGAAGTCATGACGCGTCACCGACCCGTCGCCATGAGGCACTTCAAGGTAACCCTTGTAGTCAAACGTGCCTGTCGATCCGGCAACGGTCTCAAATAGTCCGTGGTCGTTGTCAAGCTGCTTGCCGTTGATGAAAATGAGGGGACGCTGTGTGGTGTCGACAGCCGCAAGCACTATATTTGCCGAGTATTTGCTGCCGCGCATCACGTTGCGTGACTGCGGGATGACAAATGCGTTCAGCTCATTGACGCGCACATCGCCCGCATCGACATTGGAGAGTAGGGTGGCGAGAGCCTCGCCCTCGGCGTAGCGCACGTCGCTCTGCAGTTTGGTGAGCAGTGTGATTGCCGCCACGACAGGCTTGCTGTCAAACATCGCTTCTTCCCATGACACGGGAATAACCGTGCCTTTGCGGGTGACATCGGCTGTCGATAGCGCCTTGCGTATGTTGTCGCTTTTGACCGAGTCGGTCATGAACGATGCTATATAGTCGGAGTAGCCTTGTACTTCTTTTTTAAGATGGGCGCCTTGTGGCGATACCGCTCCGAGCATCACTACCGATGCCGCCTCAAGGTCATCCTGGTTCAGGATGTTTTTTACATCGGCTTCCTTTCCGTCGGCGCGCACTGCGATGGCGAGTTTCAGGGAGTCGATAAGCTGGTAAAGCCTTTCGGTGGTACGGCGCACATCGGTAGCCTTGTCATACCATACGCCGCCTTTGCCCGGATTCTGTTCGTTAAAGGCTTCAAGACGCCGGTAAAGCACCTCGTTACGTTCCGATATGTTTTTATTGGATCGCGAAAGCCCCTCTTCGACCTGACTGAACCCTTCGAGCACATCGCTTGACACATTGAGTGCAAGCATCGCCGTCAAGACGATGTACATAAGGTTAATCATTTTCTGGCGGGGTGAGAGTCCGCGTGTATTGTTACTTCCCATTTACCTCGTTTGATACTGTGGTGCCTTCGGGCATTCCACCCATCGGGCGATACATATTGATTGTCATCGCGTGGAGCATCTTTTCATATACCTGGTTGAGTTGCTGCATGTAGCGCGCCATCTTCTCGGTCTCCTCGCAGTAGCGCTCGCTCATTGCCGATGATTTCTCATACATGTCGCGTATATCCTTGATGCCCTTGTTGACGCGGTCGATGGAGTCGAGCTGCGAGCTGACGCTCTTCAGCTGAATCTCATATATGGTATTTAGACCCGCGATGTTACGGTTGAGCGACTGCATCTCTTCAACATAGCCGCTTGAGCTGCGGGTGATATTCTCCGAGTTTTCGGTAATGGCGCGATATGATTCCAGAAGCACCTCCGAAACATGGTTGAGCGATTCGGTGGTCTTGCGCAGCTGGTCCATCTGCTCGGAAAGCGCAGTCATTTGCGCGGCGTAACGCTCCGAAGGAGTTGCGTCATCGGGTATCAATACCTCAGTTACGGCGGGTCGCTGTCCGCCTGCGCCGACAGGTATCTGCCCCCCGATAGTGGCTTCCATCTGACCGGATACCACTCCGCCTCCTACAATCTTCACGCCCCCGTCGCCGTTGAAGTCGGGGCGGTCTTCCGGATTCTTTGAGGAAAGCACCGGAAACACTTCCTCCCAGTGATATTCGCGCGGCGGCCGGTCAAAAGCCGTGAGCACGAACATAAGTACCTCCGTGCCCATACCTATCGACAGAAGCATGTTGCCTCCCGGCAGGTGAAGTATCTTGAAAAGGGCGCCCCAGATTACAATCGCGGCACCGATGGAGTAGGCGAAGTTGAAGAAACGCTGTCCCTTCTCTCCGGAGAGGAAACGCTCTACACTGTTCTTATATCTTTTGATTTTTCCCATTGCTCTTGTTGGTATGTGATAACGGTTTTATTTCTTCTGTCCTTTGGCGAAGCCTATCTGGGTTCTCACGTTGCGGAACCCGATGTAGCTGCGCTGCTCGTTCTGATACTCCCACATGCGTATGTCGCTCCTGACATTGTGAGCCACATCTTTCCATGAGCCGCCGCGCACAATCTTGCGCTTCATGCGGTACGGGTCCTCTACAGCCGCGTCGTAGCGGTATTCCGGATTGAGGTCGCTTGTGAGTTTGCCTACACTCTCGGTGTAGGCGGTCGAGGTCCATTCGCTCACATTACCCGCCATGTCATACAGTCCGAAATCGTTGGGGGCGTATGTACCCACACGCGAGGTGATTATATGTCCGTCCCTGACATAGTTGCCCTCCGCCGGCTTGAAATTGGCGTAGAAGCACCCCTTGTCCTCGGTAAGAGGAAGTTCCCCTTCCCAGGGATAGATGTTCTCGTCGTTTCCGGCACGGGCGGCATATTCCCATTCTGCCTCTGTCGGCAGACGGTAAGGCTCGATGTAGATGCCGTCTTTACCGAGCGAACGGCGCAGGAAGTCGGTGCGCCAGTTGCTGAAGGCATTTGCCTGCTCCCAGCTCACGCCCACCACAGGGTAGTCGTTGTAGCCGCCGTGAGAGAAATAGAGTCTCACATAAGGCTCGTTGTAGGCATTGTCAAAGTCGTTTATCCAGGCTGTAGTGTCGGGATACACATTTACTATATATGTGTTGAGGAAATCATAATCGCCGGTGAGGGCGCGGGTGATGGTCTCGCGTACAATCTCCCCTTCGTCGTTGATATATGCCGTGTCTTTTGAGATGATGGGCAGCTCTGTAGGCACGGGCTTGTCAGTGTCATATTCGCGGCGAGCCGGGTTGAGGCGGTTTTTGCGTTTTGCCGCCTCGGTGTGGTTATATACCTCGTAGCGATAAGTGAGCTGCTCGGGGTCAAGCTCCTTGACTCCGGTGATGGGGTTTGTGCGGTAAAGGCTCTCGATGGCGCGCGCCTCGTCTTCCCCCGGATTGCGCCAGGGAATAGGCTTGCTCCAGTTGAGATACGGACCTATCGGGTTGCCCTCCTTGTCCTCTTCAATCTTGTAAGCCTCGTTGCCTCCGTATGCAGGGTCGGCAAGACGCTCGCGGATTATGGAGTCACGTACCCAGTAGACAAACTGCTTGTACTTGCTGTTGGTGATTTCGGTCTCATCCATCCAGAAGCCGTCGACAGAGATACCGCGGGCATCGGCGCGAAGGTTCCACGCGCTGTCAGGCTTCGACGGACCCACCTTCATCGACCCGCGGTCGATGAGTACCATGCCGTAAGGTGTCGGTTCCGCCCAGGAAGTGCCACCCACTCCCGTGACCTCGCCGCCCGAGCTGCTTCTGCCGCCTACCGCGCATGACGCCAGCATGGCGCAGGCGAATATGGTTATAAACAGATATTTCAAATTTCGTCTCATATTGATTGGTTACATTATGCGTATGCTTTTATGCTTATGCCTGTTTTTCTCTCCAAGGTCGAGTTTGAGGCGGTAGCCGCCCCATATCTCATGGCTTCCGTTGCTTGCTCTCGATATCGCCGAGGTGGCGTAATCGTAGCTGTATCCGAGGAAAAAGTTTTTAAATTCAGCCCCGAGTATCAGTGACACCGCATCGTTGATGCGGTAGCCCACTCCGGCGGTGAGAAACTTGTTGTAGCGCACTCTTGCCGTTATTTCACCGGTGGTGAATGTAAAATCGCTTTTCACAAGGAATGACGGTTGTATTTCAAATAACGTGTTTTTTATGGGAATATTGCTACCTGCCATGAAATAAACCGTGCGCCCCGCCTTGAACTCATATTCCTTGCCGTCGGTGCCGTCTGTTGACATAGTGACGGTGGGTTCGTTGAGATGGGTGGCGGATAGTCCCGCCCAGAAGTAGCGGTGGGTGTACCATACACCGAGACCGAGGTCAAACGATGTGCCGTGAACGTCGGTCGTCGGTATGCCTTCATCTGTTCCCTGGTGATAGTCGTCGCCGTCAGGGAGTATCACTTCCGAGCCTTTGAACGACTCGTCAATAAATCCGAGCTGCAGACCTATGCTGAGTTCGCCTTTAAACAGTTTGAGTTTGTATGCCGCCTGTGCACCTATGGTCATGTTTTTGTAAAGACCCATGCTTTCCTGCTGCATCATGAGTCCCACGCCGAGACGCTTGTTCATGAGCTTGAACGGCATGTCGCCGGTGACAAGAAATGTCTTGGGAGCTTTGGGGATACCTACCCATTGCAGGCGCGACCCTCCGCGTATTCTGATGAAGTCGGATGTGCCGATAGCGGCGGCGTTGTAATATGACGGCACCTCGAAATATTGCGTGAATTGCGCGTCGACCTGCGCCGCGGCGCGGTCAGGAAATATCAGGGCGCATAAAAGCAACAGCAGTAGCGGTGTATATGATTTCCTTGCCATAGGTCGGGTCATTCAAAATAAAAGGTGAGCACAACCATCTGGGTGACGGCTTTCTTTATTGATTGGGTATATTTGATTCCGTCGGGGTCATCCACGAAATCGGGGCGGTCATGTTTGAGCACGTCGGTAAGACCGAAACAGAACTTCAGCTCCGGGCAGAGTTTGAAAAATGGGAGGTAGAAGTCGCAGCCAAATCCAGCCGTGAGAAGGAAATCGGTACTCTTGAGCTGTAACAGGTCGCGGGGACGGCGTTTCGACACGTCGAAGGTCACCATTGCACCTGCCACAAGATAGGGACGGGCATTGTGATAGCGCATCGAGGCAAATTTCACATCGACCGGTACTACCACCAGGTTGGTCTTGAGGTTTTGCTGCTGTACGCCTCCGCCGGTGGTATCGTGCATCTTTATGACGCGGTTGCCGAAATACATTCCGGGGGTGAAGCGTATGCTGAAATAGTTGTTGAGCCGCAGGTCAAGGAGTCCGTTCACGCAGAAACCGGGCGAAAATGCCGGCTGCTCCATGAACCATGTCTCGCCGTTTTCGGTCACGAACCCGTTATGGGTAATCTGCAGGTCCTGGGTGTGTACGCCGATTGAAAATCCGAGATGCCACGGGCGAAGGTCGGAGTAGGGGCGGTTGAGCAGCTTGTCATTGCGTTGTTGCGCAGACACGGGCAGTGCCGCTGCTATCAGCACCAGCATCACCACTGCGAGTATTTTATTATATGTACGGCTTACATCCATTACTTAATCATAACGAATGTAAGCCGCGTTTATTATATATAAAGGTTTAGGGGGCGAAATTATTCGTTTGCGAGTTCCGCGTCGATTTCGGTCTGTTCGGGTGTCGCCTCGCGCGATATGGCCAGGGGTATCCTTACCCACAGGAAACCGGGTATAAGACGCCAGAACGCTACCGCTACAGCCCAGCGCCAATCAACGACCGCAATTCTTGAGCGGCGTTTTATCGCCTTGATAATCAGAGGTACTACTTTCTCTTCATCCATGGTCATGGGATATATCCGGTCATCCTCAAGTAATGGTGTACGTACCCATCCGGGACGGATGTCGGTAAAGGCGAGGTCCACTCCTTCGGTGTGGGCGAGCTGTTCCAACGCTTCAAGATAAGTCGACTGATATTTTTTAGATGCCGAATAGCTTGCAAGCTTACCTATGCCTTTTGTGCCCGCTACCGATGATATCACGGCGATATGCCCTCCGATACCTTTTTCGCTCATTTTGCGGAAGAAACGGTAGGCGGTGTCTACCATGCGGGTGTAGCCTACTACATTGGTCTCAGCTGTGGCAACATCTTTTTCCACATCGAGCGAGTCGTTTTCGTAACCTATGCCCGCTGTGTGCAGATACACATCCATGCCGCCGAGATTACGTATCAGTTCCAGCAGCCGTTGGGGCGCGTCACTCTTGGTCACGTCGATTTTCAGCCATTCTACCTGTTGAGGAAACATCTCTTTCAATTCTTTCATGGGTGCTTCTTTACGGCCGGCGACACCGACCTTCCATCCCATAGAGGCGTATGCCTCGGCAAGGTGAAGACCTATGCCGGAGGTTCCACCCATAATCACGATTCTGTTCATGTATGATTGTAAGTTTACGGTTTAGGGTTTATGGTTTATAGTTTATGGTTGAGGGTTTATTGCCGGTCAGCGCTTTATGAAATATGTGTCGGCTGCTTGATAGTGGGTCGTGTTGAAGTCGATCATTATCCGGCGCTCGGCTATGGCGTCGTTAAGTATGGCGTCAATCCTTAATATGTCGGCGCGGTCAAGCTCCATCCACTGATATTGCTCTGCTTCAGGTTGTGAGAGCTTGCCTTCATCTTCGGCAAAAGTCAGTATGTTGTCGCAGATGTCGCGGAATCCTACCCCGTCATCCTTGGAGTCTATGTAACCGAGCACTTTTGTCCTCAGCTCGTCGTCAGTGTAGGTCACGTGCAGTTGCGTCGTGCCAAGTTTTATTTTCATCATAGCGGTAAATGTTAGTCGTTTATCTAATAACACTGTTCGCGGTGAAATTGTTAATATCCTGCGGGATTTTGCAGTTAGCGCGATTTTAGTTTTCTTTGCATCGATTTTTGAAAAAGCAATCTTAAAAGAATTATGAACAGACTTGTAAAAATTATTAGCCTGGCATGTTGCATCGCTTGCTCTATGCCGGTGATGGCGCAGTTCAATTTGAAGAAGGCTGTCGGTGCGGCCACTAAGGCGGCGCAGGCTGTGACACTTACCGATGCACAGATGACAGCCTATGTCAAGGAGTACATCGACTGGATGGATGCCCATAATAAGGTGTGTGAACCTGACCATCCTTATACACAGCGTCTTGACAGCCTTACCCAAGGGCTTACTTCCGTTGAAGGCATACCCTTGAATTTCAAGGTTTACTGGGTGGTTGATGTCAACGCTTTCGCCTGTGCCGACGGAAGTGTACGCGTGTTTGCCGCGCTGATGGATATCATGAGCGACGAGGAACTGCTTGGCGTAATAGGTCATGAAATCGGTCATGTAGCACACCATGACTCGAAGAAGGCATTCAAGCAGTCGCTTCTTACCTCCGCGCTTAAAGACGGTATCGGCTCGACAGGCAATACGGCAGCCGCTCTTACCGACTCGCAGCTCGGTGACCTCGGCGAGGCGCTTGCTGGTGCCACTTACTCGCAGAAGCAGGAAAAGGAAGCCGATGATTACGGTTATGAATTTCTCAAGAGCCACGGTAAAAATCCCTGGGCTATGGCTTTGTCGTTCAAGAAGCTGAAATCCATACAGGAAGAAGCGGGAGCGAAAAAAGACAGCAAGATTAATCAGCTCTTCTCGTCTCACCCCGATCTTGACAAGCGCATCGAGCGCATGGAGAAGCGCGCCACCGACGAGGGCATCACTCCTCCAGCTACCAAGTAATCACGTGTTGAACGATTTTAGCGGGACGGCGCATTTGCGTTGTCCCGTTTTTTTATGCCATATCCCGGATAATAGACAGCGAAATCTATTGATTGTCTATCAGTTGAAATGGTAGGCTAAAATTTTTATATCTACATTTGTGAAATGAAATCAATCTCATCACATTATCGCGCCACACGACTGATATTGCTGCTCGTCATGGCGGTGACCGCTTTTTCTGTCGCCGGGGTAAACCGCGCCGTCGCGTTGCCTGACGGCTCCGGTGATGCGCCGCGATATTTTTCCATTTCCACCAATCTGGTCCCCTGGGCGGGAATGCACGTCAATCTGGCTCCGGAAGTGCTGGTGTCACGTCACCTTACGGTTCAGGTCCCGGTACTATGGTGTCCGTGGAACATCAGTTCGCGCCGCTCGGTAAAATCATTTGCTCTGCAGCCCGAATGTCGCCGGTGGTTTGGCGGTAAAGCGGCAGGCTACGGACATTTTGTAGGCATACACGCCTCAGTGGCTTGGTTCAATCTCAGAAACGGAGATAACCGTTACCAGTGGGTAGGACGTCCGTTGTTAGGCATCGGCGCGAGCTACGGCTACGCCTTGCAGCTCTGCGAGCGTTTCGGCATGGAGTTTACGCTCGGACTCGGATGGGTCAACATGCGTTACAACCGTTATTACAATATTCCTGACGGTGCCCTGATCGACAGGAGTGTCACCAATTATTTCGGCATCGACCGCATCGGTGTGTCGCTCCGTTATGTCATAGACCTTAAATCCAGATAATCATGAACACTTTGGCGCGTCGTGTCAGCATATACATTATTTTTCTTGTCATGGCTCTTTCGTCATGCGTCAGGGAGTTTCCCGGGGTGAATCCCGACGGCTCTGTCGGCATCGACCCTACGCTTGTCACTGTTGACATGGAGCTCGACATCGACCTTTCGCTTGAACCGTTTGCGGTCTTGCATCATTCGCGTTCGGAGTCAGATGAGGTCATGCTCCGCCTCATAGTTGAGTTTACCCGCAACGGCAAGGTTGTGGAGCGCGTAGAGACATTTACCGACCCCGCATCCGTCAGCTCCGGCAACTTGAAGCTCCCTGTCTCGGTCAAGCTTCATGCGCTTGAATATAATGTTGCCGTATGGGGCGATTTTGTCCTCGGCACCGGTCACGATCCGCTCTGCTATGATGCTTCCGACCTGTATAATATTGCCTGCACGACACCCTATGTGGGATGCACCGATGAGCGGCAATGCTTCCGGGGAGTCACTTCTCTTGACCTGCGACCCTGGCGTAATCAGTGGAATGCTTCGGTCACAGTGCCGGTGGAGATGAGCCGCCCGCAGGCAAAATACCGCATCATCGCCTCTGATGTGGATGAGTTTTTGTCACGAAGCGCAAAGACCCGTGCCGGAAGAGGGGGTTACACTATGCGCTTCAGTTACGGGATTATGCCTTGGTCTTATGATTTGTGGTCAGAGTCTGTCGCCGCCTACGCCAACGAGGTGGAGTTTAACGTGCCCCTTGATTTTTCGTCGGCATCCGACGGATTGCTGCTTATCGGTTTTGACTGGCTCTTTGCCGGTGATAATGTCAGCGATGTGAGCTTGACGATTACTATGTTTGACCAATATCTTGTCCCGGTGTCGCGTGTGTCCGGTATTGTCGTGCCGCTGCAGAAGGGACGTTTGACCACAGTCACCGGCGATTTCCTCACCAATGAGGTGGGCGGGTCGATTTCCATAGACACTGAGTGGGACGGCACCATAGATATAGATGCCGATATATCAATGTGAAAAGTAAGTAAATAATTAATAATAAAAGTAGTAAAGATGAAAACAAAATTGTTTAGCTTTTTCGCGGCTTCCGCTATGTTGTTTGCTGCGTCTTGTTCATCGACCGACATCGAGGAGTCGCTTATCCCTGCGGAGCCGGTCATCGGCGATTGTGTGAGTGTGAATGTGGCTGTCCCTGAAGGTGATATGTCAATGTCGCGCGCTGTACCCGACGGGTGGGTGCTGAGGTGTGTGTTGTATCTTGTCGCTGTAGATGACCAGGGCACCCCGATAGCAGATGCCCAACAAACCAACAAGGCAAAAATGAAGACGTTGGTTGCTCCCTACGAGGTGGGTGTTCCTATCAGGTTTACCGGGGTTGAGCCGGGAAAATATGCTCTTTGTGCTTTTTGCAATTATGTTAAGGCGGGAGAGGCAAGTAACATAAGAGGACAAGTGCCATACGATTTAGGGGCTGTAGGTTATAAAAACGGTGATAATTTCCAATTTGTTGTCAGTATGGGACAAGACACATCCGAAGGTATTGTAAATGTATTCAATGATATCTACGACTGTTGGAAACAGAAAGTGGTTTTTGAAAAGACCGATGTAAATGCCACGCAATCTATTACGCTGAAACGTGCCGTAAGTAAAGTCAATTTTAATGTCACGGGTTCCGACTTTTCTACCGCCAACCTTGCGTCTCTCAAAATTTCAGTAGGCAGCTATTATAGCGGTATAGATTTGTGGAGCGATAATCCATGCACATCTAATTATGGCAATATTGACGCTACAATAACTGATTGGCAGGACAGTGCAAATACATTGGCAAGCATCTATCTGCCGAAGCAGGCTACGGCGAAAACCTTTAAGCTCACCCCGGTATCTAATGATGTCGATGTGACATTTAAGGAAGTTTCCGTGAAAAATCTCCTTTTCGACAAGGTTAATGTCGTTTACAACGTCAACGGCAATATGCTCCTTGACGCCGGTACCAATGTCACTGTCAATGTCACCGTTGACAATCAGTGGGGCAATGACGAGGCTATTAATACCCCCGATATCGAGTTTACCAATCCCGCAGTAAACTAAAATCATAGATAGAAATTAGCTATTATACCGGAGGGTGTTGCAGAACTATGATTTTGCAACACCCTCTCACTCCTTGAAAGCCATAGGATTACGGGTTGCCCGAAGGGCATCATCTGTATGTAGCCGTCGGTTGAGCGCAGCGATACCGACGGGAGGCAGGCTCCATCTAAATGTTTCCCGACAGGGAATCATCACGGAGCGCGATTGATGTTTACTTGTCGGAATTTGCAAAGTGGCGTTTTTTATTTCAGATTATGGATTAAAATATGTAACTTTGCGGCTTGATAAAAAACTACCAACCGGCGTGGAAACAAGATATATATTTGTGACCGGAGGAGTGGTATCATCCTTAGGAAAAGGAATCATCTCCTCCTCGCTTGCCTGCTTGCTTAAAGCTCGCGGTCTGCGCGTTACCATTCAGAAGTTTGACCCTTACATCAACATCGACCCGGGTACGCTGAACCCTTACGAACACGGCGAATGCTATGTCACCGTCGACGGACATGAGGCTGATCTTGACCTCGGGCATTACGAGCGTTTTACCAATGTGCCTACCACACGTGCCAACAATGTCACTACCGGACGCATCTATCAGAGCGTCATTGACAAGGAGCGACGCGGCGACTATCTCGGCAAGACTGTGCAGATTATACCTCACGTCACCGATGAAATCAAGCGTAACGTGAAACTGCTCGGCAACACCGGTAAGTTTGACTATGTGATTACCGAAATCGGCGGCACGGTGGGTGATATCGAGTCGCTCCCTTATCTGGAGGCTGTGCGTCAGCTCCGTTGGGAACTCGGGCAGAACGCCCTCTGCATACATCTTACCTATGTGCCTTACATCCGTGCGGCAAAGGAGCTGAAGACAAAGCCCACGCAACATTCAGTGAAGCAGTTGCAGGAAGTGGGTATCCAGCCCGACATACTGGTATTGCGCACCGAGCATGAGATACCTGCCGACATGCGCCGCAAGATAGCGCAGTTCTGTAATGTGTCGCCCGATGCCGTGGTCCAGTCGCCCGATCTCCCGTCAATATATGAGGTGCCTTTGAAGATGCACTCGCAGCATCTCGATGAGATAGTGTTGCGCAAGACGGGCGTACCTGTCGAAGGAGAGCCCGACATGGCGGCGTGGCTGCATTTTCTTGACCGTATGAACAAGGCGGAAGAGACCGTGACTATTGGTCTTGTGGGTAAATATGTGGAGCTGCAGGATGCCTATAAGTCAATCAATGAGGCCCTTTTCCAGGCGGCTACCTATAATGACCATAAACTGAATCTTGTATATATACATTCCGAGAAACTGAATGACGGAAATGTCGAAGAGAAACTTTCCGGCATGGACGGGGTGATTATCGCCCCCGGCTTCGGTCACCGTGGTATCGACGGCAAGTTTGTGGCGCTTAAATGGTGTCGTGAACATGACGTGCCCACATTCGGTATATGCCTCGGTATGCAGTGCATGGTGATTGAGTTTGCCCGCGACGTGCTCGGACTTACCGAGGCAAACTCTACTGAGATGGAGCCTAATACACCCCACAACGTGATTGACCTTATGGAGGAACAGAAGTCGGTCACCGCCAAGGGTGGCACGATGCGTCTCGGCGCATACGACTGTGTGCTCGTTCCCGGCTCACGCGCGGCACAGGCTTACGGCACTACCGAGGTGAAGGAGCGTCACCGCCATCGCTTCGAATTTAACAACGACTACCGCGAACGCTTCGAGGAAGCGGGCATGAAGTGTGTGGGAGAGAATCCCGACACTCATCTTGTCGAGGTTGTCGAGTTGCCCGGTCACCGTTGGTTTATCGGGACACAGTACCATCCGGAATATTCATCCACGGTACTTTCGCCTAATCCCATATTCCTTGATTTTATTAAAGCAGCAATCGCATACAAACACGATAAACAGAAATAATGGATAAAAATACGATGCTCGGACTCCTCCTTATGGGAGCAGTCATCCTCGGCTTCATGTGGCTCAACAAGCCTGAAGTCGATCCTAACAGCCCGATGCCTCAGGAACAGCTTACGACCGAACAGGAAAAAGCTGTCACCGACAATGAGCTTGCATCGCCTGCTGACAGCCTGACAGTGGCTGAGTATAATATGCTTGCCGGTGCTATCAAGCAATTTGGCGTTGCCGACTCCACCGGTCGTGCCACATTTACCGCTCCTGATATGCAGCTGTCGTCTGATGGCAGGAATATTCAGGGATATGTCAAGGTTGACAGCACTGATATAAACATCAATTATCTGATTACTCCGGAACTCAGTTCCATTCAGCCCCTCTCGCCTCAGGTGATGGGTCGTGCGGCAGCTGCGGTAAAGGCGCGTCTGCGCGATCTTTCGCAGTATCGCGGTTTTGCCCGTTATCTGCAGGGTACCGATACAAGTGTAAAGCTTGAAAACGACCTTATAGCGGTTGATCTTTCGACCAAGGGCGGCATGATTGCACGTGCCGAGCTTAAGAAATATGATTCTTACCGGGGAGGAAATGTCGTGGTGTGCAACAAGGATAATGACAACTATTCATTTATCCTCAATTCCACAGACCGCGAGTTTGATACGCGCGACTTCTACTTCACCCCCGTGCAGGAGAGTGATTCGACTGTGTTGATGTCACTCGACCTTGGTGGAGGCGCCTCGTTCGGACTCCGCTACACCCTCGCTCCCGACAGCTATGTCGTAAAACTCGACGTGGTGCAGAAAGGTATGGAGTCGGTGATTCCTTCAAGTGTAGTGACCATGGATTTCCTCTGGCATCAGAAGATGATACGTCAGGAGAAAGGTCGCATGTTTGAAGAGCGTAATTCCGCTATATATTATAAGTATGCCGGTGGAAGTGTGGAAAACCTCAGCGAGGCTAAAAATGACGACGAGGAGGTCAATGAGCGTATAAAATGGATTGGTTTTAAGAATCAGTTCTTCTCGATGGCGTTTGTCGCGAAGACCCACTTCAACCGTGCCGACTTGAAATCACAGGTACTCGACAAGCTCAATCCCGAATATCTGAAAGAGATGGATGCTGTCGCTTCTGTGGATTATTCAGCTGCAAATAGTAATCCGGCTTCATTCGACATTCTCGTGGTGCCTAATCTCTATCCGTTGCTTTCCGATCTCTCCGACGACCTTCAGCCGGGCGACGACCTCAATCTCACGCGTCTTATCCCGCTCGGTTGGACACTGTTCCGTTGGATTAACACCTGGATTGTGATTCCTGTGTTCGAGATACTCGGCAAGTGGTTTACCAACTACGGTATCATCATTCTGCTCCTGACCATATTTATAAAGATTATCATCTTCCCCTTCACCTATAAGAGCTATATGTCGCAGGCGAAGATGCGTCTGCTAAATCCCGAGATTCAGGCTATCAACGAGAAATATCCCGGTCAGGAAAATGCGATGACCCGTCAGCAGAAGACCATGGAGCTGTATTCCCGCGCCGGTGCCAATCCTATGGCGGGATGCTTGCCGATGTTGCTGCAGATGCCGGTGCTGATTGCCATGTTCACCTTCTTCCCCTCATGTATAGAGTTGCGCGGCGAGTCGTTCCTCTGGGCGAAAGACCTCTCCGCTCCCGATGCGATAATCTCGTGGACCGCTAATATACCGCTTGTCACCGAATATTTCGGTAATCACATATCGCTTTTCTGTCTGTTGATGACCGCCACCAACATCATCTATACCAAGATTACGATGGCGAGTCAGGCATCGAGCAACGCTATGCCGGGCATGAAATGGATGATGTATCTTATGCCGTTGATGTTCCTTGTGTTCTTCAACAATTATGCCGCCGGTCTTAGCTACTACTATTTCCTTTCTCTCTTGATTACCATTATCCAGACCTACGTGTTCCGTCATGTGGTAAGTGAGGAAAAGATGCGCGCCAAGATGGCTGAGGCAGCAAAGAAGCCCCGCAAGAAATCGGGCTTCATGGCTCGTCTTGAGGAGGCTCAGCGTCAGCAGCAGGCAGCCCTGCGCGAACAGCAGAAACGTCAGAAAGGTAACCGCCGTTAATCAACAATAACAAAGGTAGCTAAGATGGCTTTTACCGGCTATTTTAGCTACCTTCTTTATAATCAAACAACTTTTATCCATGAATAATTTCACATTTTGGAGTCCCACGAAATTTGTGTTCGGACGTGACACGGAAGCCCTTACCGGCGACCTCGTAAAGCAGTTTGGCGGCAAAAAGGCGCTCATTGTCTATGGAGGCGGCTCGGTAGTGCGCAGCGGTCTGCTTGACCGGGTGAAAAAGTCGCTCGACGATGCGGGCGTGATATGGGAGGAAATGGGGGGCATCTGCCCTAACCCTACCGACGACCGTGTATATGAAGGCATAGAGCTTGTGCGCGCTCATGGCATTGATTTCCTGCTCGCCGTAGGAGGCGGCTCGGTGATTGACACTGCGAAAGGTATTGCCTGCGGTGTGCCTTATGAGGGTGATTTCTGGGATTTCTATTGTGGAAAGAAGATAGTTGAGAAGGCGATGCCTGTGGGTGTCGTGTTGACGATTCCGGCTGCCGGCAGCGAAGGGTCGGGTAATTCGGTCATCACTAAAAAAGACGGGCTTATCAAACTGAGCCTCCGCACAGAGAGTGCCCTGCGCCCCCGTTTCGCGGTGATGAATCCGGAACTTACATTTACCCTCCCGCCTTATCAGACCGCCTGCGGAATTGTGGACATGATGGCTCACATTTTCGAGCGTTATTTCAGCAATACGCCCGGATGCGAGACCACAGACCGTGTGGCAGAAGGACTCCTCACGGCAATCATTGCTGAAGCGCATAAGATAATGGATAATCCGCTTGACTACGATGCCCGTGCCAACATCATGTGGAGCGCGACACTCGCCCATAACGGACTGTGCGGCACCGGTCGTGTCGAGGACTGGGCTTCCCACTTTATCGAGCATGAACTGAGTGCGATTTACGATGTGGCTCACGGTGCCGGGCTTGCCGTGGTCAATCCCGCCTGGATGACTTGGGTTATACGCACCAATCCGTCGAAGGTGGCGCAGTTTGCCGAGCGCGTGATGAAAGTCGGGGCTGCCGGACGCAGTGAACGCGAGATTGCGGAAGAGGGCATAGCCCGCTTGAAAGATTTTTACCGCAGCATAGGTATGCCGGTCACGCTTGGCGAACTTGGTATAGAGTTGCCTGACATTGACCGTCTTGTGGCGAAACTTCACGAGCATAAGGGTAATCCGATCGGTGGATATGTGAAACTCACCCCTGCCGACACGGAAGAGATTTATAAACTGATGCTCTGATGCGCGTAGTCCGCTATTCTGTCGCCGACAAGGAGGTATGGGACGCGTTTGTCGGTCGCTCCAAAAACGCCACATTTCTTTTGAAACGTGACTATATGGACTATCATGCCGACCGTTTTCCCGACCACTCCCTGATGCTCTATGATGACTCGGGTGAACTTGTCACGCTTCTTCCGGCGACTGTGAGAGGCGATGCACTGTCATCACATGCCGGACTTACCTATGGGGGATTCGTGATGACCGACACCACATCGGGTGTCGACCCGCTCCGGTGGTTTGATGCCGTGAAGGCGTACTGCCGCGAGCAGGGATTTTCCGCGCTGATTTACAAGCCTGTACCCCACATATATCATCGTCATCCTTCCGATGAGGATCTTTACGCGCTTTTCCGCAATGATGCGGCTCTCACGGTGCGCAATCTTGCCACTGCGGTTGATTTGCGCAATCCCGTGCCTTCAAGTCGTCTCGGCAAGCGCGCGCTGAAGCGTCAGCGGCGCTTCGGCATATCGGTTGAGGAAGTGGATGATGTCAATCTTTTCTGGCAGATTATTGTCGATGACCGCCGGGTAAGACATAACACTGTGCCGGTGCATACCGCTTCCGAGCTTGAGCGTCTGCACAAGGCGTTCCCGGCGGAAATACGCTTCTTTGTAGCGCGTCATGAGGGTGAGGTGGTCGCCGGTGCCGTTATCTATATATGTAACGGTGTGCTGCATCTCCAGTATGCCGCCGCCACTACCGAAGGCAAGGAGATATATGCAACCGATGTCATCTATCATGATGTGATATTTAACCGCTTCACAGATGCCTCATATTTTGATTTCGGCACATCCAATGAGGATGGAGGCTGGTATCTTAATGAAGGCATGGTCGCTCATAAGGAGGAATTTGGCGGCAGATCAGCGATTTACGACACTTATCGCATCTCTTTCTGAACAATTAGTCACCGCTATTGCGTTTATGCTATTGCATGATAACCGTTATGCGACTAATTTTGCAAAATCATTAAATATCATTCATTATGGCTAAGGTTTATAAATCACTTACCGAACTTATCGGAAATACCCCGTTGCTTGAAGTTGCCAATATCGAGAAAACCGACAACCTCCACGCCCGTCTGCTTGTAAAAATCGAGAGTTTCAATCCCGGCGGGAGCGTGAAGGACCGAATAGCCTTTGCCATGATTGAGGATGCCGAGAAACGCGGGCTGCTTTCTCCGGGTGCCACGATTATTGAGCCGACGAGCGGAAACACCGGCATCGGACTTGCATGGGTGGCTGCCGTGAAAGGCTACAAACTTATATTGACCATGCCTGACACCATGAGTGTCGAGCGTCAGAATCTTCTCAAGGCTCTCGGTGCTACTCTTGTGCTTACTCCCGGTCAGGAAGGGATGGCGGGGGCTATACGCCGTGCCGATGAACTCCATCAGGCTACTCCGGGCTCTTACATCCCGCAGCAGTTTGAGAATCCGGCAAATCCCGCACGTCATTACCGTACCACCGCTGAGGAGATATGGCGTGATACCGATGGCAAGGTTGATTTCTTCGTGGCTTGTGTCGGCACCGGAGGCACTCTTTGCGGCACAGCGCGACGGCTCAAGGAGCTGAATCCCGCGGTCAAGGCTGTCGCCGTCGAGCCCGACAGTTCCGCAGTCTTGTCGGGCGACAAGCCGGGACCTCACAAGATTCAAGGTATCGGTGCCGGATTCATCCCCGGCAATTACGATTCATCGGTCGTTGATGAGATAATACGCGTAACGGATGACGAGGCGATAAAGGCTTCCCGAAATCTGGCGCGCCTCGAAGGTCTTCTGGTCGGCATTTCCTCGGGCGCGGCTATGTATGCCGCCGAGCAGATTGCGAAACGCCCCGAAAACTCCGCCAAGACCATCGTAGCACTTCTTCCCGACACCGGCGAACGCTACCTCTCAACCCTCCTCTACGCTTTCGACCAATATCCCCTCTGATATCAGTAAGAAATAAAAGAGAGGGTGCATCAAACTTTGATGCACCCTCTCTTATTTGTATTTATTCAAGTCAGGTCACGATTATTTGCAAAGCAGTTTGTAGGTCACGTCACCGACCTTGACCACATATATGCCGCCCCGCAGCGATGAAAGTGATTCGACAGGCTGTTGTTCCAGCACTTTCCTGCCGTCTATGGTATATACATCAACTAAGCCGCTTGCCGGTAACATTTCCGGAGTGTCAATACCGGCAGCATTACTGATATGTATGTCATCCACCAAGGCATAGCCCGAATTGCATGAGAGGAAACTCCAGCATAATTGGGCGTTACTTCCTGCAAGGACGGAAAGAGGATAGCTCTGTCGACCGTTTTCAACAGCCGCGAGATCCTTAATCACCGTCCACTCCGATTCATTTTCCTTACAATAGCGGAACTCAAAAACTGCCGATCCCAGCGGTCCCGGTTTCTCCTCACCATAGAAACTGATGAATGATACTTCCGGCTGTGAATCAGCGGGGAATGATATCAGAGGTGTTACAAGATGGCACTCAAGTTTATTCATGGCGGCTGCAACACCGCTTACTGAGGCAAAGCCCTCCTGATGTCCGAGTTCGGCGGGGAATTCACTTTCAAACCAGTTGTCGAAACGCCATGCATACATCTCCTTGACATTTTGACGCGGATCGATCAGCTCAATCATCCAGCCTGCAGGCAGGTGTCCGTCATTGAAATCGGCGACAACAGGGAGTGACACCGGCATTATGTCGCCTATCTCTACATCGGCATAGACAGGCAGCGATATTTGACCGTCGGGATACACTACATGAATATTGTAGCGGTACATTCCGTCATCAACACCCGCGTCGACAAAGCTTGTCTCGCTTATGTTGGCGCCCACTCTTTCGCTTCCGCGGTAGACATCGTAAGTCACTCCGCTTGCTTCGGGTGCTTTCCATGAGAGGCTGACATTGTTGCCCTGGATGTCGGCAACGAGATTTTCAACGGCTGCAACGGTTCCGGGGGTGACTGTGGCGCTGACACGTTCAGCCGCTCCGTCAGGCCCATAGTAATTTGCCTCGACTTCGAAAGTGTATATACCTTTATACAGCCCCGACTGAGTTATGGCACGTTCATTTTCTTCACTCTCGTCAATCCATCCTATCGACTTGCCGTTGAGATACACGCGGTAATATGCTGGTACACGCTTCCCTTCCGGAAGATCCCATAGGGCGCTGACATTGTAGCGGCCGTTACCTGTTTCTTCATAGGAGACTTTGAGATTGGTCACCGGGTTGAATGTAGCAACATCTACATCCACGTCAATTGTAGAGGCTTCATATTCTACATCTTCAGCCTCGTTCCATGCCATTACGGAAAAAGTATGTACGCCCGGCTCTTTGAGCGATGTGTCGGTGAAATATCTTGTCTTGATGTAGTCGCCCGTCATCTCATTGTCGCAATAGACGCGGAAAGTTGTCTGACCTGCGTTGAGCCATTCCTCTTCCGGTGTGCTGCGGAGAGTCTTTGCTTTCACCTTGGACTTACTGGTGAATTGGCGATGTGTCTTCATGCCTGCGGGAAATGCCGGCCGGTTGCCCGGTTTGCTCATGGTGAGCTGTGGCGCTTTTTTCGCTGTTTCATCTATACTGCGAAATTCCACGTCGTCGATAAACCATACGTAATACAGTGACTCTGTTTCACCGCTGAGTCCCCGGAAGGCAACAAACGTGTTTTCGTCAGTGGGCTCGCCAAGAAACAGCGATGCCTGCTGCATCGCGTCTACGTTGCCCATGTCCCAACGGGCATCCCATAATTCGGTCCATGTTTCACCGCAGTCGCGGGAAATCATCACGTAATAGTGGTCGGGGAAGTCTCTCCATTTGCCATCTTCAAACAGTTGGGGATGGATATAATACCAGAAGTCGAGATATGTGGCTCCGGGTGTAGGCATTGCTACAAGCCATTCGTCCTGATGAATCGACTCGGGATCGTCATCGACAATCTCCTCGGCAAACTGAAGAATGGCAGATGCCGACCCGTGAAAGAACGGCACTTCCTCCGAGTCGCCTTCAAATAGCGACCAGTTCCCTACAGGATCCAGCGCACAGTCGGTCGTGCCCCAGCCTTCCGGCGGAAACTCTTCATCCTCAAAACCGGATGAAAATATTACGGGACCCTCGTTGCCCCAGTTCCACGTGAGATAGACATTTCCTGCCTGGGATTGTCCCTGCAGGTTTCCGGGGGCTGCCGGTGTGAATTCCGCGCCGGTCATAGCCGATGCTGAAATCAGTGCGGTTGTTGTGGCAAAAGCCCGGATAAAAGGTGTAAAATTTAACATATAATGATTGATTTAGTGAGTGCATTGCGTGATACGCGTACTGTCTCGGTGATTTCAAGTTCACGGGTTATACAGGTGATCAATGTTGTGACTGCTATCAAAACACACAGTAAATGTCTACAACAGCAACAAAAGACTCGCAAAACTACGAAAAATCCATCAAAATCACACATATAAAAAGAAAAAACTTTCCGTCTTCCCCGAAAATACATTCTTCCGTATATAAAAAGGATGATTTGCGACTTTGATGCGCAAATCATCCTTATACATTTTCCGGTTGGGAGGGTCAGTCGCGGTTGGGGCTGTCCCACTTCTTTGTCTCGGTGGCGCGCACGTTGATTACCTGGTCGCCTACCTGAATACGGAAATCACCCTTTTCAAGCACCCATTTTTCATCATATCCTACAAACGCGAGGTCGTTGGCGGGTACAGTCAGGCTGACGGTCTTCGTCTCGCCCGGCTGCAGTTCGATTTTCTCAAACTGGCGCAGACGGCGCACATCGGGCGAAGTCGAGGCAACAAGGTCGCTTGAGTATAGCAATACGCTCTCCTTGCCAGCCATTTTACCGGTGTTGGTCACCTCAAGGCTGAATATGAGTGTGTCGCCTGCCTTGAACTCCGGCTTGTTGACGCGCAGATTGGAGTATTTATAAGTGGTGTAGCTCAATCCTGTACCGAACATCCACTGTACATCCACCACGGCATCATAGTTGTAAGCACCCGACATGGTCTGTGAGCTTTCGCCCTTCTTGTAGTCGTAGGTGATGAGGGCGGCGCTGTGCTTGGGATATGTGATGGGGAGTCGACCGCTGAAGTTGGCATCACCCGAAAGCAGCGATGCGAGTGCCTCGCCTCCGTAATTGCCGGGAAGCATGATGTCGACGATTGCTCCGGCAAGCGGTTCGATTTCACCGATAAGGCGCGGACGACCCTCGTTGAGTATAAGCACGATGGGCTTGCCGGTCTTCGACAGTTCGGTGACGAGCTTTATCTGGTTAGCCGACAGGTTGAGGTCGTTGATGTTGCCCGGGGTCTCGCAGTAGCTTGTCTCGCCTACGCAGGCTACGATGATGTCAACATCTTTCGCGGCTTCCACTGCCTTTGCTATGCCTGAGGCGTCTTCCGGTCCGAAATTGCCGCCCCACTGGTAGTCAAGATATTTCACGCCCTCTTCAAGCACGATATTTTCCTGCCCGAAGCGGTTGGCGAGACTCTTGTAGATGGTGTTGTGATGACCGGCAATCATGTCGGTAAACTGTCCCTGCCAGGTGTAGGTCCAGCCGCCGTTGAGCGATCTCATGGAGTTGGCGTTAGGACCGGTGACAAGGATGCGCTTGCCGGTGGATATAGGAAGAAGCGCGTTGTCGTTTTTCAGCAATACCATTGACTCCTCTGCTGCCTGACGCGATGCGTCGGCAAACTCTTTTGAGCCGAAAAGCGGATAGTCGGTCCATTTGGTGTCGGGGTACTCAAAGAGTCCGAGGCGCATTTTCAGACGTAGGATGCGCGCACACGCGTCATCTATGCGGCTCATCGGCACTTCTCCCTCCTCCACAAGCTCTTTCAGCAGTGTGCAGAAATCCACGTCATAGGGCTCCATCGCCATGTCGATACCGGCGTTGATGGCAAGGCGTATAGCGTCTTTCTTGTCGGTTGCCACATATTCGCGGGTGTAGAGGTTGTTGATGTCCGCCCAGTCGGTCACGATCATGCCGTCCCATTCGAGTTCTTCCTTCAGCCATTGGGTGAGATATTTGGCGTTGGCGTGGAAGGGAACACCGTTGTTGGTGGTCGAGTTGACCATTATCGAGAGCGACTTGCCGTTGCGTATTGCTTCCAGATAGGGTGCGAAATGCTTCTCACGCATCTCCTGCTCGCCGATCGACGAGTGGGTGCGGTCTTTTCCGCTCACCGGTACGCCGTAGCCCATGAAGTGCTTCAGGTTGGATGCTATATGGTAGCGGTCGATATGATTGGGGTCGGGACCCTGCATGCCGAGCACTGTCGCGCTGCCCATCTGTGCGCTCAGGTAGGCATCCTCGCCATAGTTTTCCCAGATACGCGGCCAACGCGGGTCACGACCGAGGTCGACTGTCGGATTGTAGGTCCAGGGCACATCGCTTGCGCGGGTCTCATAGGCGGTTATCTCGCCTCCGCGACGTGCGAGCTCGCGGTTGAATGTAGCGCCCATGTTGATATTTTGCGGGAAGAGAGTAGCACCCATGGTGTAGCTTGCACCGTGATTCATGTCGAGACCGTAGATACACGGTATGCCGATATGCTCCATCGAGTAAGCCTGTATCTGTGACACTATCGAGTACCATTGCTCGGGGGTAAGTGCGATGTCGGCTACGTTGAGTATTGAGCCTACCTTGTATTTGCCGAGAATTTTGTCGAGCGAATCTTTGGAAATGGTGAAGTCGGAGCGTGTCGCGGGGTCAAACGGTCCGCCGAGCACACCGAGTGTAAGCTCTGCCATCTGCCCTACTTTTTCATCGAGCGTCATCTTCTTCAGAAGCTTGTCGATACGCTGTTCCATCGCCTCGTCACGCGGTATCACCGGCGCGGCATGGAGGGCAGTGCTGCCACAGGCGGCTATCAGTGCCGTGGCGAGTAGTTTTGTCAGTTTCATCGTGTTAGTGATTAGGTTGTGTATTTTGTGTTATCAGAATTTATATCCTATGCCGACAAGCCCGCTGATGCCTTTGGCAGGAATGCCGTAGAAGGTGTCCCACTTTTCGTTGAGCAGGTTGTCAAGCTGCGCGCCCACGGTAAATGCTTCAGTGATTTTGTATGATGCGCCGAATCGAAGGTTGCTGACATCACCGAGCTTGACACGCTGAACATACAGGTTGTCGGCAAACTGTGCCTGTCCGATTCCCGACGGCGACACCTCGTAGGTCGCCCTGCCGCTGCGCAGCTCATAGCCGAGCGAGAGATCAAGTGCCTTTATAGGGGTGACGGTGAGGGTTGCGTCAAGCACATTTTTTGCCCTGTCAAGCCATAGTGCGTTACCCTTGTCATACTCTTGAGGAGCGCCTTCGTAGGCTATGCGCAGGCTTGCCATGTCGCGGTAATTGTAGTTGAGCGCCACGCCGTAGTGTAGATTGGTGAAATCGATTGCGGAATACATGCCGTCAAGATTGTCAAAGTTGGTGAAAAGAGCGGGCATCAGCAAGTTTTTTGCCTTACCGGTACCACCCCATGCCTCGATGCTTGCGCCGGAAAATGGCCCGATGATGAATCCGGCGTCGACATTCCACTGCCTCCAGCTGTCACCGTAGGCGCGCGACGGATTGATGTAATGGTTTACGGCGAAGAGCGATGACATCGAGTTGAGCGACGGTGTGCCCCCGGTAAATCGGGCGTAGATGGCAAATTTGTCGCCCGAATGCCAGTCGGCGCGGATGTCGGGTGCTATCCTGAAGCCGTTGTCGCCTCCCCATGTGTCATATAGCTGTAGGCCTATCTTGAATGAATAGGAGGAAGCGACATGGCGGTAATACGGTGTCAGGGCTACATAGCCGTGGTTGTAGTTGCCGCGCATCTCATGTGAGAAAATCGCGCCGGAGCTAATGATTTTCACCGTGTTTGTCGCTCCGGCAAATGCCGTGTTGATATCAGCTCCTATATAGTTGTTTTCGTTCAGCCCGTAGACTCCCCCAAGGGTTATTGTGGCGTGGTTTTCAGTGAGGGGTTTGATATTGGTGCCACCCATGCTGCCGGTAGACATTCCTTCCGAAAAGTTGAAAAATCCGTAGTCGACAGCCGCATTATAGCGGAAACTGCCTGCCGTTCCCTGCCATCCTATGCCGGCTTGGACGGTGTTGGCGGTCTGCGACGTCGGGTCTCCTGTGAGTGCGGGCGACTTGAACGCCGACAGCGAGTAGGCGAGATGTGCGTCAAGCGTTCCCGCTTCCCCGACGCTGTGACGGAGATTCACGCCGATGGTGGCAGTGTGGTCGCGCATGTGTAGCTTGTCGCCTTCGCGGTTGTTGCGTTTGTAGTCGCTGCCGTCATATTGCAGCCATGCGCCCAGGCGTGTGGCGTCATTGTCGATTATCCTGTAACCTGCCGACACTCCAAGCTCGAATGTCGGAAAATATCCGGCATCGATGTAGCCCCGGTAAGGCGATTTAGCGATTGATGCGGCGTATGCAGCCGGGGGGAGCAGGGTGATGTCGTGGGTGAGCGGCGCCGCCACGCCCCGGTCGGTCCAGCTGAGTTTCTTAGTCTCAATCGCGGGCAGGTTAAACTGAGGAAGCTGTGAGAGTTTTTGCGCCTCGCGCTCCTGCACCACAATATCTTTCTCCACCGTGATTTCCTTGGTGAGGTCGTCGGCTGTCGCTGTCGCCGATATGCCGAGCGTGATTACCGCTGCGGCTATATTATATATGTTATGTGCCATTGTATGTTGCTTGGATGTGGTGGATTACTTTAATCGCTCGTCAATCATCATGAATATGTCTTTCTCTTTGCCGGGGTAATTGTCACGCAGGCTTTTGAGATATTCGGTCGCCTCGAAGTCGCTTCCCTGCTTCCGGCAGATGTCGCTGAGCAGTATGTAGCCTCGCGCAAGCCAGTAGTCGTGGGGCGTGTTGGAGTCGATCAGCTTCTCGACTGTGGTTTTTGCTTTCTTGGTCGACCCGGTGTCGAAATAGTGCTGGGCGAGATAGTATGCCGATTTCGCACCGTAGATATCGTCGGTGTTTTTGGCGAGCTTTTCCCACTCTTTTACCGCTTCGTCGGCTTTGCCGGTCTGCGACAGGGCGTAGGCGCGTGAGTAGATAATTTCGTTTTTCTGGGCGGTGCCGATGGCGGTCGATTTGAGCAGACGGTCAGCCATCTCGATTACGTCGGAGTGGCGGTTCATGTCACGCGACACGCGCATAATGCCGAGACGTGCGGTCACTATGTTGCGTGACGCCGATGCGCGCGATTCCAGTTTGCGGAATGTGGCGAGGGCGGCTTCTCCGTTGCCGAGGTCATACTCCACGTTGCCCTTGATGGCAAGCGCATCTTCGGCGGCTTCCGAGTCGGGGTAACGCTCGGTGAGCTGTGTCGCGTATTTCAACGCTTCGGCGGGATTGCCCGATTCAAGCGACGACTGCGAGAGATAGGTCAATGCCTGAGTCTCGTATCTGCCGCCCGGATATTGGGATATGTAGTCTTTCAGACGCGTGGTCTTGCTCTTGTCGTTAAGATAGGCGCGTTCGGCTGCCTGGAAGGTGAGCGCGTCAAGCTCAGAGGTTTCGAACTTCGGTGCGTTGGGAACAGCCGCTATGAATGAGCTGAACTCGCTGAGCCGCCCCTCGTCTGCCATGAGACGCTTGAGGTCGTCAGACGCCACACGCGCCTCCTCGCTCGTCGGGTAGTTGCGTATCACCGTCTTGTACGACTCTATCGCCCGGTCGGTCTTACCCTGGGCAAGCTGCGTGATGGCAAGCTGCAGATATCCGTTTCTGCCCTGCGCGGTCGTCGGGTAGCGTTTCACAAGCGACTCGTAGATGACCACCGCGTCGCCGGGACGGTTAAGCGCCACGTAGCTTTCCGCCTTTTCGAGCATGGCGGCGGGGAGGAGTCCCGATGTGGGATAACGCTCCATCATGTCATCGAGCGACTCGATTTTTCCGTGGTGATTCTTTACGAGACCCTTCATCATCGCTTTCTGGAAAAGGGCGTAGTCGCCTGCCTCGGGGTTGAGGCTGTAGGCTTGGTCGTAATAGGTCGATGCAGCGGTGAAGTCCGACTGATAGTACCGGGAGTCGCCGAGACGGTTGTAAGCGTCGGCGACAAGGCTCTGCTCAAGATTGCCGGGATTTTTCACCACACGCGCGAAATCGGCGGCGGCATCGTTGTAACGCTTTTGGGCAAACTCGGCATAGCCGAGGTCATAGTAGGCGAGCTGACGGTTGGCATCATTGGCGCGCGACGATTTCAGATAATCGTTGTAGGCTCTTGCCGCGCGGGCATATTCGCCCTGACGGTAGTAGCAGTCACCGAGCCAGAGGTCACATTCCGTGGCGATTGCCTTGTTATGGGCTGCAAGCGATTTTGCCTCGGTAAACCGGGTTATTGCCTGCGAGATTCGTCCTGCGGCTACATCGCGGGTGCCGAGGGTGTAGAGCACACGCTGCTTGGCGGTGAGTATCTTTGCCGACGGCCGGCGTATCTTCTGTATCGAGGCGAGAGCCTGCTCGTAATTATTGTCGGTCATGTATCCGGTCACGAGATATTCCTCTACCTCCGGGGCGTAGCGCGATTCGGGGTAACGCTTCAGGAAATCCTCAAACATGCTCACCGAACTGCCGAACGGTGTGCGTCCGCCTTCGGCTTTTGCCACGGCGTAGTTGTAGAATGCCGTTTCCTGCACCTCGCGGTCATAGTCCATGCGGTAGGCTTTTTCAAGTGCGAGCAGGGCGGCGTTGACGTTGCCTGTCTGCAGATATGACTGACCTATATAAAGGTATGCCGACTGCCCCATCGCGTCATCACATGCCGTCACCGGCTGCAAGGTGTGTATGGCGGCTTCGTAGTCGCTGTCCTTGTACTGGCACACACCGAGTATGTACATTGCCGACGGTTTCGGATTGGTCACGTCGCCTGTATATTCCGCTATGTAAGGCAACGCCCCCTCTTCATCGCCGAGGTTGTAGAGCGACTCGCCTGCTATGCGCTGCATCTCGGAGCGGTATTCCGGGATGTCGTTGATGTGTGCCTTGGCAAGTGCGAGTGCCTTGTCGTAGTCATGGTCGATGTAGGCTATCTGGGTGAGATAATAGGGTGCTCGGTTGCCGGGTGCGGTGCGGGTGTCAGCTTCGGTGAAATATTTCTTCGCTTCTGCGTAGGCTCCCTGCGCGTAATAGATATAACCCTGATAGAAGCGTGACGCACCGGCGTAGCGGCTTACTCCCTGCAGTCGGCGGAATCCTGCGAGAGCCTTATCGTAGTCGCCGAGCATCATCAGGCAGTAGGCGGTACGGTAGTCGTAATCTTCCTGCGCCGCCAGGTTAAGACCGCCCTTGTCTATCATGCGGTAGCCCGCGAGAGCCTTTTTATAATTGCCGTCAAAAAAGTCGCAGTCGGCGATTCCCATTTTTGCCTCAAGCCTGAAGCGCGATGCGGGATACTCGTCGACAAACTTTACCAGCTCCCGTCTCGCCTCTTCAATCGATCCTGATTTCAGATAGGCAAGTGCCGCCGTGTAGGCAGCAGCCTCGATGTCGTCGGGCGATGCAAGCCCGGTTTCCGGCGAGGTAAGCTGGTCGATGGCTCCCGTATAATTATTGTCACGATACATCAGTTCGCCCCGGGTTACAAACCCTTCCGGATTGGGCGAGTTGACCTGTGGATGTCCGCTTAGCGCCATTGCGAGCGCCGCAGGCAGTATAACAATCTTTTTCATCTATTGCGGATTTTAAATCGGTCGGCTCTCATGACGGTACATCCCTCAATCCCTGCCACACACGATTATTATTGCAAATATACGAATAAGCCGAGTGTAATGCCAAATTTATTTGGCATTACCGAGCGAGAGTATATTGGGCGAAGCCAAATATACGAAGAATATTCGGTGAAAAAAATAGCGAAAGTCGACCGGAGGTCGGTTCGCGTTGGCGAAGCCAATTTTTTAAGCCACATATACGAAGAATATTCGGTGAAAAAAATAGCGAAAGTCGACCGGAGAAGTTTTCCGTTGTCGGAGTCGTTAAGGTCCCTAACGACTCTAACGACCTTAAAGTCCTTAAAGCCACCGCGTAGTGCGTGTATGCGGGCTTGCATCTATTCGCCCCCCCTACAACGGCTTGTGAATCAGGATGTATCGCGTAGCTGTAGGGGCTGCCGGAAGGCAATCCGCGCCCCGCTGGCAACCATAGTCCCGCCCGCGACCGCCCGCCGCCATGTTGCCCGACAGGGCATCATCTACATTTAGCCGTCGGTTGAGCGTAGCGATACCGACGGAAATAGGAGCAAAATCAGATGTTTCCGGAGGAATCATCTTGTCGCACGGTTGATGATTCCCTGTCGGGAAACGATATGAGGGAGAGCCCGCTGTCCGTGGGTTTCGCTAAGCTCAACGCCACGGCTAAATTTGGATTATCCCCGTTCCAGGGGATAAAGCCGGTGCATAACGATTGCCGCGGAGTACGTGTATGCGGGCGAGCTTCCACTGCCCTTACACCAGCTTGTGAATCAGCATGTATCGCGTAGCTGTAGGGGCGGCTGGAAGGCCGCCCGCGTCCCGCTGGCAGTCATAGTCATGCCCGCGCCTACCCGCAGCCACGTTGCCCGACAGGGCATCATCTTTGTTTAGCCGTCGGTTGAGCGTAGCGATACCGACGGAAAGCAAGTATCCCCGGATGTTTCCGTCAGGAATCATCTTTGCGCACGGTTGATGATTCCCTGTCGGGAAACGATATGAAGGAGAGCCCGCTGTCCGTGGGTTTCGCTACGCTCAACGCCACGGCTAAATTTGGATTATCCCCCCCGGAAGGGGGATAAAGCCGGTGCATGACGATTGCCGCGTGGTGCGTGTATGCGGACGAGCTTCCACTGTCCTTACACCAGCTTGTGAATCAGTATGTATCGCGTAGCTGTAGGGGCTGCCGGAAGGCTGCCCGCAGCCACGTTGCCCGATAGGGCATCATCCCTATAGTGTAATCTGGTGGGAGATTGTGCCGAAGGGCAGTTCTGTAAGGTCGAGAGAGATATCGGGACAGGTCAGTGGATGCCAGAAACGCGAGCATTTATCAGCCGGCATCTCGTATCGCTTGTCATTATGTATTCTCAGGCAGAAACGCGATTTATGGTCGGTAAGGTCTTTGAATGTCGACAGCTTTTCGGGGGTAGGTTCGTAAATTATTATATGTCCCTGCATGGTTATATTTTTACTGCCGAAGTGTTGCAGGGGAGCAAGCAGATGAAGCATTTTCAGATAGCTCCCCACTATCTGATTCTTGGCTTTTGAAAGATTGTCGACTTCAAATGAGCTTTTAAGTTCAAAGAAATGAAATACGATATCATCGCCCTCCTCACGGCAAAAGAGACCGTCACACTCTCGCGTCATGATGTCGTGACATTCCAGGTCGGCTGTTACCCCATTTTGGGCTTTGGAATGAAATGATTTGGTATTTTCAAGGAAATCTCTTGAAAAATTCCATCCGGTCACATTTTTTACCGTTAATTTTTGAAAGGTGTTAGGTTTACCTATGTTCTCATGCTCGAAAATAACCACATCGGAACCGCTGACAAGCTTTGCTGCAAAAGCAGGGTATAGTTTATTGAAATTAGTTATTATCCTGTTCATCGTTATCGGGGTCTCGGTGTGACTCAATTATATCCTCAAGATCGTCGTAAACCCTTGCGCTTCGCTGCATGGTCTCGTCAATGACAGTCTTAAATGTGTCAAACGGTACTCCCATGCTTGTGTCCTGTTCCTCTACCATGGAACGACCAGCGCGCGTCGGTTTGATGTAATATGCCCCTATGCTGCCTGTAGGCAGTGCGGCTTCGGGGTCAAATCCAAGCTGTGAGCAATATTCTGCGAATCTGTCGGTATCATTCATGATACCGCGCATTATGCCGAGGCGAGCCAGGTCATTGATTTGTCGCAGCAGGTAATCGCTGTGGGTGGTTATTTGCAGATGGGCACCCGCATTTATTGAATAGCAGAGCAGTTCGGCTACTTTTACTTGTAATTCGGGGTGTAGATGCGACTCCGGTTCTTCAAAAAGGGTCGAGCATTGTCCGAGGTATCCTTTCTGCAGCATTATTGCAAACGGGGTAAGCTCTTTTATTGACGATGCCGCTGCTGTGATAGGTATGGAGAGTCCTTCGGCGAGTTTGTACACAATCTCGTCGTCAACTATTGATATGTCGCCGTGCAGTATTGATTCCTTCAGCGTGGATTGCACTTTTTGCTCAATCTCTTCATTTGATTCTTTTGACCGAGGTTGAGCCGGCGAGATGCTTTTTAGTATCGCGAGGTCGTTTATAAATTCGCGATACATACCGCTAATCATTGCCCGGGCGCTCTCAGGCAACGCAAGCAGACTGCCTCGCGACGGAGGCATAAGGAATGTCTGCGTGATGTCGATGTCATAGAGACGCCGGAGGAAATGGGCTATCAGGAAGCGGAACGGAAGGTTTTTCCACGCGACTCCGTTGGTGGGCAGGTTGATAGGGTCGTCCAGCTCAATCAGGTTAAGTGTCTCGATATGATCAATGACTTCACCGGAGCCAAGGCTCATTGTGCCTCTTTTCAGGGTAAATGAAAAATTTTCGGGTAGACCTGCAAACTCAATTCTGAAATCAGTTTTCAGGTTGGGGTCGCCGAGAGTCTGTCGCAGGTAGTCGATGCCACACTCATTTATCCATTTTACAAGTTCACCGGTAGAGACGCGGTAAAGCAGATTGGTGTCATCGGGAAGCTCGTTCTTGAGCCGCTCATAGTCTATCTTATGGGTTTCAAGTACTTCCCGAAGACCTTCCCCCGTGATAATACGGTAGACATAATGCACAAGCAGAGACAGGTAACTTTTGCCAACACCCGACGGTCCGGAAAAGATAAGGAACGGTTTAAGCCCGATTGTTACCGGCCCTTCGATTGGTCCGAGACGGTTGATGTGAATATTGATGTTGTGCATGATGTATGTTATTATATGGATATATGCAAAGTTAGGCAAACGGCATGTAATTCAAAAATATTAAGCCGACAAACTCTATTGCGTTGGATTGTTAAATTATATACGAATGAAATAAAGTACCATAATGGGATAAAATAGTATCATAGACGCGCACAATTTGTGATTATATTTGCATGACCTTAACATAAAAAAGAATTAACTAACCTAATTTAATAACCTAAATCAAACATTATGATTAAAAATTTACTCTCTTTCGCTGCTGTCGCAGCTCTTGCAGTATCGTCTGTTAATGCAGCTGATCCCGTGAATTTGACTCTTCAACCCGGTTGGGGTGCAGCTGGTGGTCTTGAAGGTATCTCATTGACATGTGGTTCTCAATGGGGTCAGTATCATCTTTATAATGCTGAAATCCCTTTGACTGAATACAAAGGTTGCTTAATCGAATATGCAACAGAAAGTGCCGATAGCTGGCAGTTAAAAATAGAAGATGCACAAGAGCATTATTGCGACCTGAGTGCAGCCCAGACTTCTTTAACGGTTTCTTTCGCCGACTATACCGCTGATGTGAAGTATGTGGATATTCAGGGTAAAGTAGCTGATGCAACGATAGTTATAAACGGATTTTATCTTATCAAATCTGATGATACCAAGGTTCCTGTAACTACAGGTTCTTCTTTCTGGGGTATCACCGTAGGTGCTTATGCAACTCCATGTGCTCTTACTTTTACTGAAGGTTATGGTGGTGCAGAGCTGTTGGCTGACGGTAAGTCTATCGCACTTTCTGCCGGTTCCAAGGATGTCTATACTATAAAGATTGAACTTTCTGAAGGTGCGCCTACTGAAATTCTTCTTGAAGCCGATGACGCTGATGGTAAGGGATTTGCATGGAGCTATCCTAACTGCGCTGTAGGTGAAAAAGAGGTTTCTCTTGTGCTTGATGGTTCAAAACTTGAAAAAGATTGCGCAAAGGTATGGGTAAAAACTCCCGCTAAATCAGAAACTCCTGTTAATTTTGCTGCTGCAACATTAGAAATTTCCGGTGGTACTGTAGGTATCGACAACGTGGCTGTAGATGAGAATGCTCCTGTTGAATACTACAATCTTCAGGGTGTTAAGGTTGCCAATCCCGCCAACGGTATCTATGTTGTACGTCAGGGCAACAAGGTAAGCAAAGTCCTCGTTAAGTAATCAACATTATTTATTATCCATAAAAAGGGTGTATCGAAAAATTCGATACACCCTTTTTGCTTATTGTCCTGTCCTTAAAGCCTTTAACGACCCTAAGGTCACTAACGACCCCGTCTAACTGACAACTGCCCTCTGACAACTGCCCACTCTTTCCCCGTCAGGGGATAATCCCTATTTAGCCGTCGGTTGAGCGAAGCGATACCGACGGAAAGCAAGCCCAAGCGCAGATGTTTCCGTAAGGAATCATCATGGAGCAAAGACGGCTGCACCAAGGTATAGCCCTACTCTTGGGCAACTTCAAAAAAACTTTGTCACTTCTGCCCCTCTGTCCTTCTGTATCCCTTACAAACTGAAAACTGAAATCTGACAACTGCCCACTCTTTCCCCGTCAGGGGATAATCCCTATTTAGCCGTCGGTTGAGCGAAGCGATACCGACGGAAAGCAAGCCCAAGCGCAGATGTTTCCGGAGGAATCATCACGGAGCAAAGACGGCTGCACCAAGGTACAGCCCTACTTTTGGGCAACTTCAAAAAAGCTTTGTCACTTCTGCCCCTCTGTCCTTCTGTATCCCTTACGAACTGACAACTGAAATCTGACAATTGAAATCTGACAACTGACAACTCCCAACTGACAACTTCCAACTCTATTCCAGTATCGCTGCTACGCGCTTGAGCGCGGCGATAAACGCGTCACACTCCTCGATGGTATTATACAACCCGAACGACGCGCGCACAGTGCCTTCGATGCCGAGCCGGTGCATGAGCGGTTCCGCGCAGTGGTGACCCGTGCGCACGGCGACGCCAAGTTTGTCAAGCAACATCCCCGTGTCATAATGGTGGGCATTGCCGATAAGAAACGATATTATGGCATCTTTTCCGGGAGCGGTGCCGAATATCCTCATTCCGGGAACTTCCATCATTTGCGGCATCACGTACTCAAGCAACCGGTGCTCGTGGGCAGCAATTGCCTCCATGCCTATCGGCTCCAGATAGTCGATGGCACTCTTGAACGCCGCGATATCCACAAAGTCGGGTGTCCCCGCCTCAAATTTGAACGGCAGTTCGGCAAAGGTGGTGTGCTCGAAGCTCACATTGCCAATCATCTCGCCTCCGCCTTGATAGGGGGGCATCTTCTCAAGCAGTCCGCGCTTGCCGTAAAGCACTCCCACTCCGGAAGGACCGTACATCTTGTGAGATGAAAACACATAGAAGTCGCAGTCGAGCGCCGTCACGTCGACACGCTGATGGGCTACTGCCTGCGCACCGTCGACCAGCACCGGCACACCATGGTCGTGTGCCTCCCTGATTATCTCCGCTACCGGATTGACCGTGCCGAGCACATTGCTCACATGAGCTATCGAGACCATCGCCGTATGTTCGTTGAACAGTTTGCGGTAGGCATCCATGTCAAGCACACCGCTGTCATCCATCGGGATTACACGCAACTTCACGTTGACACGGCTCTGTAGCAGTTGCCACGGCACTATGTTGGCATGGTGCTCCATGACGCTGATGATTATTTCATCCCCGTCATGGAAAAATGTGCCGCCATACGACGATGCAACGAGGTTGATTGCCTCCGTGGTGCCGCGCGTGAAGATGATTTCTTGGGTCGAGGAAGCGTTTATCCATCCCCGTATCCTTTCGCGCGCCGCTTCCTGCAGCGATGTCATCTCCTGCGACAGGGTGTGTACGCCACGATGCACGTTTGCCTTCGTGTTGTAGTAAATGTTTTCGATGCTTTCCACCACCTGACGCGGTGTCTGCGATGTGGCGGTGTTATCGAGATATATGAGCGGGCGGTTGTAGATTTTCCTGTCAAGGGCGGGAAAATCGAAACGCAGCCGGTTTACATCGTAATTGTCCATGATTTACTGTTTTTTTGCCGAGAGGCAGCTCGTCATGCAGTCACCGCAGAATGATTCCTGTCCCTGAAAACGCTTTTCGACAAGAAGGTGAAGGCGCTCGCGCAGCCCTTCCATTCTAACGGTGTCAATCACTTCCGACATAAATGCTTGCATGAGCATCGTGCGCGCAAGTTTCTCGCCGATACCGCGTGAACGCATGTAGAACAATGCCTCCTGGTCGAGCTGTCCGGTCGTGGCTCCGTGGCTGCACTTCACGTCGTCGCAGTATATGAGCAGCTGCGGCTTGGTATGCATCTTCGCACCTGTTGATGCGAGCAGGTTGCGGTCGCTCTGGTATGCTTCGGTCTTGACTGCTCCTTCATTGACCGTGATTCCTCCTTCAAAAGCACCGGAGGCGTCATCGTCAAGTACATATTTGAACAGCTGGCGGCTATGGCAATAAGAGCCGAGATGATTGACCGACGAGTTGTTGTCGATATGCTGGTGACCCGATGCGATTGCCATCCCTGCAAGGAGGGTGTCACATCCGTTGCCGGTGATTTCTATATTATAGTCATTGCGGGTGGTTCCGCAGCTGAGGGTCATGCCGTTGACAATCAGCGATGAATTTTCCTCCTGACGGGCATATATCGACGAGCAGCGCGAGGTGCCTTCGCCCGATTCCTCAAGATCGTAATAGTCGAGCCGCGAATTGGCGTTGAGTACAATCTCGACTACCTGCGACGACAGATATTTCTGCGACGAGTCCTGGGTGTGGTCACACACAAGCAGCTGTGCCGATGCGCCCTCCTCCATCACTATCAACACGCGGCGCACAGCCATGAGCGGAGTGGGGGAACTGAATATGTTGACAAGCTGTAGCGGCTTTTCAAGTGTCACGCCCTTCGGCACATAAATCATCACGCCATCTTCTACCAGCATCGTGTTAAGAGCAGTGGTGGGGGAATGGAGCGATGCTACTTTTCCGTAGTATCTGCCGACAAGCTCCGGATGCTCGGTGGCGGCTTTGGCAAGACTGCCGAATATCACTCCTTCGGGTAGACGCGATTGAAGCGACCCTACGGGGTGAAACTCGTCGTTGACCACGATACCGAGCAGTGTGCTCAGGTTGGGCACTCCGCAGTGAAACGATGCCGCCACATCGACCGGGATATTGACGCGGTTGATGTTTAGTCCGAAGTCGGGAGCCATCATCTCCTCTATCGAGGTCTTTTCATAACCCTCGGTGTTTCTGTCGGGGAGGCTTTTCCCCTTCAGGGCGTCAAATGCCTCTTGCCGCAGGGCGTTGATTACCGGAGCCGAGTGGCTGTCGAGAGTCTCCCGGTGGTCGCGGTAGATATCTGTGTATTGTGAGAGACTGCTCATGGTCAATCGTGATTTTCGTTCTGTTTTATCCAGTCGTAACCCTTCTCTTCAAGTTCGAGCGCCAGCTCCGGACCTGCTGTCTTCACGATTCTGCCCTTGTAGAGCACATGCACGAAATCAGGCTTGATGTAGTCGAGCAGACGCTGATAGTGGGTTATGACGATGGTGGCGTTGCGGTCGGTCTTCAGTTTGTTGACACCGCCGGCAACTATGCGGAGCGCATCGATGTCAAGACCGGAGTCGGTCTCGTCAAGTATTGACAGGCGAGGCTCAAGCACAGCCATCTGGAATATCTCGTTACGCTTCTTCTCACCCCCTGAAAATCCTTCGTTGACGGAGCGTGACGCAAGCTTGTTGTCAAGCTCGACGATGGCGCGCTTCTGACGCATCAGCTTCAGGAAGTCGCTTGCCGACAACGGCGGCTCGTTGAAATATTTGCGCTTCTCGTTGACGGCGGCGCGCATGAAATTTACCATTGACACTCCCGGAATCTCTACCGGATACTGGAACGAAAGGAACAGTCCTTCGTGGCTGCGGTCCTCCGGGGAAAGCTCAAGCAGGTGCTTCCCGTGGAAATCAACACTGCCTTCTGTGACGGAGTAACCGGGTGCGCCGGCAAGCACCATCGAAAGGGTTGATTTACCCGAACCGTTTGGTCCCATGATAGCGTGTACCTCGCCTTCGCGCACCTGAAGGTTGATGCCTTTCAATATCTCTTTACCGTCGACCGATGCGTGGAGGTCGTGAATGTCAAGTAATATGTTTTTATCCATTTCGGTTATGTTTTTTTCTGTTATTGAATCAATGGCGGTAGTCCGCGATCCCCGAGGGTGTCATCCTACCGAACCTTCAAGTGTCACCTGAAGCAACCGTTGTGCCTCTACGGCAAATTCCATCGGGAGCTTGTTCATCACCTCCTTGGCATAGCCGTTGACGATAAGCCCGATTGCCTCTTCGGTGGGTATGCCTCGCTGATTGCAGTAAAACACCTGGTCCTCGCTGATTTTTGAGGTGGTAGCCTCGTGCTCCACCACTGCGGTGTCGTTGAGCACGTCGATATACGGGAAGGTGTGCGCACCGCATGTCGGACTGAGCAACAGGCTGTCACACTGCGTGTAGTTACGGCAACCGTCAGCCTGGGGAAGCACTTTCACCAGTCCTCGGTAGGAGTTCTGGCTGTGTCCAGCCGAAATACCTTTGCTCACGATGGTCGAGCGCGTGTTGCGACCTACATGTATCATCTTTGTGCCGGTGTCAGCCTGCTGGTAGTTGCGCGTCACGGCAACAGAGTAAAATTCGCCTGTGGAGCCTTCGCCCTGGAGCACGCAGCTCGGGTATTTCCACGTGATAGCCGAGCCGGTCTCCACCTGGGTCCATGACAGTTTGGAGTAGTCGCCACGGCAGAGTCCGCGCTTGGTCACGAAATTGTACACGCCGCCATTGCCGTCCTTATCGCCCGAATACCAGTTCTGGACGGTGGAGTATTTCACTTCGGCGCGGTCTTCGACCACAATTTCCACGATAGCGGCGTGAAGCTGGTTTTCGTCACGCATCGGGGCGGTGCATCCTTCGAGATAGCTCACGTATGCGTCATCATCGGCAACGATGAGTGTACGTTCAAACTGTCCCGTGCCTGCGGCGTTGATACGGAAATAGGTCGACAGCTCCATCGGGCATCTCACGCCCTTCGGTATGTAGACAAACGACCCGTCGGAGAACACTGCCGAGTTAAGCGCGGCAAAGAAATTGTCGCGGTAGCTCACCACGCTTCCGAGATAGCGTTTCACAAGGTCGGGATAATCTTTGACAGCCTCGGAGAATGAACAGAAAATTACTCCTAATTCGGCAAGCTTCTCCTTGTGGGTGGTCTTTACCGACACGGAGTCCATCACGGCGTCGACAGCCATTCCGGAAAGTGCTTTCTGCTCCTGCAGCGGTATGCCGAGTTTGTTGAATGTGTCAAGCAGTTCCGGGTCAACCTCGTCAAGGCTCTTCGGTCCCTCCTTTTTCTTTGGAGCGGCGTAATAGCTGATAGCCTGATAGTCGATAGGGGGGATGTCGAGATGCGCCCAATGCGGCATTTCCAGTGTCAGCCAGTAGCGGTATGCCTTCAATCGGAATTCAAGCAGCCATTCGGGCTCGTTTTTCTTTTTCGAGATAAGTCTTATAACATCCTCGTTTAGTCCGCGCGGTATGACATCGGTGTCGATGTCGGTGACAAATCCGTATTTGTAATCGTCACCGGTCACATTTTTTATAATATCGTCATCGTCCTGCCGCTTTATATTTTGGTTATCTTCATTCATCATTTCTCGCTTGATATATTGGGTATATATGTGTGTAAGTGAAAACAATCACGGTGGTTGAATGTTGACCCTTTAAGTAATATTGTGAATCATGTCGCCTACCGGACCCGCCATCACACCGAAGAGTTTAGGCGCAAGCTGCATCACGAATATGAAAAGCCGTCCGGAGGCAAGGGAGGAGGAGTGAAATATGATACAATGAGGCGCTATCATGTAGAAGAGATTGAGGAAGACACTCAGGAGTATCAGCCATTTGAACACGCTGAACACTCCGCCGAGCAGATGGTCAAGCCATCCTGCCATAAGGGTGTCGGTAATTCGTTGCAGAAGCGATGCAAATGCGCCGATACTGAAATATACCACCAGATACACCGTGATGCCGCCGGCTATGTTTGCAAGGGTGGCATTGGTGAATGTGTCGGGAAACCATGACATGTACAGCCCTCCGACATCATCGGAGAAAAAACGACATGCGATTATGCCGAGAATCACACCGCCGATTGAAGCAATCTGCGAGATGATGCCCTTGTAAAGTCCGAGTACAAGGGATGCGCCGATTACTATCAGCAATATTATGTCTATCGTGGTCACTTGTCAGAATGATTTATCGCTGCAAAATTACGAAATTCCGTCAACATATTCAATAGCAATGTAATGCTATGTTAAACACTAGGGTTACAATCAGAGGAGGGCGGTTACTTCTTTGAAGGCGTAGGTGTGGGTGTTACCGAAGGAGTCGAGAAGCGACAGGTGACCCGTGGGCGCCACGCCGGTTATTACCGCACTGAACTTTTCGCCTGTGGCGGTGTCACGGTAGTTCCCTCCATCGCGTCGCCAGAGCGATTGCATATAGTCGGCATGACGCAGGTCGAGCGGCTCTGAGAGGCGACTGTAGATTGCATCGATGACTTCGGTCAGCACTTCGTCGAGGGGCAGTTCTTTACCGGTAAGTATGACTGCCGATACGGGATTGGGAGCATCGCTCTTGAACTCCCGCTGATTCACGTTGATTCCTATGCCGGCAATGGAATGCCCGATGGTGTTGCCTGAAAGGCTGTTTTCAATCAATATGCCACATATTTTCTTGTCACCGACATAAATGTCATTAGGCCATTTGACGCTGACGGTAATGCCGTCAAGATAGTGACGCAGAGCGTCAGCGATGCCGAGTGCGACTGCTTCCGATATGTAAAACTGGTCATGCGCCGCTACATTCTCCGGTTTCAGCAGAAGCGAGAAGGTTAGATTTTTACCCGGTTCAGCTTCCCAACTGTTGCCGCGTTGTCCGTGCCCCGCTGTCTGTGTCGTGGTTATCACCACGGTCCCGTGGGGCGATTTACGGGCTATTTTCGACAGGTAAGTGTTAGTGGAGTCGCACTCCTCAAGTCTGATTATATTATATCGGCTCATGACATCATACGGTTGTAAACATATAGCATCCCATCGCGATTATGGCAATGCCGAGCGCGAAATAGAGGCATCGGGCGTGGCTTCGCTTCATGCGGAATGTGAGTACCCTCACATTCATGTTGCTGAAAAACCATTCCCATCCCGCTATTGCCGCTACAATAGAGAATATGCCGCAACCTGTGAAGATGGCGGCAAGTATATAGGCTCCGGTCGTAAGGCTCATTATTCCTCCGGTTCAGTGACGGTAAGTTCGCGTGACCCGTCGGGAAGCTCTTTGATGTCGACCCGAACGGTGTCGTCGGGAAGTATGTCGGCTATGCGTTCCGGCCACTCTATGAGGCAGAGTGCGCCTGAGTCGAAATAGTCTTCCACGCCTATGTCAAATGCTTCTTCGAGTGATTCGAGACGATAGAGGTCAAAGTGGTAGATGAGTTCTGCCGTCGTGTCGGAGCGGTATTCGTTGATGATGGCAAATGACGGACTGCTTGTCGGGTCTTCCTCAACGCCGAGTGCCCTTGAGAGTGCTGAGATGAAGGTGGTCTTGCCCACACCCATGTCGCCGTAGAAGGCAAATACAGTGTAGTCGCCCATGATGTCGATAAATTCCTCGGCGGCTTTGTCGAGGTCGGCGGTGGTGGGTATAAGAATCTTTGTTGTAGCCATATTTGAAGTCGGTTATTTTGCGGTTAATGTAATAAGCGGTATTATCATTTCTTCGAGAGATATGCCTCCGTGCTGGAATGTGCCGGAGTAATATTGCACGTAGTAGTTATAATTGTTGGGATAGGCGAAAAAGTCATGTCCCGACGCGAAAATGTAGGTCGACGATATGTTAGGCGAGGGGAGTCCGTAGCGTTCCGGATGTTTTATCTCATACACCTGCTTCGGATTGTAGCTCAGATTCTTGCCTACCTTATAGCGGAGATTGGTGTTGGTGTTGCGGTCGCCTATCACTTTTATCGGGTTGTTGACCTGGATGGTGCCGTGGTCAGTGGTGAGCACGATTTTGTAACCTTTCTCGGCGATTTTGCGGAATAGTTCCAGTGCCGATGAATGGCGGAACCATGACTCGGTAAGCGAGCGGTAGGCGGCGTTGTTGGCGGCAAGCTCGCGTATCATCTTTGACTCGGTCCTTGCGTGAGAGAGCATGTCGATAAAATTGATTACCAGTACATTCAGCTCATTGCTTTCGAGGTTGGAAAACTCGCGTATCAGTTTTTCTCCCGTTGCGGAATCGTTGATTTTGTTATAGGAAAATTTCACCTTGCGGCGAAACCGTTCAAACTGTGTGGCAATCAGCGGCGACTCGTTGAGGTTTTTCCCTTCATCCTCATCTTCATCGACCCACAGGTCGGGAAACATCTTGGATATGTCAAGAGGCATCAGTCCGGAGAAGATGGCGTTGCGGGCATATTGGGTCGCCGTCGGCAGTATGGAGGTGTACAATTCCTCCTCGAAGGTGAATATGTCGGAAAGGAGCGGTTTGACGGACCGCCATTGGTCAAGGCGGAAATTGTCTATGACGATGAAAAACACCTTTTCCCCCTTGTCGAGCAGCGGGAATATGCGTTTCTTGAATATTTCCGGACTCATGAGCGGATGGTTGCTGCCGGTCACCCAGCTCTCATAGTTTTTGCGTACAAATTTGTTGAACGCCGAATTTGCCTCGTCTTTCTGCATCCGCAGCAGCTCTTCCATGCTCGTGTCGGCTGAAGCAAGTTCCAGTTCCCAGAACACCAGTTTCCCGTAGAGGTCATACCAGTCTTCAATCGTGCGGCAGTCGTTTATCAGCGTGGATATGTTGTTGAACTCCTGTCGGTAGTCGGTTGCCGCCTGTTCGCTTACGAGGCGCTCGGAATGGAGATTCTTTTTTATCGAAAGCAGTATTTGGCTGGGGTTGACGGGCTTGATGAGGTAGTCGGCTATTTTGTTGCCGATTGCCTGGTTCATGATGTTTTCCTCCTCGCTCTTGGTAATCATGATGATGGGGGTGAGTGGCACAAGCTGCTTTATCTGTGCAAGTGTCTCCAGCCCTGTCAATCCGGGCATGTTTTCGTCAAGTATGATGAGGTCAAACCGGTTTGACTCAACAAGGTCGAGCGCATCCCTGCCGCTGTTGGCGGTGGTCACGTCATATCCTTTGTTTTTTAAAAACAGTATGTGGGGCTTCAGCAAGTCAATCTCGTCATCGGCCCATAATATATTGTACCGGTCCATAATCGGGTCTTTTTAATCCAATAAATCATCGTCACCCTCCGATCCGGCAGGATATTCAGGATAAACCGGCGTTGCTGCAGGCTTTTGCGGCACTGCTGTCGGTGTGGGTTGCGGCTGCGGCTCAGCTTCCGGTTGTGGCTCGGGTTGAGTAGGCTGTGCCGGTTGTGGCTGCGGGGTCGATTGTCCGGGATCTTCTTGCACTCGGCTTGGCTCCGGGAGTTCCTCGGTGTGAACTTGCGGCTGAACTTGCTCGGGTTGTGACCCCGGCTCAGGTTGTTCTTGTGGCTCCGTATCCACTTGCTGTAGTTCAGGTTCCGGCAGCGGTGCTGGTTCCGGTTCGGGCACGGTCTTTGTCGCTTCCATAGCTGCTTCTGTTGCTTCTTCAGGGTCTTCTTCGCCCGGCTCTTCGGGACGGTCGCCTACGATGGCATCGTAATACATGTCATCAGTCTCCACATCGCCCGGAGCGGTGACGACAGGCGCTTCAGCCGCCTGTTGGTCGACATACCGGAAATAATCCTCGAATGTGCTTCCGTGTTGCAGGAGGGTGTCAAAGTTCTTTACGCTTATCATCACCGGACGCACTTGAGGCGGCAGCACGAGGTCGGCGTCGCTTTCCATGACCTTGCGGTAATGCATAAGTTCCTCAAAGTTAGCAAATCCTTTTACAAGAAGCAAACCGAGACGCCCGAAATTCATCGGCTCAAGGTCAAAATCCTTTACTACAAACGCTCCGAAGTTGTGACGCGCCACGTCAAAGAGCAGCTGGTTGCCCGACACCTCGTCGGTGGGATACACAAGCACAAGCAGCTGCGGCTCAGCGGGATTGAGGTCAAATGCGATAGAGTCGGTCGACATTGCCGTGGAGTCGTTGCCAAGACGGAGATCCCAGATCATTCCGCGCATGTTGGTGGCACCGCTGTGTAGCTTGCGCCCCTGTGCGAGTCCGCGCAGATAGGATGATGCGACGGGTGTGATGTCGGTCTCAGGATAGCGTTCGAGCATCTCTTTCAACACCGCGCGGAAACTTTCCTGGTCATTTTCCGAGACATAGCTGAGAGCGTCGATAAACATGAATTTGGGCATTATCTTGCTCAGCGGATATTTTTTCATCATCTCGCGATAAGCGGCGTGTACCTCGCTGTTGCGGTTGTCGAGATATGCCTCGTAGGCGCGTTCATACATCCGTTCCTGGTCGCTCTCCATGTCGCGCAGCTTGTCGAGATAGTCGGGGTCACGCATCGCCATGCCATATTTCGATTCCGGGAAATCACTGAGCATCAAGGCTCGGTAACGCTCGGCAAGCGGCTTGTTGCCGGCGCGCATATACATCAGATACATATTGTAGTATATATCCATGCGGTAGATGTTGTCGGGATAGCGACCCAAAAGGTCAAGCCATTCGTCGGAAGCGTCGTTGTATGCCTCAAGCTGGTCTTTGAGTATCAAGCCGATATTGTACATTCCTTCCTGTATGATGTCGTTGGCGGTGAGCTTTTCCTCTGGAGTCGCGGGTATCTGCCGCAGATAGTATTCGGGGAAATGCGGGTCGTTCTGCTTCTCGGTGTCTTCTTCTTTCTTCCCTTCTTCACCTTCGGCGGCTTCCTCTGACTCACTGTCCTCGTCATCACTGCTTTCGCTGTCAAAGTCGTTGAAGCTGAACGATGCCTTGTTGCGGCGTCGCCAGTCATCTTCGAGTTTTCGTGATCCCCAGCGTTTCTGGAAGTCGGTTTTTCCGGCATTGCGGGTCGCTGTGTTGTAGAAATACCATGAATCGTCGGTGTTCATGGTGAAGGTGGTGGGTGCAGAGGCGGCGTTGCCGTTGTTCTGCACATTGTTGTTGCCCTGCTGCTGGGCAAGATATTCCTCGCGTTTCAGCCTTTCGGCTTCCTCCGCCTCCTTTTTCTTCAGTTCGTCGATTATCTTGTTGACCACGGCAAGCTGCTGCTCTTCGGTCATCTCCGACAGGCGCAGCAGCGAGTCGTTGAGCGTCACATTCTGAGAATAAAGCGCGAGCTGGTCGAGCACGTCGCTGCGGGCGCGCAGCGAGTCGATGCCGGGATAGCTTTCGGGCAGCAACGGCACAGCTTCGGCGTAGCATGGCTGCGCGAGGTCATAGCGGTGGCGGTCGAAGTAGAGAGAGCCGAGCTGCAGTTGGCTGATTGCCTTGTCGATGCCGTTGCGCGTCGACTTCTCTGCAGCGAGTTTATAATTGTCGATTGCCTTTACAGTATCGCCGCGCGACAGGTAGAGATTGCCGATGGCGTAATATATCTGGTCGAGATACGGCTTGTTGCGGTCGTAGCGCGTCATGCGGCGCAGCGCCTTGACTTCCGGCTCCACATTGGTGCCGGAGTAGACTTCGCTCTGCTTTATGCGGGCGTTGAGCTGGGCGCGGTATGACACTTGCGATCCCGCCGACTTCTTGTAAGCCTTGTAAGCGGCATCTTTGTTTCCTGCGCGTGCCTGTAGCTGACCAAGAAGGAAATACAGACGCGACTTCTGAAGCCCTGACGAGTGCTTTATGGTCTTTTCTACGTATGGGATTGCCTTCAGCGGGTCATGAGACTGCAGAAGCATGGTGGCGTACACCATATTGTAAAGTCCTTGCAGGTCCCCGTTGACGAGTGCCTTTTCCGGTATCTTGGTCACGATATTCTCTGCTTCGTAGTCCCATCCCATAGCGAGATAGGAGCGCGCCTGCCAGAGCTTTGCCTCGGTGATGGTGTTGGGAAGCCAGGTGAAATGCTTTACGATGTAGTAAAATGTTGATGCCGCGCCGAGAAAGTCACCGTTGTTGTACTGTGAACGTCCCATCTGCATCCATGAATTGTGGATGAAGGGGTTGTATTCGTCACGTTTCATCCATGCCTTGTATTCCGGGTCGGTTGATTTGCCGGGTTTCTTTGCCGGCTTCTTCTTGATTGACCTTAGCTGGATTGCTTTCTGCGCTTTTTCTATCGAGCGGGTGAAATCGCCGGTGGGCTGTGGCGCGTCGGGGTCTTTGCGGGCATCGGTAGGATGGATGAAAAGCAGCCGCGAATAGTCATCTTCATATCCGCGTTCGAGCGTCTTCATCGTCTCCTTGTAATGCTCGTCGCCGTTGTAGTAGATATTGTAGCGGGTGATAAAAGCCTGATAATTACGTGACATGGCGGTGTTTTTCCGCGGACCGCACGACACGACGGCTACCGAAATAAGGAGTAGTATTATCAGTGTTAACTTTTTCACGTTTAATATATTGGCTTACGTTATAGAATAACGCCCGATACCGCCGATTATTGCACAAGACGGCGTGTAATGATATCGGCACACAGACGTGCCACGGCATATACGGCAATCTGCAGCAGCACGATTATAGCCGAGCAGGGCACATCGATTACTGTTGCGAGGAGCAGTCCCGCAAGCGACGAGGCGAGCGACACTCCCATCGCCACGAGCATTATCGACATGAAACGCTTGCACCACACTTCCGCGATAAGTATAGGCACTGTCAGCATGGCAAGAAGGAGCATTATGCCTATCAGCCTGATAGTAAGCACTACGCTCACAGCCACAAACACTGTCATGGCGTAGTTGATGAACTTTACGGGGAGTCCCGCTACCTTGGCGAAGTCGCGGTCAAAGGCGCAGGCGATGATGGTGTGTCTGAACGCGAGGAAAAAAGCAAGCAGCAGGGCTGTGAATCCGGCAAAAAGCCACAGGTCGGAGGCGGTGATGGTGAGGATGTTGCCGAAAAGGAAGGTGTTAAGCTCCGGTACATACCCCGGCGTTAGAAATACAAACAGTATGCCCACCGCCATGCCGAGTGACCAGATGACCGCTATCGCCGAGTCTTCCCTCACCTTGTAGCGTCCCGCCATCCATTCTACCCCGAGCGATGACACGACGGCAAAGACTGCGGCGGTGGCGACGGGACTGATGCCGAGATAGTAGCCGAGTCCAAGTCCCCCGAAACAGGCATGGGTGACACCGCCGGTAATAGACACCATGCGGCGGCTGATAATGTAGGTGCCGATGATTGCGGCGGCGATACTGATGATTATGATGCCCGCAAGCGCGTTTTGAAAAAATGTATATTGTAGAAACTCCATCGCTGACAGGTTATTGCACTATGTTTGCTTCACGGCGAGCCTCGGCTACGATCATCAGCAGCTCCTCCTTGACCGCCGACGGCAGCTCTATGCCGCGCAGCTGGATGCTTCTGCCCCATCCGGCGATGTCTTCCGGCAGGAGGGTCAGCAGCACGTCGCGGAACTGCTCGATTTCCTCGTCGGTGTACTCGTCGGCTTTTCTGCCGATATACGCGTCAAGCTCCTCATCGTCGTAATATTCGATTTTGTCGCTTACCGAGGCGAGGAGGGAGTCGCGCTCGCAGGTGATGTGCATGCCGCAGCACTGCTCTTCCGGCTCGTTGAAAGCCGGCTCCTCGACACCTTCGGCAGCCGCTTTCCTGCGCGAATGGCGGTCGTGAAGATACAATATCAGTCCGACGGCGACAAGCGCGCCGAGTATGATAAGGCTTACCTCCATGCTTATTCCTCCACTTCTGACGGTTTGATTTCCTGAAGCGTGAACCCTACCTGACGCAGATGGTCCCAAAATTCGGGATATGACTTGTTGACCACCTCCACGTTGCGTATCACGATGCCGGGCAAGAAGAGTGCCACCGGGGCAAATGCCATAGCCATGCGGTGATCGTCGTAGGTGTCGATGGCGAGAGGTGCCTCTCTGTCGACCGGGGCGCGGGCGCCTTCCCATTCAAGGGTGCTGTCGTCGGGCTGTCCGATGACAAACGACAGTTTGCGCAGTTCGGCGCAGAGTGCCGCGAGCCTGTCTGTCTCCTTTATCTTCAGGGTGGAAAGCCCGGTGATATGGAACGGAAGATTGAGCACACAGCAGGTGACGATGACGGTCTGCGCAAGATCCGGGCAATCCGACATGTCAGCCACGAGTCGCGGTGTGATGTCGGGCGACGCGTTGAGTTCAAGTGCACCTTCGCCATCCCATTCAGCCTCGATGCCGAAATTGGAAAAATATTGCTTTACACGGCTGTCGCCCTGCAGTGAGTCTCGCTCCAGACCGAGCAGTTTGATGTCGCCGAAAGAAAACGCGGCGGTCTCAAACCAGTATGAAGCCGCCGACCAGTCGGCTTCGACCGTGAAGTCGATTGCGCGGTACATCTGCGGGGCTATTGTGATGGTGTTGCCGTAAAATTCGCTTTCCACTCCCCATTGTTTCATGAGTCCGAGTGTCATGAGTATGTAGGGGCGCGACACTATATCTCCGGTGAGGGTGAGTGTCAGTCCCTTTTCCATGAGCGGTGCCACCATGAGAAGCGCCGAGATATACTGGGAGCTGACAGAGCCGTCGATGGTGATGCTTCCTCCCGCGAGTTTCTTGCCGGTTATGCAGAGTGGGGGAAATCCATCCTGTTGCTGATAGGCGATGTCGGCGCCACACTCGCGGAGAGCGTCGACGAGCGGTGCGATAGGACGCTGACGCATACGGTCACTGCCGTCGAGAGTGACCGCGCGACCTTCCTGCATGGCAAAGTAAGCGGTGAGAAAGCGCATCGCAGTACCCGCCGCCCCTATGTTGATTTCGCTGCCGGTAGAGAGGAGTGCTTTATGCATCACCTCGGTGTCATCGCATTTCGCCACTTCCTTTATCGACCCGCTGTTGCCGGTGAGTGCGTTTATCATCAAGGCGCGGTTGCTGATGCTTTTTGACAGCGGCAGGGTTATCCGGGCGTCTGTAATCTCTTCAGGAGGAAATATCTGATAGTCCATAGTGCAGTGTATATTTTGCTTGTTTGTATTTGTCAGAATGTTGATGCTTTCAGCCAGTTTTGCCATTCCTCATGGCTGCCGTTGAAGGTGTTGAGGTCGACTTCCGAGCTACACGCCTCGGTCCACCCCTGATGGCTGTATTGCCAGAGCGACCACCTGGTGTTGCCGTCATCGAGAGGCGGGTCGGTAAACGAACATATCCACAGTGGAAATTCCTCGAAACGCTCTTTGAGGAAACGCTCGTAGCCATCTTTATTGGTGTAAAACATCACGTTGTGTCCGTTACGTTCAAGACACCCGATCATCGCGCGCAGGCGTTTCACGATGTCGTCGGTGGGTATGCCTGCGGGATTGCTCCATTCCTCAAGGTCAATTACAGCCGGAAGGTCGAGTGTCTTGCCTCGCAGTGAGTTGAGAAAGTTGATTGCCTGCATCTCGCCGTCGGTGTCAAACCGGAAGAAATGATAGGCGCCTACAGCCTTGATGCCCGCCTTGCGCGCTTTGAGGTAGTTGGAGTGAAAGCGCGGGTCCTTGAAACTGGTGCCCTCGGTGGCTTTCAGCATCACGAAGTCGATTGAGTCGCCCGCTATGCGCTCGAAGTCGATGTCTCCGTTATGGGATGACAGGTCAAGACCGCGCACCGGAAACATATCTTCGTCGACATTGACCGCCTTTACCGCGCGGCGAGTGTTGACAAAAAATATGCATGCAGCGATGACTCCCGCCGCAAACACTATTGTCGCAATCCATATCTTTACCTTCATTTCAGCAAATTTACACATAAATCGGGAGTTGCACCAAATTTATTTGACCAATACCCCGAAATTCCGTCAGGATAACAGATTATCCAGTCTCCAAGAAAGGATTGATTGGCATGTGAGAATATCGATTATTTTCATTAGCTTTGTGAATGAAATCAATCTGAGATTTTCAATGGCAAAAATTACCGTACAAAACACTCAAATCACTGTCCTCTCGGTCGAGGCACATGATTACATCTCTCTTACTGATATGGCTATGGCAAAAGAGGGTGATAACCGTTCTGCCGATATAATCAAGAACTGGTTACGAAACCGCTATACTATTGAATTTCTCGGTACATGGGAGGTAATTCATAATCCTAATTTCAAAGTGGTCGAATTTGACCACTTTAGAATGAGTGCCGGTTTACCGTCGTTTGTGTTGAGTGCTTCGGAGTGGATAGACCGCACGAATGCAATCGGCATAATCGTGAAGAAAGGTCGTTATGGAGGCACCTATGCTCATAAGGATATAGCCTTTGAGTTTGGTTCGGCAATAAGTGTGCCATTCAAACTTTATCTTATCGAGGAATTTCAACGGTTGAAGACTGAGGAACAGCGGTTGCTGGGCTGGTCGGCGAAACGAGAGTTGTCGAAAATCAACTACTGCATACATACCGATGCAATAAAGCATAATCTTATCCCTTTGGAGGTTACCTCGGCACAGGCGAGCATCATCTACGCTAATGAAGCTGATGTGCTGAATGTAGCAATGTTTGGAATGACGGCAAAGATGTGGCATGAACAAAACCCTGAACTAAAAGGGAATATCCGTGACTATGCCACTGTTAATGAATTGATATGTTTGTCAAATATGGAAAACCTAAATGCGGTTTTCATTGAACAGGGCATGACGCAGACCGAACGACTTGTCAAGCTAAACCGGATAGCTATTCATCAAATGAGCGTTCTGGAAAGCCGTGATAACGGCAATAAGTTATTGAAATAGAGTGAACTATTTCATTAGATTCGGGATTAAGCTATATAAATAGGCAATCACAATAACAATACAATATTGGAATGTGTTTCACGAAGGGGTTGGAAGATTTTATTTCAATGAAGCGGGCTAAAATAATCGGCATTGCACGGCATCGTCTCTCCACTGATGGTGATGGTGTTACCACGCTTGTCGCTTTTCATGGTTGTCCGCTCCGTTGCCGGTATTGTCTTAACCCGCAGTCATTGGGCGATGACAAGTCTTTCCGCGATTATTCGCCTGACGAGCTATATGCCGAGACCCGCGTTGACGAACTTTATTTTATTGCCACCGGCGGGGGCGTGACTTTCGGTGGAGGGGAGCCGTGCATGCGTCCGCAGTTTATCCGTGAGTTCCGCAATCTCTGCGGTGAGGCTTGGCGCCTCAATCTGGAGACATCGCTCAATGTACCGTCAGCCTCCATCGAGGCATTGCTACCGGTGGTCAACACCCTGATTATCGACATCAAAGATATGAATCCCGACATTTACCGCAGCTATACGGGGCAGTCAAACGACCGTGTCATCGATAATCTCCGCCTGATTGCCGATGCAGGGCGACAACACGACTGCATAGTGCGCCTCCCGCTGATACCGAACCATAACGATGATTCCGACCGCGAGGCAAGCCGCGCCACTCTTGAATCTCTCGGCTTTACCCGTTTCGACCTCTTCACCTACCGCCTCCGCAAGCCCTGATTCCCTGCCGGCTCTAACGACTTTAAGGTCATTAGCAATGGTTCGGTAAATTTTAAGGTTAATGAGCTGTAATTGATTGAAAATCAATAATTTACCTCATGAAATTTATGATAAGATAATTGATTGATTATCAGCCATTTAATCCATTTCTTTCCGAAGTATTGATTAGAGACCTTAGTGACCTTAATGCCTCCGACAAACCGAAAACTGATGCTGAAAAAATTTCCCATTTGTACATTGGGAGGGGTGGAGGCGGTTGTATATTTGCGGAAACAGATAAAACTTACAGCTATGAAAAAGACATTGAAATTTGATGACGAGTGGAAGCAGGCGATAGCTCTCCTTCCCGTGAAATTGCAGCAGCAACTTATAGACGCGATAGTACGTTACCAGCAAACAGGCGAGGTGACACCGCTTCCCGCGATTTCCAATGCTATCTTCATGCTCATAAAGTGTACGGTTGACAGACGCGCCGCTTCAGCTGCACGTCAGCGTGAACGTCGTAGCAAAAGAAGTGCCGCGAAGAATGCCGTCAAGCCGGAAAGCCAAGAAGAAAAGACAATCCGCATCGGACTTCAGCTAAAGCAGAATCGCCGTTACCTGCGGTCGCTTTCACGTAGCTACGGCATTCCCCACGCCGACATAAAGGCGGGTATTGACCGCGTGACCAAACGGCTCAATCATTCCGGCATCGAGATTACCGACACGGAGACATTTCTCGCGTATCTGCTTCCGGATATCGGTGTCGCTTAGCGGGAGGAATTATTGTGTCGGCTTTCCTCCTCGATATTGCGCAGAAGCGCAACTTTCATGTCGTAGTAGGCGCGAGACATGAGAAGCGGATGGATATCGGGATTGTAGAAACGCTGCTCCTCGGGGCGAACTTCGGTGGCAAGCTGACGCCTCACATAGTCGCGGATGTCGGAAAGCTGAGCTTTGGGATAAAGCCGTTGGCCGCGTTCCATCACCTTTACCTGCAGCGGACGCAACCGGCATCCGGCAAGACTGATATGTTGCCACGGTTTGTCGGGCGACACACATTCAAGCTTTGACAGGTCGGGAAGCGAGTCGCTGTGATGGGTGATAAGCTCCCCTACGCTAAGTCCCTCGCTGTCGAAGACGCGATATACGCTTTTCAGTCCCGGATTGGTGATTTTGGTCACATTGTCGGAAATCTTTATCTTGGGTTCCCATATCCCGTTGCGGTCAATGGCGGTGAGTTTGTACACGCCTCCAAATGTCGAGTCGCTTTTGGCGGTTATGAGCCGTTCGCCGACACCGAAAATGTCGATACATCCGCCCTGCGATAAGATTGACCCTATCGTGCCTTCGTCAAGGCTGTTGGAGGCTACGATGAGGCAGTCGGTCATCCCTGCTTCATCGAGCATCTTGCGCGCTTTCTTTGACAGTGATGCGATATCGCCGGAGTCGATGCGTATGCCGCGCAGGCGTTCGCCGCGTGGTTCGAGAACATCGTGAAACACGCGGATGGCGTCAGGCACTCCCGATTCGAGTGTATTGTAAGTGTCGACAAGAAATACCGAGCGGCTTCCGTATATCTCGGCATAAGCTTTGAATGCCTCATATTCCGATTCAAACGACATGATCCAGCTGTGAGCCATCGTGCCGGTCACCGGTATGCCAAACATTTCTCCCGATATCACGGTTGCCGTGGCACTGACCCCGCCGATATATGCCGCCCGTGCACCGTAGATTGCGGCATCAGCATTGTGGGCGCGTCGCGCTCCCATGTCGGCTACCTCCTTGCCTCTTGCCGCGCGTACTATGCGGTTTGCCTTGGTGGCGATGAGCGACTGATGGTTGAACTGCGACAGCATTGCGGTCTCAATTATTTGTGCCTCGATAAGCGGTGCCACTACAGTCACTATCGGCTCGTCGGGATATGCCACGGTGCCTTCGGGAAAGGCATATATGTCGCCCGTGAATCTGAAATCACGCAGATAGTCGAGGAACTTGTCGGCAAACATTCCGAGACTCCGTAGGTAGTCGATGTCGCGTTCAGTGAAATGGAAACATTCGATAAACTCCAGCATCTGTTCAAGTCCGGCAAAGATAGTGAAACCGCCATTGTCGGGATTCCGGCGGTAAAACATGTCGTAAACAGTCGGCTTTCCTCCCTTTCCGAGAAGATAGAAGCCATTGGTCATTGTCAGCTCATACAGGTCCATGAGCATCGAGATATTGCGGTGACCGCATAGAGAGTTAGGTTCCATCATGTTGTAAATTTAAGTTTCGCAAGCTCACTTAAAGGTTAAGAGGTTATGGAATTAAAGGTTTAGGGGCTTAAGGGTTTAAGGTTTAGCCTGTAACCTCTAACCCTTTAACCTGCTTGCACGGCAAGCTTATAACCTTTTAACCTGCTTGCAACGCAAGCATATAACCTTTTAACCATCAACTTTCGCTTGCGAAAGTTGAATCATAAATTAAACAATACCGGAGGCATGGTTTGTTCAGATTAGGAAATTTTGTTAGTTTTGCAGCAGATGGAAATCGCAATTAAAAATATGGTGTGTGCCAGGTGCGTGAAAGTGGTGGGCGACATCATGGCGCGCCTTGGTCATCCACAGGCTCAAGTGACGATGGGGCGCGTGACGCTCGACGTCCCGCTTTCTGATGACGAGTTGACTCTGCTTGACAAGATGCTTGTCGAGGAGGGGTTTGATCTCTTGCGAGACCGCGATTCATCGTTGGTGGAGCGAATAAAAGGCGAAGTGATACAGTTTGCCCGCGATGCAGCGATTAACACAAGGGTGAAGTTGTCGGCTTATCTTGCCGACCGGCTCGCCACTGATTACCGCACACTCGGGAGAGTGTTTTCCGAGCATGAGGGGCGCACGATAGAGCGATACCATATCGCCCAGAAAATTGAATATGTCAAGGAACTGCTTGCTTACGGCGAGATGACAGTGTCGGAGATTGCCGACATTACAGGCTATAGCAGTGCCGCGCATCTGTCACGACAGTTTCATGCCGAAACAGGGATGACCCCGACGGAATATCGTGAGCAGACTCCCCGTCGTACCCCGCTTGACAAAGTGTGACACAATACAGCTGAGGATTTTGCCCGGAATGGGCAAGATAAAGTTAACCGCGGGTAGCCCCGAATGGGGCACCCGTGGAATGCAAGTCTTACCTCGTCATACAACCCTGAAACGGGTTGCATAAATGTGAACTAATCAAGCGGCTATGCAACCCGCTTCGGGGTTGAGCCAAGGAGAGCAGCGCTGAGCCACGGGTATGCCTTCGGCATTACCCGCGGTTAACAAGATGAATCCCCTTCCGGGGATTTATGGCACTTGCGCTTAAGTTAGTGACAAAGTGTGACCACGCAAAATGCAACATTTTTGCAAAATTGTGTAACGCGACCGGCTCTGTCGTGTTGTAATTTTGCACCATGGAAATTTTACATACTTTACTCTATATGCTTAACGAGATGTCGCCCTACATCTTGCTTGGCTTTTTTATAGCGGGACTGCTTCACGCTTTTGTCCCGGCAACGGTAATGAGCCGCCATCTTTCCGGCTCCGGATGGAAATCGGTGGTGAAAGCCGCCCTTTTCGGTATACCGCTGCCGCTGTGTTCGTGCGGGGTGTTACCCACGGCTGTCGCAATGAAGCGCAATGGTGCGTCGAGTGCCGCGTCATCCTCATTCCTGATAGCCACGCCGCAGACAGGTGTCGACAGTATTGCCGCCACATATTCGCTGCTTGGACCGGCATTTGCCGTAGTGCGCCCGGTAGCCGCACTCGTCACCGCTTTTGCCGGTGGATGCCTCGTCGGTCGTGCCGAGAAAGGAACCGTGGAAGAGGAGGCTTGCAGCCTCAACACTGCTACCGATGAGGAAGAGCCGTCGCTCTCCCTCATTGCGAAAATCAGGAAGGCGCTCTATTACGGATTTTTCCAGATGGTGCAGAGCATAGGCAAATGGCTCGTCATCGGACTTATCATCGCGGCGTTAATCACCGTGTGTGTCCCCTCCGATTTCTTTGTGTCGCTTGCCGACCGTCCTCTGCTTGCCATGATAGCCGTGGTGGCGGTCGCTGTGCCGATGTATGTGTGTGCCACCGGTTCCATACCTATCGCCCTGTCGCTGATGCTCAAAGGATTGTCGCCCGGTACTGCACTGGTATTGCTGATGGCAGGACCCGCCGCCAATTTCGCGTCAATCACCGTGATTTCGCGCACTATGGGCAGGCGCAGTGCCGCAGTCTACCTCGGCTCCATAGTGCTCGGCGCGATATGCTTCGGACTCGCCATCGACTATCTCCTTCCGCGCGAGTGGTTTACCGCTCCGCTTGCAGCGGCTCACGGAGCGTGTCACGGCGCTCACGCAACCTTGTCGGTATTTGACACGGTATGCTCGGCGATACTGGTGACGCTGCTCGTGATTGCATTTGCCTCACAGATTTACAACCGATATAGAAACAAACATAAAAACATTACCGACATGACAGCAGAATATCATATCAAGGGAATGAGCTGCGCACACTGCAAGGCTACAGTTGAGAAAAATCTTGCCCGCATCGAGGGCGTGACCTCAGTTACGGTCGATCTCCCTTCAGGGGTGGCACTCGTAGAGGGCAAGCATGACCGTGATGCCGTTATCGAGAAGATACGCGAAATCGGCTTCGACCCCGTCGAGGCATGAACGGCACCGGCGGTCAGAAATCAAGGGTGAAATTACCCGACAGATGCAGCATTGACAGGAAATATACCATACCTTCGTAGTAGCGGTATTTTCCGGTGGGAGGCTCGGCATCCCAGCATCGCTGAATAAATTCGGTGGCGATGGCGCGGCGGTCAGGATTGTCTGACTTTGCAAGTGCTATCGCCCCGACTGCGTTTGAGCCTTCCATCCCGCGCGAGTATGACCCGAAAGCATTTTTGCCGTCGACTGAGAAGTGACCGTGGGTAAACCCGTCACGCTTGAAAAAGCGGAGCATACGGTCCATCACCTCGCTCTGGCGCGTGGTGTCCTTGCCGGTGAGGTAATAGTCCATACCAATGTTCATTGCGCATCGGATGGCGTCGTACATGTAGACCGAAGTGTCGTATCCGGCGTGAGGCCAGCGGTAGGGGGTGCCGTCGTAGTTGCTGTAATCGGGGTGCAGCCCTGTCTCCGGATGTGCGCTTGCGATAAGGTGGTCGCGCGCCGCCGTCGCTGCCTTGCTCCAGAAGTCGCGGTCGGTGGCGGCAGTCGCCGCCCAGTAGTCGAGAAATGCCGGAAGCTGGTAGGAGGGGTCGCTGAAGCCGTGACCTGCGTCATCGGGCACGAAAGTGATCAGCTGCCTGTCGCGGTCAAAAAGGTCGTAGACACCGGTGACATTGCCGGTCTTCGACATTATTTTGCGGAGTATCGTGTTTGCCTCGTCGATATATGAAGGCTCGTTCCAGCGTTTTCCGGCGAGGAAAAGCGCGGTGACGTAATACATCTCTCCGTCAGAGGCATTGCTGCCGCCGATTTTATGTCCGTCGGTGCCGCATTGCCAGCAGAAATAGCCGTCCCACGGGGTATCGTCGCCGTATGCCATGTGGGTCTTGCTCCATTTCCACAGCCGGTCAAACTCATCGCGCTTGTCGAGCTGGACGCTTATCATCATTCCGTAGGACATCCCTTCGGTACGCACATCGCTGCTGCCGGTGTCCATGATGAATCCCTTGTCGTCGCCGGCAAGATAGTAGACACTTTTCTGTCCGTCGGCATCATATACCGACAGGTCACCCGGCGTGAAGAAATGATTCCAGACGCTTTCGATTTTTTCCTTTGTCTCTTCCTCTGTCTTTCCAAGAACTGTGTGAAACAGGTTTTCCGCGCCGCACGATACGGCGGTCATTGCCGCACACAGCAAAATTGTACTTTTAAGCTTTCTCATTTATGATATTGTAGTGTTTATGGTTTCCCGCGTTTGGTGGTGACGATAATTGCACCGTTGGCGCCGCGCGAGCCGTAGATAGGAGCGTCTTTCAGCACTTCCACGCGCTCGACATCGTGGATGTTGACACCTTCGAGTGTACTCACCGGCAGTTCGTCGACGATGTATAGCGGCTCGTTGGATGAATTTATACTGTGGACTCCGCGTATCGTGACACTGTTGTCGCCACCGCCGGGACGACCGCTGCCGCTTACATTAAGTCCGGGTACAAGTCCGCGGAGCGCGCTCAATATATCGGATTGCCCTGTGGCGCGTAGTCGCGCACCGGATATGCCGGAGCTTGCCGTGATGCGTTCGCGTCGGCTTACATAGCCGTAACCGAGGTCCATTATCTCCGGCTCTTCATTGACCGACTTTATGCCGGTCTCGATGACTGTGATTTTAATTGATTTTCTTCCGTCAACTGCTATGCGGAAGACATTTTTCTTTATTTTAACATTGAGGGTGTCGCCGGGATTGACTTCGCTGAGCCCGAAGCGTCCGCGTTTGTCGGTCGATGCGTAGCTGGCTTCATCGGTAATCCAGATTTTAGCCTTGTTGACAGGGTTGCCCTGTCCGTCGACTATAAGCCCGTTAAACGGAATCTCTTCACACCACGCCATTGCCGTGCATAGGGTGAGCATCAATAAGCTGACTATGTATTTCATGATAAACGAGTTTTTGCAAAGATAAGGAATTTTTATTTAAGCTGCGAAACGCAGCTTAAATAAAAAGGTTATTGTTCAAGCCGCAGGCTTGAAGGTTATGAGGTTATAAGGTTATCCACCACTATAACCCCTAACCTCATAACCTTATAACCTGCTAACCTTTCATCATCGGCAAGTACGCCGATGATGAAATTTCACAGAGATGCGAGAATGATGGAGTTGGCGCGGTCGACGAGCGAAGTGTCGAGGGATGCAAGATATATCCGGGTGGTCGTTTCTGAATCGTGACCCATCCCCTCGCTGATTATGCCTACCGGGATACCTTTCGCTTTTGCCGCCGATGCCCAACTATGGCGCGCGACATAGAGAGTGAGAGGAATTTGTATGTCGGTCATGTCTGCGATTTTTTTCAGGTTGTGGTTTATGTTGTAGCTTGCGTTGCGGTAGGCATATCGCTCGTTGTTGCCGGGTGTCTTGATTATTGGCAGCAGATAGATGCCTGCATTTCGCGGATATTTATCGAGAATATGTTGCATTTCCTTGGTCCATTTGATAGTGAGCTGCTGTCCTGTCTTGCGGCGCCGATAAGTGACATAGCCGTTTTTCAGGTCGGTCTTGCGCAGAAACGCCATGTCGATAAAGCTCATGCCGCGTAGAAAGAAACTGAGCAGAAACATGTCGCGGGCATAGTCGAGCTGTGGCTGCACGGTGAGGTCAAGAGCCTTGATGCGCTTGATTGTCTTTATGGGGAGTGCGCGTTTGACGGTTTTGTCGACACCGGTGTAGACGTGACGGAACGGATTGCGGTTTTCGATGATTTCATATTCTACGGCGCGGTTGTAGACGGCACGTAGTATGCGGGTATAAAACGAGATGGTGTTAAGCGCCACTCCGCGCAGACGCAGCCATGCCTCGTAGGCTTCCATCAGATCGGGAGTGATAGAGTCGAGCATGATGTCGGCATCAAGTTGGCAGCGTGTGTCTACCGGACCGTTCTCAAGAAATTTCCTGAAACTGTTTAGCGCCGATTTGTAGGTCTCGGCGGTGCGTATCTTCCCCTTCTGCCGGAGTCGGGCGATGATGCTGTCCATGAAGTTGGTGAGGGTGTACTCCTTGATGTAATTGTTGAACTCGTCGATGATGTCGTCGACTGAATAAGAGATGCCGTTTGTCGCCATGCGCCGGTCAATTTTGTTGAATCGTTCGAGGTCGCGGGTCAACTGCCGCCGTATGGCGGCGATTATGTTTTTGCGTTCGCTCTCCTTACTGCATGTCACCGTGGCGCGTGATTCGTTCCATTCCTCGGGCAATATTTTGTAGGGTGATAATAGCTGGCGCACTTTGCGTTCGTGGATAATCTGATAATAGATTGTGCCTTCATGACCGGCAACAGTCGACGGGCGGAATTTTACTTTGATAGAAGCCATCTGAATTGAATTTAGGTGTCAAAATTGAAATTTTGATAAGATTGATAGTAAATGCGTGATAAATTTATTAACTTTATTGCCTATCCATTGCCGTTATGAATGAAAATGACGATTACTGCCGGTTGACCACGGTATCTGACACAGAGCCGCTCTCCCTGCCGATTGAACCGCTGATTTATCAAGTGCGCGGATATCAAGTGATGCTTGACAGCGACCTGGCACGGCTTTATGGCGTTGACACAAGACGTCTGAATGAGCAAGTTAAGCGTAATTTGGAGCGTTTTCCGGAGGATTTTATGTTTCAACTTTCCAAAGAAGAAGTGCAAAACTTGATGTCGCAATTTGCGACATCAAGTTGGGGAGGGACGCGCAAACAGCCTTATGCATTCACCGAAAACGGGGTGGCGATGCTCAGTAGTGTGCTTCGTTCAAAGACCGCGATAGAGGTTAATATAAGGATAATGAGGGCGTTCAGCGCCATGCGTGGATTTATGATGAGCAATGCCCGCGTGTTTCAACGGCTGGAGACGCTTGAACATCATCATCTCCTCTTGCAGCAGCATCAGAGTGACACAGATAAAAAGATTGAGGAAGTGCTGAATCGTCTCGACAGCGGCGATTCGCGACCGGTAGAGGGATTTTTCTTTGAAGGACAGATATTTGATGCTTACGCTCTTATCTCTGATTTAATCAGGATGGCGCGTACACGTATCGTCTTGATTGACAATTATGTCGATGACCGGGTACTGAAAGTTCTGACCAAGCGCGCAGAAGGAGTGTCTGCAACAATTTATACCGACCCGCGTCATTCTCAAATCAGCAATGATTTACGCCGCCATAACGCCCAATATCCCCGAATAGATGTAAAGCATTGCTCCAATGTGCATGACCGCTTCCTTATCATAGATGAGGTGGTATATCTCATAGGCGGCTCGATAAAAGATCTCGGAAAGAAAATTGTGGCGTTCAGCCGCCTGCATCAAAATCCGGGTGAGATTCTTGTGCGACTGCGGTAAAAGGGGATGGTGAAATGTTAAAATTGACGGTATTTTTTATATTTTAGTAAAAATATCATACTTTTGCCAAAACACTAATTCATTATGTCACATCTTCCTGCTATACCTGTATTATACGGCACTCACTGTCGCGTGGGTGTAACTTGCTTATATACAGGTAGTAAAAGATGTGGGGGGGGGTAAAATATCCCTATAATAAAAAACATGATTATAAGGACGTGACAGTCGCCGGCGAATTGGCGGTGACCGGTCTTTGTCGTGTCAGAGGAAAAATCACATATCATAATTTCAGCAATGAAAATCAATTATTTACAGGCAACACGCGTGCTTGCGGCACTGCTGTCGCCGGTGGTCGTCGTGTCGTGTGCCGACCGTTTTGACGACCCGGAGATAGCAATCGCCGGCGACCGCACGGCTTTTGAGTTTGCCGCTTCAATTGAGCAGGACAACTCGTCGCGCGCCGATGAGAGCGGCTTTGCCAACGGCGACCGGTTCGGGGCGTTTGTTGTCAATTACGATTCCGGCAGCCCGGGTACCCTTGCGGTCACCGATAACCAGGCAAATAATGTCGCCGTGACCTTTGACGCAGCTTCGGCTACATGGTCTACCGCCACAGACATCTATTGGCGCGACGGGTCGACCCCGGTCGATGTGTACGGCTACTATCCGTTTAATAACGCACTCGCCGATGTCGAGACTTATAGCTTCGAGGTGCGCGCCGACCAGAGCATACCGGCTACCGACAGCGGCGACATGAGCGCCTACGAGGCATCTGATTTCCTTTGGGCGAAGTCGGCGCGTGTGGTGCCGGGTACACGCATCAACCTCGTGTTTACCCATCGTCTTGCGGGCGTGAAGGTGATGCTTCAGAAAGGTGCCGGATTCACCGACGAGGAGTGGGCGAAACTGCCGCGTATCGTGACGGTTGACAACACCCTACGCTCTGCCACGGTCAATCTTTCGACCGGCGTTGCCACGGCAACCGGCACCGCCGACCGCCATGTGGTGATGAATCCTGACGCAGCCGACAGTTACCGCGCCGTAGTGGTGCCGCAGAAAGTGGCTGCCGGTAAAAGTACCATAGGAATCACCATCGACGGGGTGAATTACACTTATACCCGCGACGGGGGCATGGAGTACACCGCCGGAAAACTTCATAATTTCACCTTGCGCATCGACAAGAAAGAGCAGTCGGGCGCATATGCGGTGACGCTTGTCGGCGAGTCAATCTCCCCCTGGGAAGCCGACAGCTCGTCGCATGACTTTGTGGAAAATTCTTATGTCGTGGTCAACTGTCCCGAGCCGGGTAAGCTGCGTGAATCGCTTGCCGCCGCAGGCATAGATATCGCCACTGTGAAAAATCTGAAAATCACGGGAACGCTGACCGATGATGACTTTGCCTTGATGCGCGAGGAGATGCTGTCGCTCACGGCGATTAATCTTAAAGATGTGAAGATTGTTGATGTCGAGGATTTTAGAGTAAATGATCAAGGAATAACGGGTGGGGAATTAGTAAGTCTACGAGGAGATGACATTCTTCCCCCTCTGTCCGGAAACGCTCCTTTACGCCGGATAATTCTTCCCGACGGATTAAGAAGATTGGGATATGGTTGTTTAGGTGGTTTGCCATTAAATTCTACGTTGGTTATTCCTGAGTCGGTCACTGAAATAGGTAGTGGTGCCTGTGCCGGTATAAGGGAGGGGGCGACCATAATTATGCCGTCATCTCTTGAACGAATCGAGTACGATGGATTTTATGAATGTAAGGCAGTATTGGAAGTCAAGTTTTCAAATAAATTGAAATATATTGGAAGTAGCGCTTTTTGGGGAGCAACAAATGCCTATGGCACATTTATGCTTCCTTCCAATCTGGAGTATTTAGGTGAGTCTGCTCTTGCGTTGGGCGATAATTTCAACGGGGAGATTGTGATACCTGCTACGTTGAAAGAGATGCCAGAGAGCGCATTTTATGGACTGAATCTTAAAGGTGGTACAAAAGTTCTGTTTCATGACGGTGTGACAAAAATTGGTAAGAGTGCTTTTAGCAATATAAAATTTGCTTCTGAGATTCATTTTCCTCCTAATTTGAAGGAAATTGGAGAAATGGCTTTTGAATGGTGTAATTTCTCGAATGAACTTAATATACCGACCTCAGTACAAATTATAGGCGATAGAGCATTTTGGTGTTCAAATTTGACCGGGACGCTTAATATTCCTGAAAATGTTGAAGCTATAAACAGCTTTTCCTTTTCGAGAACAAACTTGGAAAAAATCATATTAGGCAGAAATGTTGAATTGGTAAGAGAGCACTCTTTTTATGAGAACTGGAATTTAAAATATGTGGAAATTGGTAAAAATGTTATTTCAATCGGAGATGAGGCATTTGCTAATTGTCCTGCATTGAAAACAGTTGTATGTCTATCTAAGGAACCTCCCACTCTTGGCAACAATGTGTTTAGTGGCTTTGATTCTGAACATTGCTTTTTAGAAGTTCCTGAGGAATCGGTTGACATTTATCGCCATGCTTCAGGATGGAGTAATTTTACGCATATTTCCCCACATCGCGAACTTGTATTCGGCTTTTCAAATCAAAAATGCCTTAACAAGGGGCTAACGCGCTCTACCGTACTTTATGCCGAAGGTCCCTGGCGGGTCAAAGAAGTTCCATCGTGGATTCATGTTTCTCCCGACCAGGGTGAATATAAGGATGAGGTTACAGTAACTATCGATCCGCTTCCTTCCGGAGGCGGTGAGCGTAGCGGCAGAATCGTTTTTGAGCTTATTGCCAACGGTTATACCGCCGACTGCGAGATAACACAGTATGATTATGAGCATCCCGAGGATACTGAAATCCGGCTTCAGCGCGCATCGGCTCAGGGAACGCCTGTGAATCTGTTCATTGTAGGTGACGGATTTGGCGCCGAAGAGATTGTCAACGGCAACTATCTGTCGCGAGTAGAGAAGACGGTAGAGCATCTCTTCTCTATCGAACCTTACAAGAGCTATCGCTCATATTTCAATATCTCTACGGCTATACCCATGTCACCCGACAATATTGTAGCGACATTGCAGACACGGCGTCTTGACCGATTGAATACTTTCGGAGTGGAGCTTGATGTGCCTGTCGTGACTGACTACATAACCTCAGTATCCGGCGATATATCTTATAGTAATCTTGACGATGCTTTGATTGTCGTTATGTCCAATATGGATGCTTTTGATGGTAAGTCCTATCTTGCCGATACCGGGTATTCCATAGCCTGTATCGCTGTGCCTGACGGTGTTTATCCGTATGACTACCGAGGTCTCGTACAGTATTATGCCGGAGGCGCGGCTTTTGCCGGGTTAGGTGAGGAATATGTCACTCACATGGAGCATATCAAGGGATGTACCTGCGGCTTTTGCAATAAACTTCCGGAATACTATAGTATGAAAAGTAAGGGATTGTTGGATAATCTGACACTCTCCTCCAAAATAAATGAAGCACCCTGGCGGGAGTTTATCTTCCATCCCAAATACAGCCAGACGGTCGATATGTGGGAGGGCGGCTACAATCATCTACGCGGTGTGTGGCGCAGCGAGCCGCAGAGTGTCATGAGCACATATATCCCGTATTATAACACCATATCGCGCTATGCAATCTATAAGGGGATTATGCGCCGCGCGGGACTTACTCCCTCGCTTGACGACTTTATCGCCAAAGACAAAATCGAAATTCCTCAATAATGAAACAGATTAACATATATCACATATCATGCGCCCTTGCACTGTCACTGTTGTGGGGGTGTAGCGACGATGTCACCTACAAAGTCGACACGGTAGATAGCGGGCAAAAAGAGATACGTCTCCAAGCCGATATCGACCAGCTGAACTTGTCGCGCGCCGATGATTCCGGATTTGCCGACGGTGACCGGATAGGCATCTATGCAGTAAATTTCGGAGCCGACGGTAATCCGGGTACACTTGCGTCGACCGGCAATCTTGCCGATAATGTGAGATTCACTTTCAATGAAGACGCTAACTCTTGGACCGGCGACCGGCAGCTTTATTTCAAGGATGAGACTACGCCGGTAGATTTCTACGGTTATTATCCATACATGGAAGCTGTGGATAATGTCAACGCTTATCCATTTTCAGTAGCGCGCAATCAGTCGACCGAGGCATCGGATGGCAGATTGTCGGGTTACGAGGCATCTGACTTCCTTTGGGGCAAGACGGCAGGTGTCACCCCGTCAACACCGATTGTCACCGTGACATTCCGCCACATACTTTCCTCTGTAGAGGTGACGCTGATAGAGGGTGCCGGATTTGATGAAGGGGAGTGGGCTTCTCTCGACAAGAGTGTAATCGTATCAGGTACTGGACGTGACGCGCTTATTGACCTTGCCACCGGAACAGCAACGCTTACCGGCGGCCGCGACAATACCGGAATTATTGCCGCCGGTTATAAGGAGAATTACCGCGCGGTGGTCATCCCTCAATCGGTCGATGCGGGAGAGCCGTTGCTTGACATCACCGTTGACGGGCAGAGCTATCAGTTCCGAAAAACGGAGACGATGACTTATGTACCATCGAAGATGCATAAGTTCACTATCGAGGTGACAAAGCGATTGCCCGACGGTACTTTCTGTTTTGACCTTGTCAATGAGGCGATTACTCCATGGGAGAGCGATGCGGAGAGTCATAACGGGCTTGCAAAGGAATACCTTTTGGTAAATATTGAAGAAAATCAGACGCTTGAGGAAGCATTGAAGATACAAAAAATTGATGTATCGGATATTGTCAATCTTAAAGTCACCGGAAGTATGCGCGAAGATGATTTCTATTATATTCGCGACAATATGAAAAAGATTCAGGCTCTCAATTTAAAAGAAATCGAGATAAAGGGAGAGTGTCAGATGAGTAATTTAGAATTTTATGAAAATTCAATCCCATCTTTAGCCCTGACCAACGCAGTCACTCTGAAACATATAGTATTGCCTCAAAAACTTGTCGCCATTGGACGCTATGCTTTTGGAGGTACAATTCTCGAAGGAGCTTTAACTATTCCTGAGGGTGTCAAGCTCATCGATTGTGGTGCATTTTCAAATTTTTGGGATGATATATATGGAAGCACCGAAATTTCAGGTGGTAAGTTATTGGCAAATAATAATTTCACGGGAACTCTTACATTACCGTCAACTCTTGAAGAAATTGGAGATGATGCTTTTCGTGGGTGTAATTTCACAGGAGCATTGATTTTACCTAAAAGTTTGAAAAAAGTGGGAAATAATGCATTTAACGGTTGTGCTAATTTTACCGGTGAACTGCATTTGCCTGAAGAAATGATAGAAGTGGATGCTGTCAGTTTTGAGGGTGGAGGAGCTTTTTATGGAATGAAAGGAATTACGGGTCGTCTCGAACTGCCGAGAAACATGAAAGATATATCCGGTTTCGGCGGTTTAAATATTTCCACTTTAGTCTTTCCTGAATCTCCACTTAAAATCGGTTATTACGCATTTGCTGATTTGGAGGTAAAGAGTGGGATTGTAATACCTGAATCGGTAACTTCCATCGGGGAACGTGCATTTTTAGGATGTACTGCACCCTATATAATATTGCCTCAATCGTTGACTCGTGTTGAAGCATATTCCTTTGCAAGATGTAAGAATCTGTCTGACACTATCGTAATCCCCGGACAGGTAGAGGTGATTGAGCACGGCTCATTCTATGACTGTGAAAAAATGTCGGCAGTAAAGCTCCCGTCGAAGTTGACACATATAGGGGACCGGGCATTTGAGAATTGTTATTCACTCCAATATATACATTGTGATGCTACAGAACCTCCGACTCTCGGTGAATCGGTATTTGACGGTGTAAATAAGGATAATTTTACCTTGGAAGTCCCTGAACAGAGTGTGGAAGCTTACAGGAACGCACCGGGATGGCGAGAGTTCCGGCGAATCGCCGCTTATCGCAATTTCGTGGCGCGTCCCTCGAAATACAATGTGCTTAACAGAGGTGGGAAGAAAGAAATCATACTTAATGCCGATGCCGAGTGGGAACTGACTTCCGCGCCGTCATGGTGTCATGTCGATAAGAGTTCGGGCAACAAAAAGAGTGAACTGCTATTGACGGTCGACGAGATGGCGCATAACAGCGGAAATCGCGAGGGTAAAATCGAATTCCGCCTGAAAGGTGATGCCGGTTATACAACCACAATAGATGTAGCGCAGTATGATTATCGGTATGAAGAAGATGAATATATCACCCTTCAGCAAGCAACAAAAGGTGACGGTATCGACCTCTTCTTTGTCGGTGACGGTTATGATGCCGGTGACATATCGGGCGGGAATATGCTCGAGGATATACGACAGGAAATTGAGTATTTCTTTGCCGTAGAGCCTTACACGACCTATCGGGAATATTTCAATGTCTACACTGCGGTCGCTCTCTCTGAGGACAGCGGTGTTGAAGATTTGAATCATTGGCGACAGACGAAATTCCATACGGTTTTGCCGCAGACCTGTGGATTGCGCATAACCGCCGAGTGGGGAGAAGCAATGAACTATTGCGCCGAGGTATGTCCTCCGATTATTAATCGTCCCGAGCCGAGAGTCGGTGTTATACTCCTTGCCAACACTGCGATATATGACGGCGTGACATATAGCATGGGTGACAGTTTCTGCGCATTGGTAACAAAAAGCGATAGTTATTATCCATACGATGCAAGAGGTCTCGTACAGCATGAGGCAGGAGGTCACGGCATAGGTTGGCTGGGTGATGAATATATCTATCATTCGGAATTTATACAAAAATGTGACTGTAAATGTTGCGGTCATGTTAAAGAATTGCTCGCAGAGCAAAGTTCCGGATTCTCCCTCAATCTTTCGCTTAACGGCAAGTATAGGGAAGTGCCGTGGAGTCATCTTATATTTAATCCCTCATACGGAGATATTGTGGATATTTACGAAGGTGGCTATTTCCATGGGCGGGGAGTATATCGCTCGGAGTATAATTCATGCATGAACAACAATGTGCCTTACTTCTCGACATGGAGCAGGCAATTGATTGTGCAGCGTATCATGAAGCTGGCGGGTGAGGAGTTCTCGCTTGACCGGTTCTATGCGCTTGACCGCCGCGACATGGGCCGTGACTTCACGAGTACAAGCCGCAGCAGTAACGGTGGGTCAGCTGCGGGGTATCATGGCAATGCCCCGGTATTTATTGACAATTACAAATTTGGCAAGAAAGGAGGCAGACGATGAAAATTATCAGACTATTATATATTGCCGCCGTGATGATTCCGACAATTACCGCAATGACAGGTTGCAGCGATGAGGATTTTGTCACACCGGTGGACCATGCCGGAGAGCGGATTCCCGTGACCTTGTCAGCTGCTTATCCATCGGTATCGCGCGCCTCTGATGCCGGATTTGAAAACGGTGACATGATGGGAGTATATCTGCTCGATTATGAAAATGATGCTCCACAGGATATATCAGGCGACAATCTGCATGGATTGAATATAAGATTCGGCTTCGACGGTACAGACAACAGCTGGCGCGGTGCAACCGATCTCTATTGGAAAGACGCGAAAACGCCAGCCGACGTGATAGCATATTACCCGTTTGTAACGGAGATTGTCGACGCTAAAGTGATGCCACATTCAATATCGCGCCGACAGGACACAGCAAGCACGGAAACTGTGAAGGGTGGTTATGAGACCTCCGATTTGCTATGGGGGAAAATAACGAGGCAGATGCCAACCTCTGAGCGGATAGATCTGACTCTTAATCACCTTATGGCAGGGGTAAGGATAACGCTTAAAGAGGGTGACGGATTTGCTGCCGGGGAATGGAACTCGCTGGCAAAAAATGTATTGGTGGCGAATATTGTGCCGACAGGCACGGTGAATCTTACCGACGGTACGGTCACGGCAGGCAGCGATGAACCGATAAGCATAACCCCAATGGAGTATAACGGTGATTACCGCGCTGTGGTGTTCCCACAGACGATAGAGGCAGGTAAAGAGTTAGTGACACTATCGGTCAGGAGCGAAGGATACGCCCTTTCGCGTCAGCAACCGACGACATACGAGTCGGGAAAGATGCACACCTTTACCGTGACAGTTGACCGTCGCGATAACGGGGATATTGTATTCACGCTGACCGATGAAGCAATTATACCGTGGATTGACGAGGCGGAGTTCCGTGACGGGATAATGCGCAGTTATACGATAATTGATGTGCCTGAAAAAGGGAGTCTTGAAAAAATCGTGACAGAAGTCGGATTAGCGTATAAGGAGATACAGAATCTTAAACTGACAGGAGAAATAAACGAGGCGGACTACACATTCATGCGCGAAAAAATGACTTCGCTCAAGTCGCTTAACATTAAAGATGTCGTAACATTTGACGGTGAGCGAGAGAATGTAATACCGGAAAAGGCGATGTATGAAAAAGAGACTCTTTTACGAATTATTTTCCCTGAAAATTTAAGAATTATCGGGTCACATGCGTTTCATCGTTGTGGACTTATGGGTGACTTGATTATTCCGGAAGGTGTTGAGAAGATTGGCGAGACTTTTGATGAGTATTCAAGTCTATATATTGGAAATAATTCCAATGGATCTGATGGCGCATTCTCGTATTGTAATAATCTTTTAGGAAGGTTGACTCTTCCGACAACATTGACCCATATAGAGCACGGAGCGTTCAACTTTGATAAATTTTCCGGTCTCCTGCAATTGCCGGATAATCTACAATTTGTAGGGGCATGTGCATTTAATGGAAATAGCTTTACCGATGAACTCCATCTTCCCGATAATCTGCAATATATAGGTCATAGAGCCTTCGGTGGAAATAAATTTACCGGTAGTATAGAGATACCCCAGGGGATACAGGTTATTAGAAAAGAAACTTTTGCTTATTCAGGCTTTTCCGGCGCGTTGATACTGCACGAAGGTGTGACGGAAATACAAGAATCTGCATTCCAAGGTTGCGGAATAAAAGGAGAACTACTTCTACCATCGACGGTGTTAACATTAGGAAACTATGCTTTTAGTGGTACTCCAATCAGCAGGATTATTTTCCCCGAAGGAATTACCAGTATTGGAAAGGGATGTTTTATGGGATGTAATAATGTAATCCGGAAACTTGTCATTCCTCCAAATGTGAATCGCATAAATGAATATACATTTGCTGACATGTCCGGGATATCTGCGGTAGAATTTCATGAAAATGTAAATTATATAGGGGGCGCGGCTTTTGCGGGTTCCTATAGTATAACGGAGATAATTTCCACTAATTCTACGCCGCCTTTGATGGGAGCAATAACAGAAAATTTAGGTTATGTTGACAACCTCCCGGTTGGAACAGAAGTGAAATCTCCGTTCTATGGTATTCCGTTGGTTAATGTTACGTTGAAAGTTGCACCTGAGGCGCGGGATGCCTATTCTCGTGCCCAAATATGGAAAGAGATAGGACGGCATGCGACATACGACGGGTTTGGATGTCGACCTGAAAAGGTATGTGCGTTGAATGGTACTCATGACGAGACCGTGATTATTGACGGAAACGGAGAATGGGAAGTGACTCATCAGCCCTCATGGTGTAAGGTGTCAAAAAGTACGGGCTCCGGTAAATCGGAAATAATGTTGTCAATAGAGGCTCTGTCGAAGGGCGCGGGCGACCGCAGTGATTATGTCGAGTTCACGCTTAAAGGCTCCGGGTCAACTGCGCGGTGTGAAGTGACGCAACGCGACTATCAATATTCCGAGGATGAGTGCGTGACGCTTCAGCGCGCTACCAGTGGTAACGGAATAGACGTACTTTTCATAGGAGATTGCTTTGACGCCGATGCGATTGCCGATGGGCAATATCTCGGAATGGTGGAGGAGCAGATGGAATATTTCTTCGGAGTCGAGCCATATTCGACATATAGGGATTACTTCAACGTATATGCCTGCATAAGTATGTCGCAAGAGACAGGAGTGAACACTACGAGTACCGCGAGCAACACTCGTTTTATGACCCGCTATGACAACGGTACGGGATGCTCGGTAAAAGGGCTCGCCTGTGATGATGCCGAGAGCGTGTTTGACTACGCGGTGACACACTCCCCGCTGACACGAGAGAAAATGCCGCAGTCGCTAATCATAATGGCTTTGAACTCTGACGAATATGGAAGCGTGACCACACTTACCGAGGCAGGTTCGGCGATAGCGATAGTAGGGCGGAGTAGCGACCCGTATCCGATGGACTCACGTGGCATATTGCAGCATGAGGCTTGCGGACATGCGTTCGGCAAACTTGCGGAGGAGCGCATAACAAGTAGCCGGTATATAAAAAATCAGGAGAAAGATGAAATCTGGTATAAACAATCGGGAGGCTGGTATCAGAACCTGTCACTTACAGGCAATCCTGCGGAAGTAGCGTGGAGCGACATGATTTTTGACCCGCGCTACAGTGACAAGGTAGATATCTACGAAGGAGGGTACGGCGTGACACGTGGAGTGTTCCGTGCAGAAATCAATTCGTGCATGAATTACGGCATACCATATTTCAGCGCGCCGGCGCGTCGCGACATTGTGAAGAGGATACTCGACTACTCGGGAGAGGGCTTCACACAGGAGAAATTCCTTGCGAAGGACACCGACAGCTGGGGTGCGACAGGCAGCAGCCGTGCCATCGGCGACGTAAGAGGGGGAGGTGCATCATATCACCACCCGGTAAGAATAGTAAAATCGAAAAAATATTAAACCATTATGAAATCATATTTTAACCTGCTCCTTATAGGAGCCACCGCAATGTTTGCGGCTTGCAATAATGAAGACGCTCCCGAGGCAAAGGGTGGCGAAGGGAATGAAATCGCGTTTCTGTGCAGCTATGCTCCGGAGTCACGTGCCACCGACACGGCATTTGAGGGAAATGACCGCATAGGAGTGTATATCGTCGCCGACGGGAAGACACTGCAGACAGGAGGTAACGAGCTCAACAACGAACAGTTCAGCTACAACGGCACGGCATGGACTCCGGCTCGTAAGGCTTACTGGAACGAAGGAGTGCATAACGTGTATGCTTACTATCCATACGTTGCAAAGGTGAACGACACGGAAGATTTCACATTTGACCTGCAGACCGATCAATCTACCCATGCGGGATATACTGCATCGGATTTTCTTTGGGCATCGAAAACCGGGGTGACGGCATCTGCATCGCCTGTAAGCCTGCAATTTGCCCACAGAATGAGTAAGGCAATCATCAAGCTTGAAAAAGGAGAGGACTACGAGGGAGAGCTACCGGCTGACTGCGAGGTGTATATACACAGTACGGTAGCCACTGCATCGGTCAATCTTGAGAACGGAGGGGTGTCGAAAGATATCTATGCCGGCACGTCGACCATACGTGCATTCAAGAAGAGCAACACTGAGTATGAGGCAATCGTGGTGCCGCAGAATATCGAGTCGCGCCGCCCGCTTGTCGAGGTTGTGACTCAGGGCGTAAGCTATCTGATGGAAGGGAGACTGTCGTTTAAGCAAGGATGCAGCCACACACTTATTGTGACCATAGGAAAGAGTCCTAACCAGACCAAGATAGAAATAGGCGGTTCGATTGGGGGCTGGAACTAACAGGCTTGTCTTAAAACAGATTTGCTATGAAAAAAATCTTGATATCTATATGCCTCGTTGCCATTGCCGCCGGAACTGTATCGGCTGCAAATTACAAAGGCGACATAAACCGCGACGGAAAGGTTGACCTCGCGGATATGGCGTTGGTAGCTACGGCAATCAATTCGGGCAACTCCGACAAGACCTTGCATGACATCAACGGCTCGGGCGTGGTTGATGACGCTGACCTTGACGCGCTCGCCGACATAATATTGTCGGAAAAGCTGACCGAGGACACGGGACTAAATATAGGCATAGGCGGTTGGGGCGACGGCGGCGAGTTTGGCGGTGTGGTGACATCGCCGGGAATGTCGCGCTCGGTTGAATCGACTCAATTTTTCCTTGACGGTCCGAAATATGATTTTGACAGGAACAGCAGCTACATGGAGTTCGGTATCGAAGGCACACCTTCGGCTGTCTCTGGAATATTATTTAATATGACTGTTCCTGAGGAACTTGATTTTGAAGCCGGGAAATTTGTGCAGTTATATGAACGGAGTACCGGACACCGGCTTTACGGAAAGCCGGTGGTAACAAATGCCGGCAATGACAGAAGGATTCGGTTTATCGTGTTCTCAAATACTCTGGAAGAACTTCCCACGGAGAGAACCGTGTTGGGACGGATTTATCCATTGGCAGATGTAGACAACTACTTCGGACACAGTTTTATAAATTGCCAGACTATTGCAAGGGGTGCCACTCGGAGCATAGTTGTGCCGGAGCATGGGGCGTATGTGAACTGGAGTTTTTGCCCGGTAACCGGAATTACCTTGAATGAAACTTCTATAGAAATGCAGGTCGACGGTGAGATGACTCTCCATGCTACGATTTCGCCGGATAATGCCAAAAATCAGGAATTGGGGTGGAGTAGTGACAACACAGATGTAGTCACTGTCGACAGTTATGGTACAATCCATGGAGTTTCGGTCGGTGAGGCAACAGTTACTGTTACGGCAGCTGACGGGTCAGGCGTATCGGCATCATGTCGCGTTAAGGTAAATCCTGTGCTTGTAAGGTCGATAGAGCTTGATGTTAATGATATTTCACTGCGACCCGGTGGTGTCCGGAAACTGATAGCTACGGTGATGCCGGATAACGCCACCGATAAGAGGATTGTCTGGACATCGGATAATGAGGGTGTTGCCTCGGTTGACGAAAGCGGAAATGTAACCGCTGTCTCGCAGGGAGAGGCAATCATTACTGCGACTTCCACTGATGGTTCCAGAGCGAAAGCTGAGTGTATCGTGAGGGTTTTGCCCCCGCTCGCCACCTCGATTGTGCTCGACCGGAACGAAATTGAAATGACTATCGGTGATGAGGCTACGCTTACGGCGAGGATGGAGCCGGCGAATGCCGAGATGCCTGTGTTGGTGTGGTCATCAGCCGATGAAACGGTAGCAAAAGTAGCTGACGGGGTTATTACCGCGACAGGTATCGGAGAGACTACAATTACTGTGTGCTCGGCGGATGATGCCTCTTTGGCGGCACATTGTCATGTGAAGGTAAATCCGGTGCTTGTAAGGTCGATAGAGCTTGATGTCTCGAGTGTGGAACTTGCCATAGGGGAGAGCGTGACGTTACATGTGACTATTCTTCCGGAGAATGCGACTGACAAGCGCGTGAGCTGGAGTTCCGATGACATTGCTGCTGCGGTCGTGGATGACGAGGGAAAGGTGACTATTACCGGAGCCGGGAGCACAGTAATCCGCGTGGCAACTCTTGACGGAAGTAACCTTGAGGCTACCTGCATGGTGTTGGAGCTGTCGGGGCTTATGGACGTGATTGACGACAGTGAGCCGGCGGATATTTTCAGCATTACCGGAACGCTCATAGGTGCATCGGTGTCGATGGAGCGCGTACACATGTTGGAGCCGGGGACATATATTATACGGCAATGCGGACGTGCATATAAAGTCGTGATACGCTGACGCGAGTCAGGTGACAATAAACGCCGGGGATGTGTCAAATTTGTGATGCATCTCCGCGTTCATATTTTGCGGGGGATAATGCGTGGTTAACTATTGTTAAAATTTGAGGGTGGTGATGGGTATTTACTGATTTATGGCTAATATTGAACTTGAGATTATAATTACCGTCACGATATGAAACTTAAATCAATCTTCCTTTCGGCTGCCGTGTGCCTTGGATTTATGGCACATGCCGGGTCACAAGACTCGTTGTTTGTCATTTATTCGGGAAATCTCATGGCGTATCCTTATGTTGATAATGCCGCTCCGGCACAGACGCCGGCTCCCGATGGTTACACTCCTTTCCATATGGAGCATTACGGACGTCACGGGTCACGCTGGCTGATAGGGGAGAATGATTATAAGGCTCCAGTGAGATGTCTTGAGGCTGCGGAGCGTAACGGCAAGCTGACCCCGCTGGGCGAGCGTACGCTTGCTGTGCTGCGTGATGTGGAGAAGGCTTCGCATAAACGTCTCGGTGAACTTTCCGACAAGGGTGCAGTACAGCACCGGGCGATAGGACGCCGAATGGCGCAGAATTATCCGGAAATTTTTACGGCTGGGGCGAATGTCGACGCGAAGGCAACCGTGGTGATACGGTGCATACTGTCGATGCTCAACGGTCTTGACGGGATACAGAGCGTGGCTCCGGATGTCAATGTGCACAGCGATGCCTCTTATGCCGACATGTATTTCATGAACTATGACGACAAGCCGGCATGGAAAATCCATGCACGTGCCGACTCGACCGTGCTCCGCGACTACCGGAAGCGCAACGTGGCTGCCGACGGCTATCTGTCGCGACTTGTCACCGATGAGAAGTTTGCCCGCGACAGCGTGGCTCCCGGACTGATGCCTTATCTATACTGGGTGCTTGCCAACACGCAGAGCCATACCGGGCAGCCGTGGATTTTGCCGGAGGTATTTTCGGCTGACGAGGTGCGACAGGCGTGGCGTCAGGACAACGGCATGTGGGTGCTTCACAGCATCAATTCGCCGTTGACCGACAATCGTATGCCGCTCATTCAGCGCAACCTCCTGCGCAATATGATAGAGAGCACCGACACGGCATCACTGTCGGCGACTCCGGGTGCGAACCTGCGCTACGGTCACGACGGGATACTTCTGAATCTTATTACCCTGCTTGACCTTAACGGGCTCGGGCAGGAGTTTGCCTCGATAGAGGAGGCGGAAGAAGCGGGGTTGAGGAGCTACGACCTGATTCCGATGGCGGGTAACGTGCAGCTCGTGTTTTACCGCAACGATGCCGGGCACATACTTGTAAAGGCTCTTCTCAACGAGCGCGAAGCGACTCTGCCCGGCACTCCCGTCGACGGTCCATATTACGACTGGTCAACCCTCCGGAAATATTACCTCGACAAACTCTCCGCGATAGAGTGAGGGAGTTGTCAGTCGTCAGATTTAAGTTTTCAGTGTTAAGATTTCAGAGATACAGAAGGACAGAGGGTCAGAGGGGACAGAGGGATTTTCCCGTCAGGGATAATCTGTTTGTAGCCGTGGGTATCGCTTCGCTCAACCGCCCGGCTAAATACGGATTATCCCCTGGCGGGGAAAGAGTTGAGAGTGTAAGATTTCAGATGTAAGAGATACTGAAGGATTTTCCTTTGGCTGGGGGTTATTTGCGGTAGGGGGCGGTGATGTCCTCGAAGTCGGATTTGTAGATGGTGAAACCTTGTTTCTGCGCCTTGGCGCGGGTGTCGCGCATGGATTCCTGTGCCTTCTGCACTTCGCGCAGGTTCCAGGCGTATTGTCCGTAATAGTATTTCATCACTATGCCTTTTGCCGTGTCGTATGCCCGCTCGAAATTTTTCCTGTTGAAAAAATCAGCGGCAGGGTTCCTCTGAGCGGGTGCTGACGAAGATGAAGATGATGAAGCAGTGCTTTGGTGGACGGTGGCGGGACGGCGGGGGGCAGATGCCGCCGCGCGGTTGGATGCCTTCGACGCCTGATAATTGCCGATGGCGTTACTTATCCCCTGTCCGAGTTGACCGAGTGCGTCGGCGAGCTGTGCCCACGCCTGTGCGCGTTCCTGACGCTGCCGGGCCTGTGCCTCGGCTTGTGCCTGTGCCTGCAGCTCAGCCTCGCGCTGTCGTGCCGCCTCGGCTTCAGCACGTGCGATATCCTGCTGCGTGAAATAATCGATGAGCCTTTCGCGTATGCCGGGCAGGTCGAGGTCGGGCAGCTCGGTTTCAGACTTGATGACGGCATGGAGGTGGAGCTCATCCGCCTTGTCAAGCATTTTCATCGCTATGCGTTTATCAGGTGTGGCGAGAGCCGTGTTGATGGCAATCATCGCCCCCGACTGGTAGATGCGCGGAAGGAGTTCGGGGCGGTCGCTATGGGCTGCAAATTTAAACATTCCGAGGAGCAGATAATCTATTATACCTTCGTATGTGATATCTTCTTTGTTGGCTTTTACAAACAGATTTTGAAAAATCTTGTCAAGATTATCGTCAAACGTCAGGTTGCCTTCATCGTTGCATTTAATCTCAAGTATATACGAGTCGGGAGAATTATATACATCTGCATCCAACATGATTCCGCGGCCATCGGGTGAACGCTTTATTTTGTCGAACACTTTGCCCATCACGGGAGCCGATGAGCCGACGATGCCGAATTTCTTGTTCTTATATGTCAGAAAAAGCCTGCCGATGACATCGGGAATGCTGTCAACAATCGAGGCTACCGGCACAATCGAATCAAAGACACACGGGAGTGCAAATCCGGATGCCGAATCGTAAAGCCCCGCGTTGCCCTTGTAGTCGAGGATACGGGTGGTGCCGGTCTGCCCGGTGGTCTTTGCGATTACGGGCAGCTCTTCCATTGAATCGAGAATCACCGCCTCCGAGTAGTCTCGGGTGAGAAACGCGGCTTTTGGACGGGAATCGCCGGGGAGTGACACAGACAGGAAGCCGTTAGAGCCGGGTATGGGAGTGATTGATGTGGCGTCAGAAATCAGCTCCTTGCCCAGATTGGCGTTATATAGCTTAAATCCATAGTTGCCTGAAAGTATATATGTGGATAATGTGTCGGAGGTGAACGTGAGGAATGACCTGATGTCGGAGGTCGACCCTTTGTGTGGAATAAAGTGGTGGCGTTGAACATTGTAAGCCGCCATATTGTCGGGAGTATCGAATACAATCACTCTCGCCGGGGAGTACTCTCCTTCAAAATCAGCAATCTCCCACTCTTCGAATGGCGGAATCTCACCTGGGCGGTGGTTGGTAAAAGGCAAATCTTTGTACTCATTCGCAAGTATCAGCGTATCACCTCGTTCTACTGCGACAAGACTCCAACTTACCCTGCGAATGAGATATGGTGTACGCATCGGCCTTTCGTCATCGTATTGCTCTGTACGCGTGAATGATTTGAGGTCGTACAGTGGCGGCACAACATCATATGGGTCCACTACGGTGCCCCAGCGGTTGCCCTTGCGGGTTATGAACATGGGGCGATTAGGAGGATTGTAATTCCATTTGAGTTTTCCCTTCTCTTTTTCGAGGTTTCCATTGTCGGCGGGGATAATCTCGTCATATTCACAATCAAGCACCACCGCATCGCGTCTGCTTACTAATCGGTCGATAGATACAAGCCCCTTATGGTTGCTGTCGCCACGGGTGACATAGATATAAAATTTCTTCAGTTTATCGTTGCCGGATAAATATTTGTCGTAGGTCGCTGCGATTTCCCACGTGTCGTAACCCTCGGGGAAAACCACGCGCCAGTCGTCTTTTTCCGGGCTGATGCGTGCCTTGACAACGAGCAGATTGTAGCGGCCGTTGACTTTCACAGGGACAATCCCGTTGACGCGACGTATGTATAGGAATTTGCCTTTCCGGGAAATGTGATCGAGAATACCATAGCAATCACTTGCATCAAGGAAATTGACATTTTTCCCCTTGCCAAAGCTCTCCTTGCAGTCGGTGTCGAAAATAAAGTCGGTGATTTGGGTCTCCTCAGAGATTTTGCTTTTGCAGAATACCGCCATTTTGTCACCTTTCTTTTTCCAGAATACCTCCAAGGGGTATGGGTCATCCTTTGTGCCAGAGTATGATTCAGCTAATAACGGGATGGTTATGAGCATACACGCCATTATCAGCAGGCTGCGATGCAGGGGCATAGTGAAAGTTGGTGTCAATCGGTTCATAGTCGGGGATAGTCGCCTCGGTCATCCTCTCGTCGGCATAAGATTGGTTTATATAGGGAAAGCGCGGGAATCTGTATCAGCCGTCATATTGCTAAATTTTGCGGGAATTGCCATCAATCAACAATAGGCGGCGGATAAACGCTTTCTGATAATGTCAGTATTAGCTTTTTTCTTTCGCGATAAAGTTAGATGTTTTTAGTTGGCTATGCAATAGAAATTTATGTGTTTTACAACACCATTCCGCTTTTATCAATGTTTTTCCATGTTGTCAGAGAGAATGAGTTGACAAAGAGAATGCCCGACATCCCTGCGATGCCGGGCATTCATTGTCTTAAATTTAATGAGTAAATTAATTGAGGTTTGATAGATTATATTGCTGTTTTCATTTCATACTACAGGCTTGACTATTTCCACCCGCATTCCAAGTGATTCTATTATGGAATAAAATACTGTTATGCTCGGGGTAATCAACCCGTTTTCGATACGCGAGATATATGATTTTGTTACGTTAAGGCGATTGGCAAGCTCCGCCTGGGTAATCTTTGCCTCCTTGCGTACATCTCGGAGCATCTGACCGGTATAGAAGTTGCGCGCCTCATCCATCGCTGACTCCCACCGTTCACTTCCAAATTCGCCGAACTCCTTTTCAAGTTCAGGCATTATATCAATTAGCTCATTTTTTGCTTTCATAATATTCTTCCTTTATTTTCAATGCTTTCTTGATCTCGTTTTCCGGGGTTTTCTGTGTCTTCTTCTGGAACCCGTTAAAGAGTACAACAATATCACCTTTGTCGAAGATGAAGAAAATGCGGTAGATGTTGCCATTCCATTCTGTGCGCAATTCATACAACTCATCACTGATGAATTTTATGAATTTCTTTGACAGGCGGTCCTGCGTCACCAGCAAAGCCAGTCCGTACCTGATTTTTCTTTGCGTTGCTTCATCAAGTGTGGACATGAAATCCCGGTAATAAGTGCCGAATGCCTTAATCTCTCTTTTCTTCATACAACAAAGGTATAAATAAAGTTTCAATATCATGCAACTTTTGCGATATTTTTAGTGATGCATGGTGGTCTTTCTATTGAAAATATTTGGATTTATTGCGGAAAAGTACTATATTTGGGATGAATGAAAACATTATCGACATGACACCTTTGATGACAACATTGCATTACGTGTTCCACTCCGACGGCACTCTGATAATGATTGTCATCGGGGCTGCGATATTGCTTGCAATTCTTTACATACTGTTACTTACAGGGGGAGTGGTGTTTGTAGGTGTCCGATATATATTGCGCGCTACATACGAGGATTTAACCGACTTGTTTCTTTGGGTCAAGGGAAAAGTTACCCGGTAGTTAAGATAACGCTTCATATTTTTATTAAAGGCAGTCGCGCGGCTGTCTTTTTTTCGTTTTTATACGGGAGGTAATTTAGCGATGATAAATTACCGTAACCATGTCACAGACAACACAGAGGAGAGCCGAGATGACCATCGACCTCGACACCGGCGGCTCGGAAAGCAAGCTTGATAAACTCAAGGCGAAGGCTGCCGAGTTGCGCAAGGCATTTGCCGACGCAACAAAGGCAGGCGACACCAAGGAGATTAACCGCCTTACCCGCGAGATAAACAAGACCAGTTCGGAGATACGCCGCCTGCAGACCAATGCAGAGCGAGTGCGCGACGCCATGGTGTCGCTTGACAAGGCTACGCGATAGAGTGAGAGAGTTCTCAGTTTTCAGTTCGTAAGAGATACAGAGGGGCAGAGGGGACAGAGGGATTTTCCCGTCAGGGATAATCTGTTTGTAGCCGTGGGTTGAGCGCAGCGATACCCACGGGAAAGATGGTCAATAGGGATGTTTCTGAAAGAATCATCTCGGAGCAAGACTGATGATTCCCTCCGGGAAACATTATGGTGTGGCTTGCTTTCCGTCGGTATCGCTTCGCTCAACCCACGGCTACATAGGGATTATCCCCTGACGGGGAAAGAGTTGAGAGTGTAAGATTTCAGATGTATGAGTGGGCACCCGTGGAAAGCAAGCCCCACCACACTATACAACCCTGAAAAGGTTTGCATAAATATATGCTAATCAAGTGGCTATGCAACCCGCTCCCGGGTAGAACCAAGGGGAGAGGCTCTTGCGCCACGGGTATGCCTCCGGCATTACCCGCGGAAAACGAGATGAATCCCTTTCCGGGGATTTATGGCTCCTGCACCTTAGGTTAATAGCATTTAGGCACTCCAAATTGTAGCTGATTAGAAGCGGGATTTTTCGGAGTTGCCTGCGCCGGTGCCACGGTAGCGGTCGCGGGTGGTGTTGAAGCGGTACTGGAGGGTGAGCATTACCGATCGTCCCGGAGTGAAATTTTTCTGAACTAACTGAACGGCATTGCTATACATCAGTGCCTTGTTGCGTGACGTGTCAAACAAGTCTTTTGCTTCGAAGGTGACGCTGAAAGAGTTGTTGAAAAATCCTTTGTAAATCTTGGCATTGACATACCAGGGGGTATTTGTCACTTTCATGTTGTTGTCCCATACATGTGTCATCAGCTGTGCGTCGACATTAAGCCAGATGTCGAAAGGGAGATGAATTGCGTTCTGCCACTGGAACAGGAATCCGGGAGTGTTCATTTTCATAGGCTTGCCGTCGACCGGGAGAGTAAGCCATTGCTTCATCATGCCGACATTCACTCGAGGCGACCATACTCCGACTTTGAACTGACCGCCGACAAATGCCTGAAGATAGTGGCGGTGATCAAGATTTGCCGTGCGGATTATGGTTGCCTCTCCATCAACTCCGTAAGGCTCTGTGATGTGATATACACCGTCCTTGAAGTATATATAAGACAACTGGGCGAAGAACTGACGCCACTGTGCCATATATTCCACAGTCTGAATTTTTGTGGGTTTAAGATACGGGTTGCCGGTCTCGTAGGTGAGCCGGTTGATATAGCTGACGGCGCCGTCGAGCTGACCATAACCGGGTCGAACGGTCTTGCCGGAGTAGTTCAGCCCCATGCGGACTGCACCTATCTGCGTCGCCACGTTGAGCGAGGGAAACAGATTGTTGTAAGTCTTGCTCTGACCGTCGCGATGCACCCCCATCTCATAGTAATCAAATTTTACATGCTCATAGCGGAACCCGACACCAACATTGAAGTGTCCGAACTGCCTTGCAAACTCGACAAAAGCGGCGATGTTACTTTCATCCACACGGTTGTCGGCATCCGGAACTTCGGGTATGTTAGCGGTGAAGCGATTCGTGGCGCGCGTATCGATGTATTCCTCACCAAACTGAATCTGTCCCTGCCAAAGAGGGTGGCTGACAACCAGTTTTTCTGCAAACATACGGTTGCGGTTGGTCGATTCAGAGCTTACATTACGGTTATCCCCTGTTTCGCTGAGCTCATCGCTCAATGAGGTTTCCCGGTTTTTATTCCATAGATAATCGGCGTTGAAGTCGATGTTGAACTTTCCGATTGTGCCGTTATAATAAAGATTGATATTATGGCTCGGCAGCCCTGTCATTTTGTTGTCGACATCCGAATCGTATCGGTCGAGCAATGCGCCGTCCTGTCGGACTTCGCTTAGTATTGTCCCTGTAGAGCGGTGGCGGTTCCAGCTGTTTTGATAATATGCGCCGATGCTGTGTTTTTCATTGAACATGAAGGAGAAGCCTATTTTACCGGTCATATCGTTGTAGGATTGCTTGCCTGTTGTGTGGATTGACTGCTTGTATGGGCTTGCAGATGTAGTGGTTGTCATGTCGTTCATGCGGTCGTCCCGGTTATTGCCGTACCACCAGCCATAGTTTGCGAACAGTTCGAGACCGCGTGTACGATATTTCAGGTCAACGGAGTTTCCTGTGCGGAAATAGTGATGAAATCCGTTGTCAGAGCGGAGGGTACCACTGAATCCGTCGCCTTTCGGAGGTTTTGTACGGATAATAATCACGGATTTCACATTTGCCGCATAAGCGGCTCCCGGATTGGTTATTACAGAAACATTCTTGATGTCATTGGAATTGAGCTGTGAGAGTTCCTGAAGGTCATTGACCTTGCGCCCGTTGATGTAGATTGCAGGTGTTCCCTTGCCGAATACTTCAAGCTTGCCGTCGTTTTCCACCACCATCGGCACACGTGTCAACACATCGTTTGCCGTACCCGCGATGGCGAGCGAGCTTCCCTCTACATTGGTGACGAGTGCATTGCCTTTCATCGTCGTTGAGGGTCGTGTGGCGCGGACTATGACTTCTCCGAGTTCCACCGTTGTCGGCACAAGTTTAATTATTCCCATGTCGCCGGAAGCGGGGACGGGGACTACGGCGGTTTCATAACCGACAAAGGAACATTTTGCGGTGAGACTTCCGGCGGCATCGGCAGGAATGGAGAACCTGCCGGATTGGTCGGTGACGGTACCGGTGATATAAGTTGAGTCGCTATATAACACGACGTTTACATAGTCGAGCGGAGCGTCGGTTTCTCCGACTATTTTGCCGGAAATCTCCCGGCTGTAGACCGGTGAGATGGTAATAAAAACCAGAAGGAGTGTAAGAATCTTTTTCATATAGCGGTAATATTTATCGTTTCCTAAGTTCAATAAGAGCATCTATCAGGCTGCCGTCCAAGTTGATGCCTTTTTCTTCCATCTTGTCGCTCACCTTTTGCTTGATATCACCGAGGATGTGTGTATCCATTTCCTCCCATGAATAAATTTCGGAGCAGTCATCATTGGTAGTGACACGCGCATTATATTCAGCGCGGTTGCCGACAGAATCAGTGGCATAGTATATAATCACTGTCTGGAATGTGTCTCCATCAAGTTCACGTGCATAGGACTTGCCTACGTATTGGATGCCGGGAACGGAGTCAAGACGGGCAAGAGTCGCCTGTTCAAGATTCCTGTCACGCAGATATCCTTTGCCCGGAGAACAGGAGGTGATGGCGATTGACACCATCAGAAAGAGGATTGAGAGAATGTAGTTTTTCGTTTTCATTTTTGCATCAGTTTTTAGATTTGTTTTGATGCAAAATTATGTCCAAACAGATTTTAACTCCAAATATAAAAGTCTTAATGCGCAAGATGCAACCTGCTGAAAATCAGAGGTCGCATCTTTTAAAAGTCTTAATAGGGAGTGGGTCGGTCTTAACGGGTTCTTAATCCTTGTCGCTGTTTTTAAGGAATACGACAATATCTTCCTTTTCGGGCACTCCGAGTTTCTTTCTTATCGATGATTTACGTACATAGACAGTGGAGGTAGTCTGACCCGTTATCACGCTTATCTCTTTCGTTGAGAATCCGGCTGTCATAAGAACGATAATCTGCTCCTCTCTCGGAGTGAGTAGTTCTCCATATTGTCGGTGGAGCTTACTGTAAAATCCGGAATAGAGGCTATCGATCATCTCGAACACCTTTTCCCAGTCCACGAGCTCACCGTTGGTCTCGCCGTCGATTGATGAGATTTTACGCAGCATCTCGCGGTTTTGCTCGGTCGGGGTTTCGGCGACCATCTTGATTATGCCGAGCTGCTTGAGCATTATGCTGCGGAGTGTGGATGGATTGGGCGTTTCTACATTTTGTGCAGGGGCTGATTTGTATTCGTCAACCATTTTCTGCAATGCCTCGATGCGCTCCTCGTTGTCGCGCTCGCGCTGACGGCGAGTTCTTATTATCCATGCGCTTCCGCCAAGTACCAGAATTGCCGCGAGGCTTACAATGAGGATAATCACCGTCTTTTGGCGGCTTTCAGCTTTCAGCTCTAATGCACGATTCTGCTGATGCAACGCTCCTCGTTCCGACTCCCATTGCGATGCCTTCATGCGGTTGAAACGCTCGCTTTGGCGGTTGTTCAGCCCGTTGATGTGCATCAATTTTATGCGACCCGTCTGCTTGAAATCAATCATCGCATGTAGCAGATTGCTGTAACTGCGGAAGTAGGGATCGTCATCGCCTCTCATTTTGTAGGCAAGACTGTCGGCGATTGCAATATGGCGTGCCGCACGGCTTACATCTCCACGGTTCAAGGCATTCAAAGCGTATTGGAAATGGAGCAGATCGGCGGCGGCGTTATCGGGACCCGCTTTGCTGAATATCTCGCTGACAAGTCTATCGCTTTCTCCGTCGCGTCCGGCTTCAGTAAGAAGCTGAGCCTGCTCGACCATAAAGAGAAACTGCTTGTCGCCCCATTGGTGGCTACGAGCATAGTCGATAAGCTCATTCACAAGATATAAGGCAGAGTCTATTTCTCCGGCATACTCATATCCAGCCAAAAGCATATATTTTGCCTCCATCTTTCGTAAAGTATCCGTTTCATGCCGGTAAAGTCTTTTTGCCAGCGGTATGATTTGGCGACCCTGATATTCAGATGTACCGAGCAGGACGCGGATTCTCAGAACCTCCACCATCAGAGAGTCGGGCACACCGGACAGCCTTGTGAGGGAATCCAACATGGCAATGGACCCGGGGGTGTCACCCACCCAAAACTTGTACCAGGCGAGTGCAGCGCCGCTCCGTATGTCTCTCACAATCTCTTTTCCACGATAGAAATCGTGGGCAAAAGAGATCAGCGAATCGCTGATCATGGAGCGGTTGCGCTTCATGTGACCGTAAGCCTTGAGGTAATATAATTTTGCTTTTAAGGAGTCAGCTTTGAGGTCGGAGGGGTCAATCGCCTCCAGGATAGCCAATGCGCTGTCGGGATGCTCGGAAGCAAGTATTTCTGCATCTGAGAGAATCTGTGCCTTATGCCGTGAATGAGAGCACGATATGCCGCTGCTCGCCACGATAAACGCGATAAATACCGTCAGCAACGGGCATCGGTATAATAGTTTTAGTGTCACCATATTAAATGTCAGATCGTTATAGCGTCTGTTCAAATTACAAAGTTACAAAAAACAAGTGAATAAGCCGGTCTTCTATTCCAGCTCTATTCCATCGAAACAAAAATAATTATAAATGACAGATATTAAACAAACAATATTTACTTAAAAGTAAAACAAATTTCGTAACTTTGCGGTTATTAAGCCAAATAGACAATACAGCTATGAGCGAGGCAGAGCTTATCCAGCTAAACAAAGACCATAACTGCACCCTATGCACTATTCAGTTCATCACTGAGGATCGGGGCGAATATCTTCGTTTTTATAACCGCTTCAAGGACGATGCGACCTATAATGAAGATTTGGCACGTATTGCCAAGTTTGTAGAAAGTATCGCTGACCTTGGCACTCTGGAGCGTTTCTTCCGACCGGAAGGAAAGATGAGTGACCGAGTCTGCGCGCTCCCGGTTGTGAAATCAAAATTGCGCCTGTATTGTCTACGACTTTCAGACAGCATCCTTATTCTCGGCAATGGAGGAGTCAAGAAGACGCGCACCTATGATGAAGATGATGAGTTGCGCGGATTTGTAGTCACCCTTCAAAACTTTGACAAGCTTATCAAAGAAGGAGTGAAGGATGGCACCATTACCATTACCGAAAATGAAATCGAAACCGACAAAACATTTGATATATGAAAACAGCCTTTTATGAATACAATCGAATAGTGGCTTCTATACCGGATAATATCCACAAAGAGGTGGACATGGAGATGGCTGTGTCCAATCGAATTTATGACCTTATGACTCAAAAGGGTTTGTCAAAGGCTGAATTTGCCCGATTGATCGGGAAGCGTCCGTGTGAAATCACCAAGTGGCTGAGTGGACAGCATAATTTCACCCTTTCCACTCTCGCGATGCTCTCATCTTTCTTCGGACAGCCAATAATAACAGTCAACTGAGGTTTACATCTAAGATATATCTGGTAAGACAATTAGATTTTTGAAGGAGCACCGGAGTGAGACTCTTTCGCGGTTTTAAGAAGAAGTCTCATGGCGAAAGGAGGGTGTAGCAAGATACGCGACTGCTGTATCTTCCGCGTGAACGACCTCGAAGTATTTCTTATTGTTTTTTACAGTGTAGGGTACCGGCTAACAATCTTTTTTCATCAGTTTCATAAGTAATTACATCTTCAAACGGAACGATTTGTCTCCCTCTATATGGTTTTTCATGAGTATCATACCACAGATTAACGATTACGAATGATTTATCAATTACATCCTCAAAAGGCTTTGCCTTCTTACTGACATTGTCGTTAAGCCGAATTGAGTATCTATTTATGAAAATAGTCTCAACATAATCTATGATATCATTTGCTTGGTCATCAGGATTAGCAAACGAGCCTATCCAAATTTTAAGATTTTCATTCTCGTGAAAATTTTGAAAATGCTCGTGAGACTTATTAAGCCGGTGAGTAATTGTATCTGAAACTCCATGTTTTCCAAAGTAACAGAATGTTTTCTCTCGTTTCCATTTTTTATTTCCAGTGAAATAATAAAATGAAAACAAACTTGGGTGTGCATAAATCTCTTTACGCCCTTTTTTACAGTAGTCCTTCAAATCATTATAAGATTTGAAAGGACCAACCCATTGAATCGTATATGTATTTAGAATTTCTATCATTGGCGACTGCAAATTTACAAAAAATATGCCTTTTCATAGTCAGATAGGTAAACCTAACTTTAATATATAAATTTCAAAGTTATAGGCTTATCTTTTCCGACTCCATCAAACAATTCCACCGATGCGCTTCCGGGCTTCAAATCTCGGACGGCGTTTCTCCTAACCCCACCATTAGTATTCCGTGAAGATGTTGACATCGTGTTGGCAATAGTTGACGATACAATTTCATCAACCTGCTCACACGGCTCAAACAGTTCGTTGACCAATTTATGCAGATTTATAGCGTTGCTGTCGTACTTTTCATGGGGCTGGAGATTGTAAGGGATAGTTTTTGCTTTCTCGATATGACGTAGAGATTCCAATATAAGCAAAAATGAAGCCGGGCGGAATGGTGCCCGGCTCGTGTATGCTGTTGGTGATTATGTTTGGTGGCGGGAGTGTGGAACACAACTGCTCCATATCATATATACGGTTCTCCTGTCCTGAGGAGTGTGTCTGTTTTAATCCACTGATTTCCCACCGTGTTCCACACTCCCTTAGTTTTAGATGTAAATCTTGTTGTCATAAGCTTTCTTGTTTTTTTAAGGTTAATAAATAGTTTACCCACGTTCAAAAGAACGTCTTTAATCGAAATCAGCAGTGCTACTGACTCCGCCCATGGAGGAAGCAGATTCAAACTCACTAAAAGGACAAAGATAGATTGCAGCCTATTTAGGACAATGCAAAATTATAAAATTTCAGAATCAGTCACAATACCTTGATTCACTTCGCAAAGCCCGAAATCACTGACCTGAGGATTTTGCCCGGAATGGGCAAGATAGTGTTATCCGCGGGTAGCCCCGAATTGGGGCACCCGTGGAAAGCTCAACCCGCTCTCGGGGTTGAATCAAGAGGAGAAGCTCTTGAGCCACGGGTATGCCTCCGGCAGTACCCGCGGTAAACAGGATGAATCCCCGCGTGTTACATTGCCTTGGAATTACATAGGATTATATATAAAAGAAAACCCGCTGAAATTCAGCGGGTTAATTCTTGTTTTCGCGGAGAGGGAGGGAGCAAAGTCGCTACATTCGCACTACTTAAGCGGCGCCTAATCAATCGTATGTCTATGCCAAATTAAAAAACTTCGTCTATTTTTCGTCTATTTTTTTCTGAGATTTAAGGATTTCCACCATTTCCTCAAGTAACGCGATTCTGCGATCCTTTTCTTTTATCAGGTCGCGCAACGACTGCTCCCTTTCCTCCGCTATTTTCCGAGGTGAAATCCCTACAACTGTCACAGCTCCGGGCACCTCGCATTGTCTATCAAAAAAGGTGTCTATCGGAACACCGAAGAAATCGGCTATCTTCTCCAACTTTGAAGCCCTGATATCGCCTCCAACTGTGTGAATAAGCCCACCTTGAACCTTGTATCCGATATATTCCATCAGATCCTTGCTTTTGAGTTCGCGCTCTTTTAATAACTGCGCGATTTTTAATGGATTATACATACTTTAAACTTTTATGTCGTTAATTTTGATTGTGTAACCAAATGTTAAATTATTAATTTATTTAAAATTTCTGAGCGAATTTGTTTGGTTTAACCGTACATATTCGCTAAGTTTGCGTTATAAAATTAATAAATATTATCCGTTTTCGTCTATTTTTTATGCGTAAATCTTCTGATTTGGTCATTTATGACCAATATAAATCGCTCCCGTGCCATGAGCGGCAAAAAGTAATGGACACGCTTGTGTCAGAAGGCATCATGTCGAAGCCTTCCGTGTATTATAAAATGCGCACCCGAACCCTGACGGTTCTTGAAGCGAGATATGTTTCCGAACTCATTAAATCTATAGTCGATGCTCGAGAAAATTGAATTTTACACATGCCCTGACGGGTCGGTGAACATGAAGCCGGAGAATGCTTCAGTCAGGAGTTACGACATGTCATGTCGTGATGTGACACAGGAGATGCTTCTATATATAAAAGACCTGTATCCGGAGGCATTCAATGCTCTGGCAAAGGTATATTCCGCATCAGAGAAGAATAAGAATTTCTTTGAGTTCAAGATGGTACACCGTTTTATCCGCTGTAATTTCGGGGAATATGACGGGCTGACCTTGGATATCACCAATCCGGGTACATTCAACTTTGAGCATGTATCATGCCCGCTTCGCGGCGAGTGTGTGCATGAAGGGGTAATCTGCCGACCTAAGAAATGCACCCACCTTTCCCAAAGAGAGGAAGAGGTCGCCCGGCTTTTGGGTGAGGGATTAAACCGCGCCCAGATTGCTGAAATGTTGGATATCTCCCCGTTTACCGTGTCACGGCATATCGCTAACATCAAGGATCGTCTCGGACTTGCCCGCACCGCGCAGATAGCCAGCAGGTTCAAGGTTTAAATTGGGGGGGGGTAATATAATGATTTCAAACAAGGACAAAGAGACAATTCTCGACCGCAGCCGCATCGAGGATGTCGCGGGCGAGTTTTTAAAGCTTGAACGTACCGGCTCTCGGTTTCGCTGCTGCTGCCCGGTTCACAACGAACGCACCCCGTCTTTCATTGTCGACCCCTCACGCAATACATTTCACTGTTTCGGGTGCGGCATCCATGGTAACGCAATCTCCTTCCTCATGGAGGTTCAACAGATGACCTACCCGGAGGCTTGCCGCTGGCTTGCCAAGAAATACAGCATCGATATCGACGAGTCATGGACTCCGAAGACCGACGAGGAACGCGAGCTTCAGGCATTGAAGGAGTCGATGCTTGCCGCCAATCAGGAAGCTCTCGCTTTCTTCACAGCATCCATACACTCTGATGACCCCCGCGCAAAGAGCGCGCTTGCTTACGCTGAAAAGCGATGGGGAAAGATTTATGTCGCTGCCGAGGATATCGGGTTCGCACCCGGCAGCGGCTCCCTGACGAAACACCTTGCCGAAAAAGGGTTTGACGTTGACCTGCTTGTGAAGGTAGGTCTTCTCGGAAGGTCGGAGACAGGGAGAGTGTATGATGCTTTCTGGGACAGGGTGGTGATTCCTATCCGTGACCGTTACAGGAAGGTAATAGGATTCACCGCCCGCCGTCTCGATGACGGGAAGCCGAAGTACCTGAACTCTCCGGAAAGCCCTATATACAGCAAGGGGAAAAGCCTGTTTGGAATCCACAACATCCACCGTCAGGCTCTCAAAGAGGAAGTAATCTACCTCGTCGAGGGAGGACCTGACGTTATGCGCCTGCAATCACTTGGCATTAACAACACAGTCGCGGCTCTCGGCACGGCATGGACTCCTGACCAGTTTGAGCTGCTGCGCCGTTACAGTGCGCGTCTCTGTTTCATCCCCGACTTCGATCCTGTCGAGGGAGACACCGGTTTCGGTGCCGGGTTAACCGCCGTCATCAAAAACGGCGTGGCTGCTATCAAGGCGGGATTCAATGTCACCGTCAAGGAGCTGCCTGTCGAGGACAGGAAAAAGAAGGCTGACCCCGATTCATTCATCAGCTCTAAGGCTGTGCTCACATCGATTCCGGAGGTGGATTTCATTCCTTGGTACACAGAGAAGCTTTTGGTGGGGAAAGAGACAGCAACCGAGAAGGCTGAGGCTGTTAAGAAAGTGGCGGAAGTTCTCGCCATGGTAGACGACAGCCTGCGCCTGAAGATGTACGTGTCGCAGATTTCTAAGTTAATCAGCATCCCTACAACGATAGTACAAAACTACATCAATGAGGTTAACAAAGGCTCTGACGCGAAGAAAAAGAAATCTGGAGTGAAGGTCATCGACGAGGACCTTTATAAGAAATACGGGTTCTATGAAAGAGACAATCACTATGTGTCGCTCAAAGATGGCAAGGATGAGATCTGGAGCAACTTCGTGATGATACCACTGATTCACGTCAAAGACCCGATATCATCGAAACGACTCTATAAACTCAAGAATGACTGCGGGCATGAGGCGGTGGTCGAGATGAAACAGGAAGATCTTGTTTCGCTGCAACGCTTCAAGATTCGCACCGAGAATGAGGGCAATTTCCGGTGGAAGGCTAAGGAAGAACAGCTCAACATGCTCAAGGGCTTGCTCTATGAGGCTGTCGAGCCGGCAAAGGAAATCACTCAGCTCGGATGGCAGCGCGAGGAGTTTTATGCTTTCGGCAACGGCGTGTTTGACCGTGGCAGATGGGTCGATGCCGACCAGTACGGCATCATCCGCCTCGATGGAAAAGGCTGCTTCTACCTGCCTTCATCATCTATACTTTACGCCGGAGAAAAGGGACTGTTCCAGTTTGAACGCAGGTTTGTACACACAGACACCTCCGAGATTACCTTCCGGGAATATGCCGACCTGCTTTCCCGCGTGTTCGGCGACAATGCCAAGATAGGCATCTGCTTCTATCTCGCCACCCTCTTTAAGGATGTCGTGGTGGGCGTGACCGAGAAGTTCCCTATTCTCAATCTATTCGGCGAGAAAGGTTCCGGAAAGTCATCATTCGGCGAGTTCATGATGTCGTTCTTCGTTCCAAGAAATAAGGCTACCAACCTCACGCAGGCGACTATCGCCGGACTTGCCGCCGTCATAGCACAGGTGTCGAACGCGCTGGTGCATATCGACGAGTACAAAAACGACATCGACAAGGACCGCCGTGAGATTCTCAAGTCGCTCTACGACGGGGTCGGTCGTTCACGCATGAACATGGATCGCGACAAGAAGAAGGAGGTGACTGCCGTCGACTGCGGCGTGATGTTGTCCGGACAGGAGATGCCGACCATAGATATCGCCATTTTCGCCAGGACTATCTTCCTCACTTTCGACAAGACCGTGTTCACCCCGGAAGAGCAACAAGGGTTCAACCGACTTTCAGAACTTCGTGATTCCGGATGCACCCATATCACACTGCAGCTGCTCCGTCATCGAACCAAGTTTGAGGAGGAGTTCAAAGGCTGCTACGCAAGTGCATGGAGCGATGTGCTGAATGCCATCGCCGGGCAACAGGTGGAAGACCGTATCGCCCGCAACTGGACTATACTACTCGCTGCATTCCGTACTCTTGAGGGCGTCATCGACATAGGTTTCGACTACCGCGAGATGCTGACGCTATGCGCCAAGGGCATTCTCCGACAGAACAGCGAATGTCGCTCTTCTAACGAGATAGCGGGATTCTGGAACACTGTCGACTTCATGCACCAGAACGGCGACATCTTCAACGAGGCTGACTACCGCATACGCCATGAGACAGAGTTTAAGGGCAAGGGCATGAAGGAGGCTATAATCTTCAAGGGAGCGAGAAAGGTGCTCTACCTTTGTCCGAAACGCGTGTTCATGCTTTACAAAATCAAGGGTAAGCTTATCGGCGACAGCACCCTGCCTGTCAGCTCGCTCCGGCACTACCTTGAACACTGCCGGGAATATCTCGGCACCAAGAGCGCTATGCGCTTCAAAAACATCTCCAACAATCAGGAGTCCTACACTCAGGTCACCACCGCATCCGGGGCGACCGAGCTGCAGAAGACATCACGCGTCGACTGGGCGCTATGCTTCGACTACGACGCACTTTGTAATACCTACGGCATCAACCTGGAAGTAGACAGCACACCGGCTGACGAGGTTGACCCGATCGACATAGATACCTCTGACCTCAAGCCCCCATTTTGATATGAACGCAAGACAATTCTTTGACCTTGTTGTGATCATGCGCAAGCTGCAACGCGAATATTTCCGCTCCGGCTGCCGCGACCAGAAGACCCTTGCGCTCGCCAAGGATGTCGAGCGCAAGGTCGACGAGGAGATTAAGCGAGTAGAGCTGATCGAGCGGGAACGCATGTCACCGCGCCTCGACATGTAATCAGGATTATTCACATTATTAACCATAAAACCTATTGAAATGAATAAAAATCTGATTGGAAAAATCAACGGAGTTGAAATCGTGACCGTCGAACAGGACGGCGAAGTGTATGTACCCATCAGACCTATATGTGTAGCATTAGGCGTTTCTTATCAAAAGCAACAGGAGAAGCTACAACATCACCCCATTTTAGCATCAACCGTCACCCTGAGGGTGACGGTTGCCGCAGACTCGAAGGATCGCGAAATGGTGTGTATCCCTCTTGAATATGTCTATGGGTGGCTATTTACAATCAATGCGAGCAACGTGCCTGATTCCGCCAAGGAGACATTGGTTAAATATCAAAAAGAATGTTATCACGTATTGTACGAGCATTTCTCCGGAGGATTGCGCCGACAGGTCGAGACCAACGAGGCAGAGATTGCCCTGCTTCGCGAGATTAACGCCGCCATCAGCGAAGAGAAGGAAGCTAAATCCCGGCGCAAGGATGCAGAAGACAGGCTGGCTAAGCTCCGTGCCGAAAGACTGAATCCACAACCTAAACTATTTTGAGCAGACAGTCAACTGTGGGGATAATCCCCACAGTTCAAACATCCAACTATTTCAATTATCGCTACTGTTGAATATAAAAACAATCAATTTAAATCGAGATTTATGGAAAATTCAGATAAAATAAAAAGCGACATCATTCACCATGATTTCGCTGCATTCAAGGCATATTTCGACCAGGAGCTGCCGAGCGTTCAAAGATTTATTTTTATCGGTGAGCGCGAAGAAAACCACCCTAACGGGAGATGGGTGGTTACTACCAACTATAAAAAGAGCTTCAAGTTAGCTGACGCGATACTAAATATGATGGCTCGGCATGAGTTCTTTGCCAATGCGGTGCTTTATGCAGCGCAGAGGTATTTAAGGTTTGTCGAATCCAAAAACAAGGAGGCATGAAAGTATATATCTCTTTGCCGATTTCCGGCTACGACATTGAGGAGCGGAAGGCTGTCGCCAGTGCCGCGAAACAGTGGTTATCTGAAATGGAGACTACCGGCGAGGTAATCACACCGTTTGAGGTGTGCGACACACCGGGACTTGAGTATGCTCACTGCATGGGGCGCGACATCGAGGCATTACTTGGATGCGACCTCGCCGTGTTCCTTCCCGGATGGCGCGACTCCCGCGGCTGCTGTCTCGAGCACCATGCCGCCGAAGGCTATGGTCTCGCCATCATGGAGGTTAACGACGATAAGTTTTACAAGAGATTCATGCAGGGACAGAATACCGACTGCAAGAACGAGGGTCCGAGGTATAAGGTTGGCGACACTTTCAATTACAAGGGCGAAACTTATGTCATCGCTGAAGTCGACTATGATGATCCACAAAAGCCTTATAGGATGCGGACAGCTACCGGGCGACTTGTTGGCTGGGCAAGTGAGTCAACATTAGAATACCTGTCAGTTTAGCTGACTTCAAAATTGCATCAGATGTCTCCCTCAGGGGGACGTCTGAAACCAAATAATTTATTTTTTATGAAAGCAGATATTACAATTCAACTGATTCTTTTTGTGATCAACATTGGTTTAGCCACGAGTGCGGTTATTTATTACCGCAAGGCTACGAAGTTGAAAGATGAAGCCGGTAAACTCATGTCGAGGCTGGAAGCGGCATCCGAAACTCAAGACACACTGTTTTCGCAAGTAAGGCGACTACGTACCTTAAGGCTCAAGCGACAGTTTCCTATACCTGACGAAATCAAATTAGACGTCAACGAGAGACAGCGATTTCTTGACATCTCCTTTAAGGAGATGGCCAAAGAACTCGGCAAAAATATGCTTGCCAACGGGCTTATAACGATTGAATCGATATCCGTGGAGTCAGGCTTTGGCAGTCGCACAGTTTTCAGTTTGGAAATCTCGGCTATGGTGCTACCTCCGGACATCAACTCAAGATTACCACGATGAACGATGATTTGATTAAAAAGGCGGCGGGCGAATACGCCGTTGACACCAACGAGAACAGACTGAAAACGTATCCGGAAGCTATGCGTCCTTCTCTTTTTCCCGAATACGACATGGACGATTTGGCGGATGCTTTTGAAGCAGGTGCAAAATTTGCCCTCGCCAAGCAGAATAATGACGCAGAGGGAAAGGATACACTGACGTGTGGCAAAGGCTGGGCTGTAAAGCTATACGACATTGCATATTCCGCATACGCTGTTGGCGGCGACAAATGGTATCAGGGCTATATGAAAGCGATGCGAGACCTTTTCGGCACAAAGTGGCTGGATTACGCCGACTCTTCCAATGTTGAGATATTGGAAAAGAGTGACAGGCAGAACCGGCTGCACATCGCGGCGATGATTGAACCCGCGTTGATAACAAATCCTGACTTATGGAAGCGATGTGGAAATTATTATGCCGGACCCGGAAGAGACACGGCTCATTCATTTGCTGAGCTGGCTCTTGAGTATGCCGACGCGCTGATTGCCGTGGAGAAAAAGAAGGAGGCGGGGAGATGAGCCGGAAGAAGAAGGATACCAAGGTTTGCAGCCAGTGCGGGCGCGAGCTGCCCGTCGAGGCATTCTATTATATAGGTTACGGGTACTACCGGGGCACATGCAAGGAGTGCGCCCGGGAGCGCACCAAGAGTTACGCCGCAAGGGGCGAGGCGAAGAAGGAACCCGGCTCTATGTGCATACGCGGCTACGCCAGGGGCGCGCTTCACCGCCTCTATGTCGAGGCGATTGTCAAGAGCTCCCCGAAAAGCCACGAAAAGTAGTTGTTACTGTTGTTTCATTTTGATTGGTTTGTCCGGCAGATCCGAGTGGTCTGCCGGGCTTTTTTTATGCTCCGGAGAGGCGAAAAACGGGTGTTCTTTAAAATTGCGGAAATTTCAAAATGGGACATATTTTCTATCTACATTATCTACATTATCAACATTCTTAATAATCAGAGAGTTAACCCCAAAAATCGCGTCAACACAAATCTACATTTGACTACATTTTGTAGATTTTTCCGAAAAAAACTACATTTTTCTTCATTTTCTACACTTTTTCTACACTTGTAGAAAAGATAAAGTGCTGTAAATCAGTGGTATTATCCTTTTGTAGATGGTGTAGACGGTGTAGACGGCTATATGTGTGTCAAAATTTGAAAAATAAATTTTTTGTTTTCCCGACGTTTTCAGCCTATATTTGCATATAAATCGTTATATATGAGTGAGTTTGTTATTTACGTACCTCTCGAAAAGCACATTCGGCAATGGCTTACCTCCACGCTGGGCGACCCTGTCGTGTTCCCGGCATACTCCAACGAGAACGCGGTCATCCGCTCTTTCACCATCAAGACACCCCCCGGTGTGCGACCTGTCGACAACCGTTCCGGCATGGTCGCCGTCGCGCTCCCCTATTCCTCCTCCAAGCCTCCGGAAACCTATAACTATCTTGGCAAAAAGGGACAGCTCGCACTCCGCGAGGCTATCCGCGACCTGTTCCTACGTGCGCTGTGGAGCGACATATCCCCGCTGAGCGAGTCGCCAGTGGGGGTCAACGGTCTCATCGCCGCTTGGTGTGAGTCGAAGGGAATCGATGTCGACTCGGTCGAGACCGTGCGCCAGTGTTTCTACCGCCTCCGCCGGCAGTATGCCCGCAAGGGCATAAACATTAAAAAGTTCAAATAAAAATCACCACAACCCCCGTCATTTTTAAACAACCGCGCACAACCGCGCACAACCGCGCACAACTGCGCACAAACCCGCACAACATGAAACAGACGCTCCATAACATCATCAGCCTTGAGGCACTGCGCCCCGACTCGCTCGCCTCCGTGGTCATCGTGCCAGGAAAGGCGGCTTACACCACTTTCCCGACCCCGGTGGGTGTCGCGCTTGAGCTTGCCTCGCCCGCCTCAATACGTCACTCCACAAAGACTGTCGACCGCACCAAGGTACACACAGTGCAGCTCACCGCCACCCTCGCCGAGCATGTCGATGTCGACGGATACCCGGTGTGCTATATCGCCACCTCTGCCGACGGCTCGCGATGGCTCATCGGCAACGCCTTCATGCCATACCCCGTGAGCGACATCGAGGACGTGATGCCTTCTCGCTTCTCCGAGGCTTCGGTGTGCAACCTCACGGTGCAGTGGATCGGCACTGTCGGGCTGCTCCCTATCGTGGTCAATGGAAAAATTGGTGAAATTTAACCAGTTTTTCCATACAAATTTGTTTAGTTTCGTAAATTCCGACTATCTTTGTGCTGACTAAGCAGGACATAGACGAATTTGGATATTAGACACCGTCACGCCTCCATGCGGGGCGTGACTTTCAATAATAGACCATATAATCGTAACAACTTTGTTCCAACCACATACAAAATAGGATTGATACATACAGAATTATTCATTTGAATGCCGCCGACCGTGAGGTTAGCGGTTTTCTTTTTTTCGGTGGTAAAATTTCTACCAAAATATTTGGATATAAGGAGAAATATTTCTACCTTTGTATTGTCAGACGAAACTATTATGAAACGATACAAAGTAAGAGAGATTATTGAACTGCTTGAGGCTGACGGCTGGCGTATCATCACCACCAAGGGCGATCACAGACAATTCAAGCACCCCGTAAAACCGGGAAAAGTGACAGTGAGAGGCAAACCGGGCGAGACTCTCGACCAGTTCCTTATTAACAGCATTTGGAAACAGGCGGGATGGAGGTAATCCTCCCGCCAACATCACACATCAAAATCCTATATTATGGCAACTCGTAAATTAAAAGTCCATGTTGGTTGGAGCGGTAAGAATTTCTGCTGCTCACTTTCTGAAGATATCTGCGGTGTCGTTGCTGTCACTGCTAAGACTTTGCCTGCATTGAAAGCGGATTTCGAAGAGTCGCTTCGCTGGCACATCGAGGGCTGTATCGCCGATGGCGACACCCTGCCTGAAGATATAAAAAACGGTGACTACGTTTTGGAATACGACCTTGACACCTCGGCTCTACTCAGACAGGCGGAGCAGTTTACCACCATGGCGGCGATAAGCCGTGTCACCGGCATCAACCAGAAGCTGCTGAGCAATTACGCCAGTGCGGTCAAAGTGCCGCGACAGGCTCAGCGCGACCGCATAGTCGCCGGGCTTCATGAAATCGGGCGGCAATTTCTTTCGGTCCGGTAGTTCTTCGTCTGACAGCGTTACAATCGACCGAGCACCCTCGCCATCACGGCGGGGGTGACTTTTTTTGCAAAATTTTTCCTGAAAAGCTTGTATATATATGGAGCAAAATCTCTACCTTTGAAGGCGATTCACTCGATGGCGCAAGAGCTTGCCGCCGCCAATTTTTAAGCAAACCCGGCCCGTGAGGGTCTACTTCATAAAATGTGCTGCCGTGTCCATAAGGGCACGGCTTTTTTTGCAAAAATGCTTGCGCGGGCAAAATCTTTGTATTAGCTTTGCAGTGCTAAACTTAAACGAGCGTGTATCGCTTCCGTCGGGCATCGGTTAATTGTCCGGACATCAGTCAGGGCTTTTTTTATGCCCTATCCATACACAGCCACTACGGCTGTCATATCCAATAACATCTTTGTCCTTCGGGGCGACGCTTGTTTGAGTTTAGCGACGGGATATGACAGCCGTTTTTCTGTCTCCCGCCGAGATATTTTTTTAACGCTAAACTCAAACGAGCAATGAAACAGACGATTTCATTAAAGGCACAGGGAAGAGCCTTCAATCTCCCGACAGTGAGTATCAGTGGCGCGACCGTGCGCCGTGTGTCAACCTTTGCAGCCATAGCCGGAACCGCCGGGGCGTGGATATGCGCCGTCGCCGACCGACCGGTAGCCTGCTGCCTCTGCGCGCTTCTGGTGACCGTGTGCGCCGCCATCAATCACTCAAGCAAGAAAGGGGGCGCGATATGAAATATTTCGTGACCCTGAACCTTCTGCGGTCGACAACAAAGCTCGGGCAACTGCTGTCAGATATCGTGTTCAAACGCTATGACAATGCCCTCGTCCTTGACGAGGAGGCTTCGGCAATCCCCCGTTTTCTGGAGGAAAAGATTGCGGAGCTGTGCGCCGGGAATCCGCGCCTGAAGCCGATGGTGGTGCACACCACCGGTTTCTCCGCCGACAACCGCAACATACAACGCTGGTCGTCAGCACAGATTTTCGTCTGCACGAAAGAGGGCAACAAGGCGTGGACCGATAACCGCCCCTTCACGATACAACTCACCCCCGTGGCTCATGACCGCACATGCACCAAGGGCGACCGCCCCGGTGACGGCGGGGCGGGCACACAGGGCAATCCGTCATCCGGTGAAAGGAATGTATCGAAGAAGTAACCTATTATAAACCATACTCATTACTATATATATGAAACTTACAGCAACTACATATGAAGATCGTATCAACGAGATTATAAGCCAGGTCAACGAAGGGAAGCTGCCCGTGCAGATGGGGCTTCTCGCCGACTCCCTGCGCACGGCGCGCCCCGATGACAGCCCGCAGGACGTGCCCGCACCCGGTCACGACCTCATGACCTCGGCGGAGATACGCGACCGCCTCGCCGAGGTGTGCGACCTGGAGCTTAACCAGGTAGCCGAGGTGATGACGGCTCTGGGATACCGCCTCTACCACCCCGCCTTTACCGGCGCACTGTGGGCGATGAAGGAAAAAGAATCTTGATGACAGATTGAACGGACACATTTTTTTACATTTTTTTGATTTGACCGGACAGTCTCGCAGTGATGCGGGGCTGTCTTTTTTTTTGCCCTTTCTCCCACGGTAATTTAGCGGTAATCATTTCAAAACGCAATGGATTACCAGTTAATTATCGACTATAACATAGGGCGTTGGGGCTACTCGAAGCAGTGGGTACGCAACACCCTTGCCGGTTACAAGGGCAAGCATGTCGACGTGTTGATATCCTCCCCCGGAGGTGACCTCGACCACGCTCTCGACATCCGTCAGCAGTTCATCGACCATGGCGACGTCACTGTGCATATCGTGGGCTTCACAGCCTCGGCGGCGACAGTGATCGCGATGGGCGCGAAAAAGGTGTGCATGTTCCGCGGTGCGGTGATGAAGGTGCACAAGTGCTCCAACTATATCGACGTGTGGGGCGCATACAATGCCGACCAGATGGAGAAGCTCATAGAGGACCTTACCAAGAACAAGAAGGAAAACGACAAGATCGACGTGATTCTCGCCAACATCTACGCCGCCCGCTGCGGCAAGAAGGTAGCCGACATCCTTGACCTGCTAAAGCGCGACACATGGCTTGACGCCGACGAGGCACTGAACTACGGGCTTGTCGACGAGATTGAGGAAGGCATGGATCCGGTGATGCTCGACGAGGCGACAGAGCGCAAGCTCAACGCCCTGGGTCTCGGCACGGAGGGCATTCCCGACGGTCTGCGCGTCGCCGCCCACAAGGATTCCATCTGGGACAAGGTAAAGAAGTCGCTTTTCCCGGCAAAGGACACCCCCGCAAAACAGGATTCTGCAGTCGATGATGAACAGGTGATAGAATCTACTAACCCCATTAACACGACACAGATGAAGACTATCACGCTCGCAGCCGCCATGGCGGCTGTTCTTGCCGTGGAATCTCTCGAAGCCGATGACAAGGGACGCGTCGCCATATCGGAAGAGCAGCTTAATGCTGTAGCCAAGAAGATTGACGACCTTTCCGCCGACATCACGGCTAAGGAAAATTCCATCAAGCAACTTGAAAAGCAGGTGGCTGACCTCGAGAAGCTACCCGGTGACAGCTCCCACGACGTAAAGGATGACGCCGGGGAAGAGAAGCTGAACGCATCCGACATGTACAACTCCGTTAAAGACCTGATCTGATTATGGCTTCTCTTAACTGTACCGACCAGGACTTTCTTACCTCGGCGAGAAAGTACCGAAAGGAGTTCCTGAGCCTCCCGGTGCTCCGTCTCCTTGATGTCCTTAAAGGCAATTTTACCCTGCGTCCCGGAATCCGTTTCGAGGAAAAGGTATATGACATCGATGTCGACTGGGAGTTCGGTCCCTATGACCCGAAGCGCACAGAGGAGGCAGACCCCGCCATCAATGCCCGCACGCTGAAGACATTCTTCGGCTCAGTGCGCCGCGAGTTTGACCCCAACAAGTACTATTCCACTGTCCTCGGTTCTGAAATAACAAAGGGCGAGGCGCTGAAAAACGTGGAGGTGGCACGACTCGTGCTCTCTATCCTTTGCGGTAAGCTCGGCAATAATCTTGCAAAGGTATTGTTTAACGCAGTGCGCAAGGATAACGGCACTAAGTCCGTTGAACTGTTCAACGGCTTTGATACCATCACCTCCAATGAAATTACCGGCGGCGGTCTTGCCACCACCAAAGGCAACCTCTATGAGTTCTCCGACGTGATCGACTCGACCAACGCCGTCGACCTTATCAAGGCTTTCCTCCGCTCAGGTGATGACTTCCTCATGTCGAAGGAAGGGCTCAAGCTCTACATGCCGTATCAGGTATGGTTCGACTACATGGACGACTACAAGATCACCACGGGAGCCATCTCCTACAACCAGAGCTACCGCCAGATTCATCCGGAAGGCTTCGAGAATGTCACATTCGTGCCAATGTTCCAGAAGAAAGGCAGCGAGTTCCTCCAGCTTACCGACAAAAGCAACATGCTTATCGGTGTCAATCAGACAGGCGAGGAGGAAAGCATTGCTGTCGAGAAGCATGACGTGGTGCTGCTCACGTTCTTCGCCACAATATTCTTCGGCTGCGATTTCGAGTCTATAGACCCGACACGCCTGCTCGTTGGCAAGCTCAAGAAGAAGACCGTCACACCGCCTGCTTCCGGCGGCTCAGGCAACCAGGGCGGCACACCGTCGACAGGCGGTGATACCCCTGCAACCGGTGGCGACAGCGACAAGACTCAGGGCGAGGGCTAAAACTGAATTTCTAACTGACTAAATTCTCAAGCTATGAAGAAATCAGACTGCTCTGCAAAGACGCTATATGAATCACTCCGGTTTTGTCCGGGCGAGACCACCATGCCGGGTCTCAGACCCGAGGTGTACGCGATACCTAAGTCGCAGATCTTGAAATTCCCGACACGCAAGAAAGTAGGCGATACAGGCGCGACCCTCGGCGGTCTCGTTACCTGTACCACCGACTTCACCCTCGCCGCCGATGCCAAATGGTTTGCCGTCGACATCGTGACCACCGCCTCCAATGTGAAGGCGGAGTCACAGGGTGAATACCCCTCGAAATCGTTCCTCGTATCGGCAACTATCAAGTATGCCGGCGTTGACGAGGAGGCTACCGGGTTCTGCATGATGGCTAACATCGATGACCTCGTTTATGTGGTGCGTCAGAAAAACGGCAAGTACCGTATCATCGGTAACGAGATGGAGCGCACCGAGACAAAGCCGGCACAGGACTCCGGTATGGCTGTCACCGACGCCTCCGGCACCACTCTTGAGATATCGGTGTCTGACACGTCGCCCGCTCCTTTCTACACGGGCAAGCTCGTGACCGAGGACGGCACTATCGACTGCTCCACCGGGCTTATCGAGGAATCGGAAGCCGGCTCTTGACCTCTTGAAGGTTTTTGATTAATAATGTGATAACCTCCGGCGCGGTTGGCGATATTTGACTATATGCGCCGCCGCGCCTTTCTTATTTTCTTGTTTTTTTATGGCTAAACTTGACCAAAAACTGACAGCGGCAATACAGGAATGGCTCAACACTCCGGAGAAGTCGCGCGACATACAGGCAGGGGCGCAGATGCTGCTGAGCCTGAACCGTAACATGGCGATGTTCAACTCGGCTATGCGCCGACCTGAAAAGTATGCCGCAAAGGTGGCTTACGAGCTTCGCAAGTACCTTAACTTACGCCTTCACGGCATGGCGGTGAGCGATGTCGTCGAGCTGGAGAAACAGGTGATGCCCCGCGTCGCCGAGACTGTCGCCGTGCCGCTGGCGGACATTGACCCGTCATCCCCGGCTGAAAAAGGCGCGAAAATCGCCCGTGGCAAGCGCCCCGACCATGACGCGCTCCCGGAGGAGATACGCGACATTTACACAGCCAACGTGGAGCGTCGCCGACGTATCGACATCCTGTTTAACGAGCTGAAGGCTATGCACGACGCCGAACCGTGTGACCGCTTCGAGAAACTGCACATTCTCGATGAGATTGAATCGGCTTACCGCAAGGCATGGGCGCGTTATGACGCTTACCGTCCCGGCGAGCCTGAACCGATGCCGGAGGATGAAGTGAAACGCCGCCTCTCGGCTGCTCGTAAGACCATCTCCAAATACCGCTCCGTCTATGAGAAGAGCGAGGGCGCGCGCCGTGATGCGGCACTGGAGAAGGTGAAGGCTGCCGCCGCTACAGTGCGCGAACTGGGGGGTGACTTCTCCGACGACACCCGCTTTGCCCTGAAAGATATGGGTATCGAGCTATGACCTCAGATAGTGTGAAGCTGCGCCCGCTGTCGGAGTGCGCCATGCAATCGTATTTCTGCGCAGGGCTGCAGTTCGCCGACGTGATCGAGTGGGCGGTGAAGCAATGCGGGGTGTCGCGCCTCATGGTGTCGACCTTCTCGGCGGGCGACGAGTTTCTCCGCCGCCTGTACCGCCTCAAGCAGTCGGGCGCGGTGACGCACTGCACACTGGTGTGTGACACCCGCGCGATGAAGAAGACGCGGCTGCTCATGTCGTTCATGAGCGGCGTGGTCGACGAAGTACGCGTCGCCCCTAATCACTCCAAGGTGGTGCTTGTCGAGGGCGACCGTATGACTGCGGCAATCGTCACGTCACAGAACCTTACCCGCGGCAACCGCACTGAGGCGGGTGTGGTCATTTCTGACCAATCCGCGATTTCCGCAATATGCGGTGACTTAGACATTTTGCTTTCTAACTCTCCACTGATATATGGTACTTTCTGACCAACAGCTTTCAGAACTTTCATCGCTTGCCTCGGCTCTGACACCGGTGAGCGACATCGCCGTGCTCATGGGTCTCGACGAAGACGCTCTCCGTGTCGAATTGGAGATACCTGACTCCCCGGCACGTCAGGCGTTTCGCAAGGCTGTAGCTGAGACATCGCTTGCCATACGCCGCCGTGAAATCGAGTTTGCTAAGATGGGCTCGCCGCTCGCCGTGCAGTCGGCGACTTCTTTTATTTCTATAATCTCTGAAGACCTCTGACCATGCCGCTTCCTAAAATCGCCGATGTAGCGCTTTCCCACCTGTTCACTCCGTATGACAGGATGATCGCCGACGGTGTGCCGGTGGTGACCGCACAGCGCATCATGCGCCTGCGCGACACTTACAACCACTGGCTGAACTTCCCGCGCAAGAAAGACCGCGAGATAGTGGCGTATCTCCGGAGCCGCTACGAGCTTTCATCGACTACCGCATACGAGGATCTTAACATGGTAAAGCACCTTCTCGGCAACCTGCAGAAGTCGTCGAAGGATTACCACCGCTATCGGGTTGTGGAACGCCTTAACCATGCCTATGACCTCGCCGCCGCGAAGGGCGATGTGAAAAACATGATCCTGGCGATGGACAGGCTGGCGAAATACACCCAGCTCGATAAGGAGGATGACAAGGATATCGACTGGAGCGTCATCATCCCGCAGCGGTTTATCTTCACCGATAATCCGGAAGTGCTCGGCTTCCGCCGCATGACGAACGTCAAGGAGCGCAAGGAGGCTCTGAAACAGAAGTACTTCACGGAGGATGTCAAGGAAGTCGAGTTTGAGGAAATCGACTTTGACCAGGAGACGCTTTTCAAACCTAAACACCTGAATCCGGATGGAACGCCCACAGGAGATTGACCCGCAGGTGTACCTCAATGAGGTGCAGCGCGACATTACCACCGTCGTACAGGCGAAGGACACCGTGCTTGTCGCCGGTCGTGCCTTCGGCAAGGGTATGGTACATGCGCTCTGGAATCTCCGGAACTTCCAGCGTATGCCCGGCTCGATTACCGGTATCGTGTCGGCTAACATCAAGCGCGCCCTGACCAACACACTCCCCTCGATGCTGGTGCACTGGGAGAAATGGGGCTTCAAGCGTAACAAGCACTGGTGCATCGGCATCAAACCGCCTAAGGCGTGGGGATGGGAGAAGCCTATCTTCCCGGTGCAGAACTTTGAGAATGTGCTGTCATTTTACAACGGCTCTGTGGGATATATAATCTCACAGGACCGCTCCGGCACGTCTAACTCGCAGTCGTATGACGCGCTCGACTGCGACGAGGCTAAGTTTATCGACTTCGAGCAGTTCAAGGATGAGACGCTGCCGGCACTGCGCGGCAACCGTCAGTATTTCGGCAAGCACTTCTTCCACCACTCGATGCTTATCAGCTCCGACATGCCTGTGACACGCAAGGGGTCATGGTTCCTGGACTACCGGGAGAAGTGTGACCCGGAGGTGATCGAGGTGATACGCACTCTTGCCCACGACATCGCCATCATGGATAAGCGTTGTCGCGAAATGCTTGCCAAGGGCGTACAGCCACCGCCTTACCTGAAGAATGAGATGCGCCGGATGCACCGCGAGCTGTGCCAGTTCCGCGCCGTGGCACTCGACTACCGCGAGGTGTCGACCATAGAAAACCTTGAAGTGCTGGGCGAGGCTTTTATCAAACAGCTGAAGCGCGACCTCCCGCCGCTGACGTTCCAGACCTCGGTGCTGTGCAAGCGTATCGGTCTGACGCGCGACGGCTTCTATTCCTCGATGACCGAGGCACACAAGTATTCCGCCACTAACTTTTCCTACCTTGATTCTCTTGAGTATAAGTTTGACAAGATTAAAGAGCCGTCATCGCTGATGGATGCCGATGTCGACACTACACGCCCTATCTGTGTGGCTTTCGACTATAACGCTAATATCAACTGGCTTGTCGCCGGACAGCCCAAGGGTAAACGCCTGCTGGTGCTGAAGTCATTCTATGTCAAGTATGAGCGGAAGCTGCGCGAACTGGTGGGCGACTTCTGCCAGTATTACCGCAACCATCGCAACAGGCGCGTGATATTTTATTACGACGCGACCGCGAAACAGGGCAGCTATGCGGTCGACGGCGCGACATTCCTATCTGTTATCACCGAGACCTTCAAGGCTCACGGATGGGCGGTGACGCTGAAGGATATCGGCAAGCCCATGCTCCATCCCGTGAAGCACCTGCTTATCAACCGCATGTTTGCCGGACAGGGCAAGCTCATGCCGATGATAAACCGCGAGAACAACGAGGACCTTATCATATCGATACAGACCGCCGGGGTCTACAACGGTAACAAGGATAAACGCGGCGAGAAGCTTGCCGAGAATGACGAGTCGCCGCTTGAGCTTCGCACCGACGGCTCTGACGCTTTCGACACACTGTGTATCGGGTGCGAGAACTATCCGGTGTCGAACTCGATGATTTCGGTGGTGTCATCGTTTTGATTGGTTGTTTTTCTTGGTTTTAAATTGGTTAATATAGGTAAGGCGCAGGCTGTGAAGTCCGCGCCTTTATCTGTTGTTTAGCCGGTCTCGCTGGCATATCCGGACAGCAGGGGCGCGCTCCCCTCTCGCGCTCACCCCCTGACTGTCGCAATGACTCTCCGTTTATGCGGGCACCTGCGGGTGTATCTGCCTGTTCCTTCCTTACCGCGAAGTTAGCTGCGCCTTGGTTGCCAGGTAAAGGACATGCTGCAGAATCCCGGCATCCCATAAAACTTTTCTCTGAAAACTTTGACCTGCCTACGGTGGGATGTGCCCGGTATTTCCTTGACCTTTCTGCGGCTGCGCTTGGTATGCGGTGTAAGGAACGAGGCGACACCCGAAAGGTTGGACGCATAAAAAAAACGTCGGACATCTCGGATATTGGCGAAACCGGCAAGGAACTTCAGCTCTCCCTCAGGATACCGCATATATGATGAGCCACCCGACACAAACGGTTTGAATTATGGAATACTATTATTTGACTTTCGACATCGTATGTGATGAAATTGAATCACGCGTGTATGACGCTGCAAGCGACATGAATGACTATTCAGTGTGTGACCGCATCGGCGAACTCGCCGCCGCTTTTGCTCTTGACTATCCCGAAGAAACAGCCGTCTACGGCATGGATGTGATTGAATCGACCTTTGCGATGAAAGCCGACGCGATGATGTGCCACGCGTCGACCGTGTGCGAGCCTGACTATCTGGCTCTTGAAAGCGAGTATTTTTCGGAGGGTGTGCAGCTCTCTCTATTTGCCTGACCTTTAATCCCGTTGACCCATGCAGAGTTTATTTGACATCGTAAGTGAATCAGCCGTTGAATACGGCATCACCGTGAAATCTCGCAATGAATCATTTAAGCGCGTCACCATCACAGGCAGCCGCGACGCTGCTACTTTCGCCGCCGGTCTATTTGGCGATGATGTTGAAATCGTGGAATCCTTTATTGTCGTTACGCTGAACCGCGCAGGAAAGGTTACAGGCTGGGCGCGAATCAGCACAGGCGGCAGGGCGGCGACCGTGGTGGATAATGCGATTATAGCCAAAATCGCAGTCGATGCGCTTGCAAGCGGTGTGATACTCGCACACAACCATCCGAGCGGCACGATGCGACCGAGCATACAAGACGATACACTCACCAAGAGGGTGCGCGAGGCTCTTGCCTTGTTTGATATAAAGGTGCTCGACCACATCATAGTCACCCCGACATCGGATTACTATTCCTACAATGACGAAGGGCGATTGTGTTGACGATGTTACCACTCACACGGCACGGATTACCACCGTGCCTTTTTTGTTTCCCGTAGTCGCTGTTGACGCATTACCCACTGTCATATTCCGCGATTTCGGGGGCGGTAATCGGCGGTAACGCGCAGGGCGTCGGGGGAGTGCCATTCGTCACATTCGGGCTTTGCCCGAATTTTGCGCCGCCTAAACTCCTATTTGTTAAGCAGTTTAGGCGGCGAGGAGCGGAAAAGCGTCGGAAATTGCCGCTTTTTCCCCCCGTAAAAACCCGGCGATATGGCTATCACGCAGGTTTTTACGGGTCCCGTTGCTGCTTGTCTTTTTTTACCGGCGTTTTCAACGATATTTTCGTGCTATCAATTTAAAAATATGGCAACTACGCTCATTTCTTCTATTGAAAACCCGGTGTTCGCTTCCGACCTGGAGGTAATACAGATGACTTCCGACGAATCTCCGATACCGGTCATGATTCTTGATGCCGGTAACCGCATCATTTTTAACACGGTGCTGTATCCGCTTTCAAACGGGTCAGTGTCGCTCTTTGATGTGGCTGACATTCTTGATAAGTCGCTCGGGGGTTACCCGTGCGGATCATTCTCCATCTGGGTTAAAGACAGGCGTGTGTGCTATCTGAATGTCATCCGCTCGGCGGTAAAGCTGTCGCTCCCCGCCCGGGAGTGGACTGCCTCGCGATTCCTGACATCCATGACCGATGAGCGAGACACGGCGGAAGGGAGGTTTGAGACCCTCTCGTGCTATAACCCGCAAGAGCTGCCTTGTACGGCAGAGTGCATCTATCTTACTGAGGACAACACGCTTGTCTACAAGGTCGTACCGGTTGCCATGACAGAGAAAATCGGATATGTGGCTGAATATGACGTGTCGCCTCACCGTTTCGTCCGCTCCGGCTATGAACTGGTACAGTACACGATTAAGGCGGGGGATATGACGCAGCGATACAGGGTGCTCCGTTCGCCTGCTCCAGATAGCGTGGCTTTCGTGTTCCGCAACAACTTCGGCTGTTGGGAGACTCTTTATTGTGCCGGTGAACTTGCCACCGACCCGCAGTATGACCGTCATGCGTACATGGTTAGCGGGCGTTTTGAAGCGTATGATACCGGGGAGACCGACAGTGCCACCGCCTCCACTGGGGTGATGCGCTTCGGTGCCGAGTATATCGCCCGCGACATGGCGCGTTCAAGGTACGTTTATCTTCTTAATGCTGACGGCACAAGGGGCGAAAGGGTAGTAATCACCGACTGCTCGGTCAAGGCGACTAATGCCTATGACTTTCTTCCGCAATTCTCCTTTACCTACCGTCTGTCACACAAGGGGGCTGCCGATCTTGATAAGTTCAGAATATTCGATTACACATTTGACGTGACTTATGAATAAGCGACCTACAAAAATGATGCACTGGCTTGATGCCTTGGCTCTGCTCGATACTGGGGAGCCGTGCGACCTCAAGGTGTGGAAGCTGTCGACGGGTGACATCATCGAATACCCGCAGGCTGTCTGCATCGGCAGTTCATTCCGAAACGGCACCCACCGCGTGAAATGTCACGGCAGCGGGGCGCCGAGAGAGTTCAGGGACATAACACTTTTTGAGATAAATGGATACGAAATTATCAGATGACGCGCAGAAAGCGCGCACAACCTGTCAGTCGGAGATATTCGACTTCCGCATCGATGAGTCCTCTGTCGACGTGACTGACTCAGCAACAGTGTTTGAGGATGATGCCGTGGACCCGGAGGGAAACCCGGTGCCCGGATATCCGTCCTTCAGGTACATGCAATACGGTCCTGACGACGATTTGCCGTTTAAGCTGCTTCGGCACATCGGCAAGGATGAAGTGCTTTCACAGAATCTTCTGTTTAACGTGCTCACCGTCTACGGCTCAGGCATCGAGTACACCGACCCCGCGACAGGCAAGCCTACGGAAGACAAGGAAATCAAGGCTTTTCTTCGCTCCAACTCTTATAAACGCTTCTTCCTGGAGCAGAGCACCGACATGAAGCATTTCTTCTTCTCGGTCGCGGTCATCATTTTAAACCGCAAACGTGACAAGATTGTGAAAGTTATTCACAAGGATGCCTGCTTCTGCCGGTTTGAAAAGGCAAACTCCAAGGGGGAGATCGCCCACCTTTTCTATGCCAACTGGCGCAAGACATCGGCACTTGCCAAGGGGGATGTGGAGATGATTGAACTCCTCGACGAGCGTGACCCGCTGGGCGACCTGCGCGTGAAGCTCGGTCTCGACATCGGCAACGACGGCAAGAAACGTCTGCGCACAAACGCCTACAAGTTTGCGGTGGCTATGCGTTTCCCGACTCCGGGCAACCGCTACTACCCGATGCCTTATTACACGTCGCTCTTCCGGGGAGACTGGTATGACATCAAGCGGCTTATCGGCAAGGGCAAGAAGGCTAAGATACGCAACCATGCCGCCATCCGCTATCAGGTGGAGGTGCTGAATGAATACTGGGACAGCGTGTGTGACCAGGAGAACATCACCGACCCTGTCAAACGTCAGGAACGTATAAAACAGGAAAAGCAGAACATACGCGACTTCGTGACGGGCATCCACAACTCCGGAAAGGTATGGATTACCGGGTATTATGTCGACCCTTACGGTCATGATCAGCACATGGTCAAGATTAATGTCATCGATGCCGGAAAGGAGGGCGGCGACTGGTCGGAAGACACTCAGGAGGCATCCAACGTGCTATGCTACGGCACTAACATCCATCCCAACCTTGTCGGCGCGGTGCCCGGCAAGTCGCAGAGTAACAACTCCGGCTCTGACAAGCGGGAACTTTTCACGCTTAAGCAGACCCTTGAGACCGCTTTCCGCGACATGCTCCTCGCCGTGCATGAGCTGATAGTGTCATTCAACGGCTGGGAGGGCAAGGTCGTGCCGTCTGTGCCGGTGGTGCTTCTTACCACCCTCGACAAAGGGACGGATGCAAAGAAAGTAAACCCGACAACCAAGGAGGAGGTGTGACATGGATATTTCACGCGAGTTTTTTAACAAGAACTGTCCCGCCGCTATCGAGCCTTCGGGCAAAATCTTTGAGGCGGTATCATCTTTTTTCCCGGAAGCGGAAAGACTGGTTGCCGGCGTAATCGATGACGCGATGATTGACTCCATCGCCGAGGAACATGACCCGAACGGCATCGCCGACATTTTCCGTCGATTTATCTGCCTGCAGGCGTTGTACCTCGCCGTGCCTCACCTGGATCTCGTGCTGACCCCCACCGGGTTCGGCGTGGTCAGCACCGACACCGTAGCACCCGCAAGCGCGGAGCGTGTGCGCTCGCTGCGTACCGCGCTGGAGCGTGATTCCGGGCTCGCACTCGATGAGCTGTTTGACCGCCTCGCTCCGCTAACGGAGTGGAACACGTCGGTGAAGGCTCACCGTTTCGTGTGGACGCTGTTCCCCAGGCTTCAGGATATCGCCGACATCACGGGTGAGCCCGTGACTTTGGGGCTTCATCCCGTATGGTCTCCTGATATCAACAGCGCGGAGCGCAATCTTGCCGTGAAGCTGTCGCCGGAGCTGCTTCAACACCTGCGCGACGGCGTGAGATGCGCGTCGCTCACAGATGCCGAGGCTCGCCTTGTCGGCATGATAAAAGGCTACGTCAAGGCTTATCTCAAGCATGAAGCTCTAGGCATGGATCTGAAACTGCTGAAAGTGGTCGAGGACGACATCAAGGAGTTCCCGACTTATGAAAAGTCATCCACTTATCACGCTAACCATTTTGAACGATATGAAAACCGCAAGGAAGACTCGTGTTTCTTTTTCGGGGCATGAGCTGCACATCTCACTGCCTTCTTCATGGGCGGGACTGTCACAGGAGGAGCTGACGCGGGTGTACTGCATCAAGGCTTCTTGCTTCAGCGAGTCAGTGCCGGCACTGGTGTTCGCGGCTCTGTCGGGCATGAAGGTGCTGTTCCGCCGCGACGGGCAATTTGCCTGCCGCTTCAAGGTCGGGCGCAAGACATTCCGTGTGTGGGTGTCGCCGGAACTGCTTTCCGAGCAACTTGAACCGCTGTCGTTCTTAAACGAGCCGGGCAATGTGCCTGTGCGCCTCGACACCATGCGCAAGCGTCACGCTCTCGATGCGAGGCTGCTCGGCGTGACTTTCGGCACATATCTGCAGCTTGAAAACCTGTATCAGGGATTTCTTGCCTCTCACGATATATCCGTGCTGTCGGAGATTGCCGAAATCCTGTATCCCGGCGGCGAGTTCGGGGAGCTGAAGGGATTCGAGCAGGTGAACGTGCTGAACTGGATGGTGCAGGTCAAAAACATGTTCGCCGCTGAGTTCAGCAACTTCTTCCGTCCGGTCACCGAGACATCGGAGGTGTCGATGCTCAATGTGATGAACTGCGAGATACGCGCCCTCACCGGCGGTGACGTGACAAAGGAAGAGACTATTCTTGAAACCGACTGCCGACGCGCTCTGACTGAGCTGGATTTCCTCGCCAAGGAGGCAGAGGAGGCGCGGCGCAGATCTAAAAAATGATATGACCATGGATTCACGACATTTCTTTGACTCGGAGAAGTATTTCCGGGAAATCTGCGAGAGCAATATCCTCGCTGCAGAAAGGGGGTTTATCTTCTGCACCTGCTCCGGCGTATCGGCTCTGCAGGGTATGCTTGAGAATTTCAGGACATCGAAGGCATTCTTTTGTCTCGATGACACCAACGACGGCAACCTGTTCCGCGGCAAGGGCGGCGGCTGGTTCAAGAAGCGCACATTCACGGTGTTTATCATGCACATCTTCGACTATAACGACATGTCGAGCTATTCCACCGCCCTCGCCCTGTGCCGCGAGCTCTTCTCGCAAGTGATTGCGCGCATGATTGTCGATGCCGATGACATCTCTAACGAGCTCGTGTATCTGCACACGGAAAATGTACTGTGCCGTGAACTTGGGAAATACTCGCTTAACGGATGCACGGGGCTGTATTTCATGATTGATGTGTCGGAGCCTGTCAATCTCACTTTTGATAAAAGGCTATGGAAGAGCAAGGCATGATAAGGGATATCCACGACTACGCGGATGCCTGGACCGACAAGATGGTGGAGATATGGGTCGAGAAAATCGAGCGGCTTAAGGTGATTGACACCGGTATGCTCCATGAGTCGTTCGACTCCAGTGTGCGTAACGGTGATACCGGCTCGACGATTTCACTACGGTTTCTTGAATACGGGCTTGCCCAGGAGTTCGGTGTCGGAAACGGGTACACCCATGACAACGGCGGCGACCTTCAGATACTCGACCCGCAATACAGGGAGTCGCACGGTCTCAACAAGCCGCGCCGTGCCGGATACAGGCACAGCCCTCACATGACTTCCGGTAAGCCGAGGGAAAGAAGACGATGGTTTCAGGTCAAATACTTCACATCGGTTAACGCCATGGTGGAGGCGATGGCGAGAATCGCGGGCGAACATGCAGCAGCTGCAATCTCTGACACACTGTTGGCACGATACAGCAGCGCGCGCCTGTGATGTCTTTTTTCGCGCGCGTCAATGGTAATAATTTAGCCTCGCTATGGATAAAAATACCTTATATGCTAAAGCCCGCAAGATTCGGGATGCGAGCAGCCCGAACGAAAACACGGCAGACCGTGTAGGGACACTGTTCAATGATATCATCGAGTGCATTCCTGAAGTAAGTCCGGAAGACCTGGAAGCGAAAGCCGACAAAGCCAATTCACTTGAGGGATATGGCATTGAAGATGCATATACTTCAGAACAGACGAACGAGCTTGTCGCTCAGGAATCAAGAAAGATCTCCGAGACAGTTACCCCGGGGACGATGTTTGAATTTGACGGCTTCATGTCACGTGATGAGCTGATTGAAGCCTGGACCGGCAAGATTGATAATTCACTGCGGTGGTCTCCGGCTACCGCGGGGCTGGAGGTGTACTGGGTGTCGGACCTTATGGGTGAGGGCGACGGCAGGTGGGTGATTCATGACAGTTCCTCCGATAAGTGGAACACGAGCCGGCACGCGCCATACTGGTATTGCCGGACCGCGACGACTCCGTGGCGTTTCTTGCACGGTCGCGACATATACCGCCTGGTCAATGTGGCTGCTGACAATGCCGAGGGACACCGCCACGAACTGCAATACGCTGGCTCTCTGTGTGAAGGAAGGGAGGTGCTTGTCATAGATGACATCGTGGATTTCGATTTCAAGTACTACGGGGAGCCTGACCCTGTCGTCAACCCTGACAGCATTGTGTTTGTCAGGGAGAATCCGGCGCATGAGGAAGACCCGCAGGCATGGAACGGTGGCTTTGTCGCGCTAAAAGACGCGCAATGGCACACATCATGGGTGGGAGCTTCCGAGACATGCGACCCGTCATGGTCTGATGCAACACGCCCCTTGGAAGGGAAATTTTATCTTAACCGTGCCGACTGGCGCATATACGTCAAGAACGGTCTCGGACTGGTGGCGATCGATAACGCTGCCTTTGACACGGCAGCTTCGGCATCCAGGGAGACGACGGCTCTTAAATCAAGGGTGTCTTATTATCAACGCTCACTGCTGCCTCCCGTGACCGGAATCTGCGACACGGTGCCTGAGATTTCTGACGGAGAACCGCCGGAACTTACCGCCGAACTTGAAGTGTGGGTGGTGCGCCCCGCAGTGGAGGTGAATGGAATGATGGTGACAGGTCGACAGCCGCCAATGAGTGAAATGCTGGCGGTGAAATACCGTGGCACTAAAATCGGGGACACCGGCATCAAATGGGTAACAGGCACTGAATGGCTGCGAAATCACGGCTACCTGGGGGCTCAACGGTATATCATCGGGGACTCTGTCTACACAGTGACCTCGGCTTCCGTGTCCGGAGGAACGGGCATAACCGGTGGCATCGCAACAAATAAGACGGTGTACACCTGGACGCTTTTGGGCAGCCTGTATCTGCCGGACGGCGGCGCGGTGCTGGCTCACCGTCTTGCCCCGGATGATTTTGAGACCGCGCTACGTACGGCACTTGCCTATGCAAAAAGCAACGGTCTGTCAAAGGTAGACTGCTCCTGGTTTACCGGAGAGTGGACCTGTCAGAACCGTTTCACAGTCGATTTTCCAGTCACCATTATTCTCGGAAATGTGACGGTCACGATGGAGGACACAATATTTTTTGACATCCGCAGCAACAATGTAAAAATTCAGGGGGTCAACCGTCAGACCGACCGCACTGTGAACGACAGCAACGCCACTGTGCTTATCCTGGAAGGTGTATCCAACCTTAATACGGAGGGATATCACATCTACTCGCGCGGCAATAAGAACTGCCAGTACCGCGATATGGTGCTGAGAGGCAAGCAGACCTCTTCAGGAAGGCAGTGCGGCAACGCCTCATATCCCATCGATGGCACCGGCGGCATTTTCATTGAAAAAGCCAATCCGGGCACCACAAATTCCGGCAACACATGCAATGCCACCATATTGGAAAACCTTCTTATAGACGGCACCAAGGCTCATGCTATATATATCGACACGCCTATCCTGTCGATGATCCGCGACGTGCGTATATCGTATGCAGGCGGTCACGGCGTTTTTATCTCCGGAGGCACGTCGACCACCCTTGAATCCGTGTATGTCGCGTCGGCGCGCTATGCCGGGTTCTGCCTGCAGGGTATCACCTATTGCACGGTGTTCAACTCGGTTGCGGAGAATTGTGGCTGCGGGTGGTGGTTGCGCTCGGTGTTCAACACCTCACTATTCTCCCCGGGTGTCGAGACCACTTACAATTACGGGCTTAACCCATGGGCTGCCGCACAGAAGGTGTCGGGACGTTACGGGCTGGCGGTCGATACCACCAATTCCGCAGGCGCTACGGTAAAGATTACCGATGTCCCCGATGAGAACTGGGCGATGGGGTCGCGCTCCATACATGCCCGGTCGCTTTTCTGCGGCTACGCGTTTGTAGTCACCGGCGGTCGAAACGTGGATATCTACTCGCCTTACTGTATATCCATCGCCAACGAACTGACTCCGAACGACCCGAAACTGGATGCGGTGAAAGACCAGCTGTGCCTGATGATGATTCTCGGCAACAGCCGTGCGGTGAAGGTGAGCAATGCCATGTTTCAGGAGCGTAACACGTCGCTGATACCGGCTGCCATTCGCCACGAGATCGAGATTGCTGCTGAGGCGTCGGGCATGGACCTGTCATATAACCCTGACAGCTCCATGATGCCGTCATGGACGGCGATGACTCCGGTTACGGATGACGAATCGAAGACGGCACCGGTGCTCTGCCTGTCAAAGTCGGCGTTTGTACATTGCGGTAACCGTTTTTACACCAATATGCTGTTCATGGGTAATCTCGAGATTGGCGGCTCGGCTCAGATAGCGGGGCAGATTGTGACTGACACGGGCATCATCACCAAGGGCCCGGTAATCAACTATGACGAGGCTGCATTAAATCTTCAGTATGTCATAAGCCCGGACACTACCGACATCGCCTATGCCTATGACGGCACCGAGTTCAAGGTGCTTCCAAAGGCGACATTTGCGCTTGATAATGTCACGGCGGAGACCCGCTTCATTCTTATGGTCGATGGCGTGGAGCGCGCAGCAACCACCGGGGCAAATGAGATGTCGTTTAAACTTTCATCGCCGGGAGAGCATACGATAGTCATGACGGGCACATACGGTGACAAGACCGCTTCTACCGCGCCGCGCATAGTGACAATCGGGGAACCCGCCAACCTTCCGATACGTTTCATGTCGACGGAAATTGTGTCGGCTACCGCGACAGCCGTGCTGCTGCGAATCTCATATCAAGGCACTTACGTCGTCACGGAGGCGGGTATCGCATACTCAAGCAGCAATCAGTCGCCGACGACCTCCCAGAATTCAAAGGCTCTTTCATCGCTTGACCTCATATCCGACGACCCTGACGGGCTTACACATACATACGAGATTGAGCTGCCGAGATCAAGTGCCACCACCATCAGGTATGTGCGCGGATATGTCAGGGCGAAGGAAGATGCCGATGCGACTTCCGCTTACGCTCACTATGACACTACGGTATATAGGGTGGCACTGGATTCAATCGAGGCACTATGAACTTAATACGTAATTAATATGAGACATCTGAAACAGGAATTTGACAAGCTGACCTTCAAGGAGGTGCTTGTCTACACCATGTCGATGGTGACGATGCTTGCCGGCATGGTGCTGCTCTTCCTCGGCATGTACATCCCGCCGGAGGGGCAGATACATGAGTCGGTGCTGACGGCGTTCGGCATCATCTGCGTGTTCTCGGCGTCGCTGCTCGGCATATCGATGCACTACGCGGCGGAGCTTAACCGCTTCAAGGATGCCGTCGGGCGACAGCTCGCCGACTTCGCCGCCGGGAAAGGGGGTGAGGCATGAACCGCTTTACTTTTACGGAGATGACAGCCTCCGACAAGGCGCGTGAGCTTGGCATCGACAACACACCCCCGGCATGGGCGCGGCAGAATATTGTCGCGCTCGTGCAGAATATCCTCGACCCGCTGCGCGAGGCTTTCGGCAAGCCTATCTATGTGACGAGCGGCTACCGCTGTCCCCGGCTCAACGCGGCTGTAGGCGGCGTGGCAAACTCCAACCACATGAAGGGTCTTGCCGCCGACATCCGCGCCACAGGCAAGTATCTGATAGACCGCGAGGGAAACCGCCGCCTCTATGACCTCGCCCGCTCTCTGAGGCTGCCCGTAAAGGAGCTGCTATGGGAAAAGGGCGGCTCGTGGATTCATATTTCACTCGACCCCGCGAAGCTATGAGACGGAAGGATATTGGCGGCGCAGCGGCGTTGACAGTGATTATGTGTCTTGCAGCATACGCGGCTGTAGGTCTGCTGATACTGGCGTGTCTTGCGGGATGCACACGCACGGTGTATGTGCCGGTGGAGCGTGTAAAGACCGAGATGGAGACGGTGACGCGGTGGCGCACTGACACCGTGATACAGGGCGACACGCGCTTTATCTACATAAAGGGCGACACGGTGATCGACTGGCGTGACCGGTGGCGCGACCGCACGACACAGGTGCATGACACGCTCTATGTAGAGCGCACCGACTCCGTGCCTGTCCCCTATCCCGTGGAGCGCGAGCTGTCACGATGGGAGCGCACCAAGGTCGACTACGGCGGCTATGCGATGGTGCTGCTCGGCGCGGTGATTGCCGTAGCAGTGATTTGGCTGGCGAAAAAGTTCCGCAAATGAAAATTTATCCTTACCGTTGGCTACGCCTTAGATACTCACGCTCGGTAATGCTCAAATAAATTTGGCATTACTCTCGCTTATTCGTATCTTTGCATCGAGGAGAGAGGAAGCCCCGGGGATACGCGTTCTGCGACCGGGGCTTTTTTTTATTTTTGCATATCCGGATTATAGGATGTATATTTGCATCGCTCATCTGTAAACAGAAGGAGTTTCGAGGCTCGGCTTATCAGGCATAAGTCCGAGCCTTGTGCTTTCATTCCTCGCCAGCACGGCGGGGGCTTTTTTTGCGCCCAAAAAAATGCCCGGCATCGCGGGGATGTCGGGCACTCGGTTGTCTTAAACTTGATGAGTTAAATTAATTGAGGTTTGGTGGATGATATTGCTTATCTCCTGAAGGGAGTCGGATAATATCCTGAGTTCTGAGTCGGTGAACGCCACCGGCTTGCCGTTGACCTTCGCCCGGTTGATGCGCTGGTAGAGCCATGTGCGATCCTTGTCGAAATATTGCTTGGCAATCTGCGCGAGATTGAGATAGGGCGCTGCGTCGCCGAGTATCGACTTCACATCCACGTCGTGACGCTTGCGCCGGCGCAGCCCGTCGCGGAGCCGTGTCATCGCCTCCTTCTTCTCTTCGGGAGTACGGGCGAGGGCGAATGCCTCGTTCATAAGCGTGTCGGTTTCCTCTGCCGAGAGTGTTGGCTGGGTGATAATCTTGTCGATGGCGGCTTGCAGTTCCTGTTTCATATCCGGTTGTTTTGTATCGTCAAAAAGATGTCTTAAGAATTAGAGTACTTTAAGGAGTCCCGTGTTACCGGGACTCCGTTGCTGTCACTTCCCGGTTAACAGTAACGCGGCATACTCTCTGATGATTTCCTCCACTGTTTCCAAGAAGTCCGACTCGGTCAGCCATCCCTCTTCCAGGAGTCGCTGCTCGTTTCGGAGATAGAACCTCAATTGATTGAGCAATTCCATCCGGTCATTTAAACCTGTTAAAGTACTCATGTCGTTTAAGACACTGCAAATATAATACTCTTTTGATTATTATGCAAATTTTGCATATAAAAAATTCGCTTTCGATTATTTTTTTCTTAAATGCTTGCGGGGGCAAAATCTTTGTATTAGATTTGCAGTGCTAAATCTCACGAATGTTAGTCATTCCCGTCGGGCATCGGTTAATTGTCCGGACATCTGTCAGGGCTTTTTTTTTATGCCCTTTACATACACAGCTACCACGGCTGTCATATCCAATTTACATCTTTGTCCTTCGGGATGACGTTTGTGAGGTTTAGCGACGGGGTATGACAGCCGTCTTTGCGTCTTGCACTGTCTATAACGCTAAATCTCACAAACAATGAAAGCAATTTCATTAAAGGCACCGGGAAGAGCCTTCAATCTCCCGACAGTGAGCATCAGTGGCGCGACCGTGCGCCGTGTGTCAACATTCGCCGCCGTAGCCGGAACCGCCGGGGCGTGGATATGCGCCCTCGCCGACCGCCCGTTAGCCTGCTGCCTCTGCGCGCTCGTGGTGACAGTGTGCGCCGCCATCAATCACTCAAGCAAGAAAGGAGGCGCGATATGAAACTGACAGCCACAGACTACATCGCACGTGTCGATGAAATAATCAGCATGGCAACCGAGGGAAAGCTGCCTGTACAAGTGGGTATTCTCGCAGGATCGCTGCGCAACCTCCGACCCGATGACAATCCTCAGGCTGACCCCGCGCCCGGTCATGAGTTCATGTCCTCTTCTGACATTCGCGACCGCCTCGCCGAGGTGTGCGACCTTGAGCTTAACGAAATAGCCGGGGTGATGACGGCATTGGGATATCACGTCTACATCACGCCATTCAATGATGCACAGTGGGCTATCAAAGACAAGGAAGCCGACTGACAATCCAAGGACACATTTTTTTTACATTTTTATACCGGACAGCCTCGCAGCGATGCGCGGCTGTCTTTTTTTGCCTTTTCAAGTGGCTGTATTTTCGGGCAATTAAATTACCCCAATCATGTCACAGACTATCCAGAGAAAGGCAGAGGTCACCATCGACCTCGATACCGGCAATTCGGAAAGCAAGCTCGACCGTCTAAAAGCGAGAGCCGCCGAGCTGCGCAAGGCATTCGCCGAGGCTACCGCCGCCGGAGATACGAAACGCATCAATTCGCTGACCCGCGAAATCAATAAGACCACTTCAGAGATACGGCGCCTGCAGACTAATGCAGAGCGAGTGCGCGACGCCATGGTGTCGCTCGACAAGGCGACCCCGAAGCAGCTGCGTAACACTATCAAGCTAATCAATGCCGAGCTTAATTCCGGACGCGTGGCGCGAGGCTCACGCGAGTGGAACGACTACGTGAAGCAGCTGCAGCGCGCCCAGGCTGAGCTGAAGAAGGTCAAGGCTGAGATGGAAGGAGCGGGCGACAAAGGCAGTTTCCTCGACAAAATCAAGGACACTGTCAACGGATGGGCTGCGCCGGTGGCTGCCGCATCTGCAGCTTTCGCCGGAGTAGTGATGTCGGGAAGGGCTGCCGTCAAGGCATTCGCCGACATGGAAGCAGAGGAGGCTAACGTCAGGAAATTCACCGGCATGACAGCCGACGAGGTGAAGCAGCTGAATGACGAGTTTAAGAAAATGAACACCCGCACCTCGCGCGAGGAGCTTAACAAGCTCGCTCAGGAGGCGGGGCGACTCGGCAAGTCAGATCAGGAATCGGTGCTTGGATTCGTCAAGGCTGCCGACCAGCTTAATGTGGCTCTCGATGATTTGGGCGATGGCGCGACACTCACACTGTCGAAGCTCACTGGGATATTCGGCGACGAGGCTTTGTATGGCACCGAGCAGTCTTTGCTGAAGGTGGGCTCTGTCATCAACGAACTGTCGCAGAACTGCTCGGCATCCGCGCCCTATCTGGCGGAGTTCTCCTCCCGTCTCGGAGGTATCGCCGCCCAGTCGAAGATGTCGATAAGTCAGGTGATGGCGTTCGCCGCAGTCCTCGACACGCAGAACCTTGCCGTGGAGGCATCATCCACCGCCGTCGGTCAGCTTATCACGAAAATCTATCAGGAGCCACAGGAGATTGCCAAGGCTGCCGGGATGGACATAAAGGCATTCTCCGACATGGTGAAGCGCGACATGAACGGCGCGCTGCTCATGCTATTTGAGCATCTGAACAAGTTCGGGGGGATGGAAAACCTCGCTACCGTGTTTGACGAGATGGGTACCGACGGCGCACGTGCCATCCCGGTACTCGCGGCACTCACCGGTCATATCGGCGAGTTGAAGGCACAGCAGGAGGCTGCTACCGCCGCTTTCCGTGAAGGCACGTCGGTGACTAATGAGTTCAACGTGCAGAACAACACCGTCGAGGCGGGGCTTGAAAAGGCACGGAAAGGATTTAACGAAATGGCGGTGACGCTCGGCGAGCGTCTCGTGCCTGTCATGAGCCACTGCATATCCGGCACATCGATGCTCATGCGCGTGATGAACGAGCTGATCAGCTTCGCCATCAACAACCGCGAGGCACTTGCCGCCCTCGCTCTTGCGGTCGCGGCTTACACCATAAATATAAAGCTCGCGGCGATAGAGCAGGCGTTTTTCAACTCCGTCACCAAGGCATCTACTTTCATGATGCGACTGTTTGCCCCGGTAATCCATGCCGTAAGGCTTGCATATCTATCCCTGACCCGGCAGACACAGGCTGCAGCTGTCGCACAGCGGGCATTGAACATTGCCGTCAAGGGTCACCCGTTTATGCTCGTCATGTCACTTGTCATGACCCTCTGCGGTGTCCTGATGTCATTCGCCCGTCGGTCAATAGAGGCGGCACGTGCTCAGGAGGAACTGAAGAAGAAACAGGAGGAATACCGCCTGTCGCTCCGTCAGGTTGCCGACGATCACGAGAAATCGGCTCGTAAGGAAATCAAGAATATCGATGCCCTTGTCAATGCAGCCAAGGATGAGAACCGTTCCCGAAAGGAAAGGCTGGAAGCTGTCGAGGCACTGAAAAAGCAGTACCCCGACTATTTCGGGAAACTGTCAACGGAGCAAATCATGGTGGGCGACACCAAGGATGCCTACGACAAGCTTGTCGCGTCAATTCTTCAGGCAGCCCGCGCCCGTGCCGGGGCTGATAAAATCATCGCCAATGAAGATGCCGCGTATGACCTCGACAAGCAGATTGATGAACGCACGTCGAAAATAGAGGAGCTTGACGCGCAGATCCAGGAGATGAACCGAAGGCGGTTGAATGTCGACACCGGTAAAATTGATGTGATGACTAACTCTGTCGCCGACTTCGACCACGCTATAGACGTGCTCAGTAAAAAGCGCAGACAGTTGAAGTCGGAGCTTGACGAATTACAGAGCAACCGCCGGGATATCGCCGATGCAAACAAGGAACTCGCCGACAGATACGGGGTCTCGGAAAGCGCACTTACCGCTTCACGCCAGGCATCACTCCCGACAGTCACTCCGACAGTGACCCCGCAGCTCGGAGAGACCGACAAGCAACGTCAGGCGAGGGAGAAAGCGGAGCGCGAGGCTGAACGCCGTCGCAAGGAGGAACTTAAGAAGGCACTCGATGCCGAGAAAGCGATACATCAAAAGTCGTTCGCCGAAATAACTGCGCTATACTCCACCGGTGGCATTGATTACCGAGACTACCTTAACCGGATGGAGAAAGCCGACACCGACTACATCGAGGCGCGGAAGCGGGTCTATGAGCAACGCAACCTGGAGGAAAGCGCGGAATATGCCTCACTGCTAAGGGAACAGGAGGAGGCTAAGCGGAAACACAACGAGACGATGCGGAAGCTCGATATCAGGACTCTCGACAGCAACCGTGCCTCGGCGGTCGACACCGCCACCTCGGCATTCTTTGACCCGCGCAGCGAGGCGTTCCAAAATCAGAAGGCTCTCGACAAGCAGCTGCTCGATGCCGACGTGACCTATCTGCAGGCGAAACTGAAACTCTATGAACGTGGCTCGGAGGATTATCTCGCCATCGAGGCGGAACTTAACCGGCGGCTTGCCGACGACCGCAACCGCAAGCAACAGGAGACCGCAGAGGCATATCTGCAGTTTCTTGAGAAATACGGCAAGTCATCCGGCTCGATCCGTGAACAGGCGGAAATCGCCATCCTCGATGACCTGCATAAGAAGGGACTCGTGAGCGAGGAACAATATCAGATTGCCCTCGATAAGATAAAGCAGAAGTATCGCCGTGAGGACAGGGAAAAGGAGAAAGAGGACTCCTTCGACGCAAAGCGGTCTGACAAATGGGAGGAGATGCTTGACGGTGCTTATTCAAGCGCCGGTGAGTTCGACCGCATAATCATGGACCTGTATCAGTCATGGCATGATCTCTTTGACAAGACCACCTACGACAGTGATACTTTTTGGGAGAGGTTTCAAAACGCGGCTGTCTCTTCTCTCGCAGCCGTGTCGGCGGGGCTGCAGATGGCAAGCAGCTACATGCAGGCTTGTCAAGACGCAGAAATCGCGAAGATTGAAAGCCGCTACGACAAGGAGATCGAGGCGGCGGGCAATAACCGCACCCGCGTTGCGGCTCTGGAGAAGAAGAAAGAGGAGGATGTCGCCCGCACCAAGAAGAAATACAACGACCGCGCGATGAAGATGGAGATAGCCCAGGCTATCGCCCAGACAGCCACCAACGCACTCGGTGCATTCGGGGCTATGGTGGAGATTCCGGTCGTCGGCCCGACACTCGCGGCTGCAGCTGCGGCAATGGCTATCGCCGCCGGCATGGTGCAGGTGGCTACAATCCGAAAACAGCACCAGGCACAGGCGCAGGGGTACTATGCGGGAGGTTTCACCTCGCGAGACCCCGACAACCGCAAGGAGGTGGGTGTGGTACACGCCAACGAGTTTGTCGCCAACCATCAGGCGGTGTCTAACCCGGCAATCGCCCCGGTGCTCAATCTTATCGACCGCGCCCAGAAGAGCAACACTGTCGGCTCGCTCACAGCCGCCGACGTGACAAATGCCCTCGGCAGAAACCAGGGGGTGAGTGTGAGAGGGGGAGCTGCGCCCGGTTCCGGAGACGGGGCGGTGGCGGAGGCACTGGCTATGCTCGCCGGAGTGACGGCATCATCACGTCAGACCATCGACCGCCTTTCCCAGCTCATCAGCGACGGACTGCCCGCCTACATGGTGATGGATGGTGAGAAAGGTTTCGACCGCCAGTACAGACGATATCAGAAGACAATCAAAAACACCAAGGTATGACAGAACTTGTAATCGACGGCAAGGCGGTGGCAATGCCGGAAAACGTGTCGCTGAAGCTCTCGGTGGTGAATCCTTACTTCACCGACTCCGACAGCTTCACCTACGACATCGAGATACCCGTCAACGACATGCGCAACGCCCGTATATTCGGGCAGCTAAACCGCCTCGACTCCGCAAAGGAAAGCGTCGAGCTGCCCGCCCGGCTCACTGTCGACAACCGTGTGCTGCTTGACGGGCGCGCGGTGGTGACATCCGTAACACAGTCGACAGTGAAGGTGCAGCTGCTCGGACAGCGCACTGCCTATAACTATGACGCGACTGCCAACGGTACATACGTCGACGAGCTTTGGCTCGGCACTATCACCGTAGGCGGAGGCTGGAAAAAGGAGAAGCAGCCCGACAACTATACTTCAGGCGACCGCGGGCAACATGCCGGTAGCGGCACTTCCGCGTCGGCTGTCGCGGAGGGCGTGACCTACGAAGACCCGGATGGAAGATGGGTGAAATATCCGGTGATGAACACATCGACTGAAAAGGTGTCGAATGACTACCTTTTCTACCAGGACCCGACCGGCACGGTCAAGTTCGGCATCGTAAACGTGTTTGACGCGGAGAAGCACCTGTCGGACATGAGGACTATCTATCAGACAGTGCAGCCTAAGCTGTGGTGGATATGCCAGCTCATAGCCGAGGCAACCGGCTATACGCTTGACAAGAGCGACAACGGACTGTACTCCGACTCATTCTTCCGGAAGATTTTCATCGCGAACACGGTGCCCTGCTGCGCCCTGTCGAGCATCCTCCCTCACTGGACTGTCGGGGAGTTCTGGAAATATCTCCGGGAGGCTTTCGCCATGGTTACGGCTGTCGAGGGCGGACGAATGAGGATAATCCCACGCTCGACATTTTACTCGCAGCAGTCGGCGGTCATACCGCTTGAGCAGGTGCAGGATGAATACAGCTGTGATGTCGACGATGACGAGGCTGCCGATGTCTCAAGCAGCAACACGGCATTCTCGTCTTTCGACCATGACGTGTGTGACGTGCTTGACGATGCAGTTACCAAGGTGGCGAGATACGACTACTCTTTCGCCGACCTTCAGGATATCCGCACATGGTGGAAGGGTCTCGGCTCGTTCCGCCGCGACAACTACCTCGACACCATCTTCAAGTGCCGGGACGGGCGAGAGTACATATATTTCAAGGAGCGTTTCGGGAAGCCTGTATTCGCGCAGGTCAACCAGTTTGCACCGCGTGTCACCGACGAGGATGCCGACAGCGGCATCGAACTTAAGTTTGTGCCGTGTGCATTTCACGAGCACGACATCGATATCGCCGTGTATGTCGACCAAAACGGGGGCGGTCACTATGAACCGGCGGCGGAACAGATAAACACTGTCACCGTTGAGATACTCGGCAGACCCGACCGGGACAGACCCGCACGGTCATCTTACGTGCTTGAGGAAATCATCGCCGGTGACGAGACCGCCGATGACAGCAAGCCGGAACTGGTATATCTGGGACTGACCGGCACCACCATGCCTGTAACCATCCCGGCACAGGGCGGCTCAGTGCTTTCCATCGACTACCCTTACCCAAATTTGAGGGAGCGGTGGATATATGACATCAACGCCGACACCGTCTACTGCGAGCATCAGGGCGACTCGCTCGCGCTGATACCGCATGGAGGCTCCACAGGCATAGGAAGCGCGACCGTCGCCGACGGCATGGTCATCGACACAAAGGTAAAGGTGTGCGTGAAGTTCCATGCCGCCGACGTGCCGGACACCACACGCCTGTTCAACATCCGCAACAGGCTATATGCGTGTGAGCGTATCGAGGTGACGGTCGACGCCAAGGGGAAGCAGCCGATGATGACAGGATATTTCTTCCCGGCGAGCCTATAGCTCCCCGTGGAAGGTCTTGGTTTCGTCATGCACAGGCAGGTCACGCCCCTGCAGGTACTTGTTTGTGGTCGAAATATCGGTGTGTCGTGCCTGGTCACGGGCGACTACGATACCCGCCTCATTGGCGAGGTCACGTATCCCGGAATCCTTCAACGAATAGAACTGATACTCGTCGCCCCATTTGAGTGCCTTTCGTATCTTGAGCCATTTTCGACGGAACATTTCGGGGTCGCCCTGCTTCTTGCCGGGGCGCATCTTGTCGCCGAAAAGATACCAGTCGCCCGGCTTGGAGAGCACACCAAGCTCCACCATCAGCATGATCACATCGCGGTTGAGACCTACATTAGCATCTCTTTTGTTCTTGCTGTCGGTGCCCGATACATAGACTGTCTGCTTCGCGACGGAGATATCGGAGATACGTACCGCGCACAATTCACGCGGGCGTATGAAAGTGTAATACTCCATTCGGCAGGCAAGCAGCATCATCGGGTCGGTCTCCTTCAGGTAGGTATAGAGACGCCGCAGCATTCGCGCATCGAGTGGCTTGCGCTTCTTCGGGTCTTCCGGAATCGCCTTTATCTTCTCGACCGGGTTTGTCGAGCAAAATTCACGCTCCAGGAAGAAGTTCATGAAGGTGGAACACCACACCCTGTAATTGTTACGGGTACGAGCCGACACCTCTTTATCATAATAAAGATAATCAAGGAAACCGGCGAAAAAGCCCGTATTCAACTGGTAGATGTATTTTGGCTTGAGCAACATCCCTTTCATGTAGATTTCCAACTGGTTAAGGAAAGCGGTGTAGCTCTTTTGTGTGGTGTATTTCGGTATTTTTTCAAGGTATTTCCTATACTTTTCTATGGCGATTTCAATAGGAATGTAGTTTTTACTGTCGTTTTCGCCCACCCATGGTGACCAGCCTTCCCGCAAAAGTCGCGTTATTTGTTCAATCAACTCGGCTGCGCGCTTGCGCCGCTCGGTAATCTTCGCGATGCCGTCAAGGTGATATTTCTTACGTTTCATCACACCCTCTGCAGGGTCGAATGAATAGAAATCGACGTACCATTTTTGACCCTTATGCAACTTAGGGTAGGTGAATGGAAGAACCTCACTTCTTAATGTCTTTTGTCTATGTGCAGGGCACATTTTTTTAACATTCTTTAGCGACAAAGAATGTACGATTTAACTTGAGCCGCCGCTGGCTCCATATTTCACCGTCTATATTCCGTCTATGCGAAAAATAGAAAATCCCTATAACAGTTTGTGCCATAGGGATTTACGCGGATTTTCGCGGAGAGGGAGGGATTCGAACCCCCGGAGGTGTGACCCTCAACGGTTTTCAAGACCGCCGCAATCGACCACTCTGCCACCTCTCCTCTGAGATTGTGAGTGCAAAGGTAGCGACTATTTTTGATATATGCAAGCGGTTGAGCAGAATTTTTTGCTTAGGAGGTTAAATTAGGTGATTAGCGGTCGAAGATGTGGTCGGCTGGGGTTACCTGGGTGGGTACGCCCGCAGTGCCGCCGATGTGGCAGTCGTTCATGGTGACCCCTGTGGTGTTGGAGAAGCTGACACCGATTTTTGCCTCGCCTGCCTCGACACCCTGTAGCACTACGTCAGCTACTGGCTTTTGGACGGTGCCTTGCACTACGAGTGCTGCAGCCGATGCTTTGTCGCAGCGCAGCCCGTCGACATATATCCCGCTGATAGTAGAGAAATGGTCGTTGTCAAGTCCCTCGCCGGCATATTGACTTGTGACATAAAAGAGATCCTCGACTTCGCCGAAGGTGCAGTTGTGGACAAAGATGTTTTCCACAAATCCCCCGCGGTCGGGGTTGGTCTTGACGTAGATGCCGCGCTTGCAGTAGCCGGCATAGTCGCAATTCTCGATTACGATGTTGCGCACACCACCTGACATCTCGCTGCCTATCACTACGGCGTGTAGTCCTTTGAAATGGCAGTTGCGTATCACGATGTTTTCGGTCGGTGAGCCGAGAGTCCAACCGTCGTTGTCGCGCCCGCTCTTGATGGCGATATTGTCGTCGCCGTTGTCAAAGCAGATATCCTCGATGAGGATGTCGCGCGAACATTCCGGGTCGATGCCGTCGTTGTTGATGAGCTTGGCATCGTAGCGCAACGAGCGGCAGATGATATTTTCGCTTTTGAGCAGATGGATGCACCAGAACGGTGAATTTATGATTTTCACCCCTTCGAGCGTAATGTCGCGGCAGTTGTAGAGCTGCAATAGCTGCGGACGCAGCCAGTAGCCGTCGCCAAACACGCGGGTGCTGACTTCCGCCCCATTGTGGTTCATGTCACGGCTCAGCTTCTGCCCCGCTTTCTGCAGCTTTTTCCATGTGGCGAAGGTCGACATGGCGTTGCCGTCGATTGTGCCTTTGCCTGTGATTGCCACGTTGTGCAGTCCGTAGCCGTAAATCATCGGGGAATAGTTGTAAAGAAACGTGCCCTCCCAGCTCGTACTGACGAGCGGATAGCGGCTTGGGTCGGGGTCAAATTTCAGTGTCGCGCCCTCGGCAAGGTCGATACACACGTTGTTTGTCAGCGTTATCGGCCCGCTGATGAAATATGTTCCGGCAGGCACGGTGATCTTTATTCCGCCCGGAGTGCTGTCAGCTTTGCGCATTGCCTTTTCAAATGCAGGGTGGCAGTCGGTGACGCCGTCGCCCTTGGCTCCGAACCGCGTTATGCTTACGGCACGGTCACTTACTGTGGCACCGCTGACGCGTGACAGGATGCTGTCGCGTAACGCATCGTGGCGTGACCGGATGGATTGATTCTCCGACATGGCGTGGAACGTGGAAAGTGCAGCGATTATGATGGCTGCGAAAAGATGTTTTGTCATGGTGTATATTCGGTTGGTTTTTAGCGGTTGTGGAAATATTGGCTTTGCAGTGCGGTCCATGTGCCGTATTCCTCCGGAGTCTTGAACGCGGAGCGCGGTATGAGCAGTATGCAATATTTTCCCGTGTCGAGGTGATACGCGATAAATAGCGATGTCACTTTTATTGCCTTGACGCGTGACCACGCTATTATGTCATCGGGTCGTGGCGGTACATCCTCGGCAAGGGGTTCATAGATTAAGCGTAGCCCGTCGGCGGTCATTTCCGCGCGGTGCGACAGTACGGTCATGCGGGCTTCCGGAGCAAGCGCATGGTAGAAATAGACGGTAATCATCATCGGGGGAAGCACGACAAACACCATCATAAGCGCAATCAACAGGAATTTGATGTCGACTGCGGCGGCAAGCACCAGGCATATCGCCGGCGGGAGTGCCATTATCCACCAGTTGCGGCGACACCATTGTTTCATTATGTATGTGGCGAGCGCCGATGGCGCCACTTTGTAAACCTCAGTAGTCATAGTGCTGCCAAAGATACGAATAAGTCGAGCGTAATGCCAAATTTATTTGAGCATTACCGAGCGAGAGTATCTAAGACGGAGTCAAAGATACGAATAAGTTTTGAGTTGGCAGTTCTCAGTTGTCAGTTTTCAGTTTTCAGTTGAGAGATGCAGATGGACAGAGGGGCGGAAGTGTCAGATTGATTTTTTTGCCGTCAGGGAGACGATGTAGTAACCCATAACCTTTTAACCCTATAACCTTCACAACTGCGTCCGCAGTCGTGAATAATGGACATATTGTGTCCGAAAACGGACAGGGGTGAAAATGGTTTAGGACTGATGGTTAATGGTTTAGGTTTTTGGCACGGTTAATGCAACTTCTATTGGCAAAAAATAATCTAATAAACGAAATGGACAGAGAAATACCAAAAGAAGAGCGTCAGCGCATGAAGCGCAAACGGTATGTCACTATCGGATGCACGGTGGCGGCGATTGTTGCCGTGGTGGCGGTAATCATGATGCTTACGCGTTCAAGCGTGTCGCGCAAAGACCTTGTGATAGCAACGGTCGACCATGGCACGATACAGTCATCGGTGAGTGCCAGCGGAAAGGTGGTGCCGGCATTTGAGGAAATCATCAATTCCCCGATTAATACCCGCATAGTCGAGGTGTACAGCAAGGCGGGCGACAGCGTGGATGTAGGCACACCGCTCCTGCGCCTTGACCTGCAGTCGGCGGAGACGGAGCTTGACAAACTGCGCGATCAGATTGAGATGCGTCGTCACGAGCTCGAACAGCAGCGCGTCAACAATGCCACTCAGCTGAGCGACCTCGAAATGCAGATAAAGGTAAAGGCGATGACGGTCGACCGCATGGAGGTGGAGTTGCGCAACGAGCGTTATCTCGACAGTCTCGGCTCGGGGACCGGCGACAGGGTAAGGCAGGTCGAGCTTCAATACAATACCGGCAAGCTGGAATTGGAGCAGATGCGCCAGCGGCTTGTCAACGAGCGTAAGGTGAGCGACGCCAACCTGCGCCTGAAAGAACTTGAACTTAACATCACCGGCAAAAACCTCGGCGAGATGCAGCGCACACTCGATGACGCGCAGATACGCTCCCCGCGTAAGGCTACATTGACCTACATCAACAATCAGGTAGGACAGAAAATCGCCGAAGGCGAGCGCATAGCGATAATCTCCGACCTCACTCATTTCAAGGTCGACGGCGAGATTGCCGATAGCTACGGCGACCGTGTGACGGTAGGCAGCGATGCCGTGGTGCGCATAGGCAAGGAGCGGCTTTCCGGAAAGGTAAGCAATGTCACCCCGCTGTCACGCAACGGTGTCATAGCGTTCACCGTGCAGCTCGATGACGACAGTTACAGCCGCCTGCGCTCCGGACTGAAAACCGACGTGTATGTGATGTGTGACGTGATAGAGGATGTGACGCGCGTAACCAACGGCTCATTTTACACCGGCCCCGGCGAATACGAACTGTTTGTACTCAATGGCGACGATGAGCTCGTGAGACGCAAGGTTAGACTCGGCGACAGCAATTTCGAGCATGTCGAGGTAAAGAGCGGTCTTGAACCGGGTGACCGCGTGGTGATAAATGACATGAAAGAGTACAACACCAGAAAAACTATAAGGATAAAATGATGGATTTCAGGAAAATAATAAGGCAGACTGTCGTCGAGGCGCGCGCCGACAAGGCTTATACGTCGCTTTACATAGGTGGTGTGGCGCTGAGCATAATGACGGTTCTGATATTTGCCGTGATATATTATGTCAAGATAGCACCGCTTGCCCCTGAGGTAAACCGCGAGCGCACACTTTATGTGGACCTTCTGAAATACACTAAGCCCGACAGCACTTCATCGGGGATGGCGACGCTCTCTTACCGGGGCGTAAAAGAGTTTATCTATGAGCTGAAAAATGTCGAGGCGGCATCCGCAAAACATGACAGCAGAGCCACGGTGGGAGCTGTCGGCAGCAAAAAGATATACGAGATTACCACTCAGTCGACCGACGACGCGTTTTTCAAGATATATGATTTTACATTTCTGGAAGGAAAACCGTTCAGTGCCACAGATTTTCAGAGCGGCAGAAAAGTGGCGGTAATCACCGACCGTGTCGCCCGCAAGGTTTTCGGCACATCGGAAAATGTGACCGGCAGAGAGTTTCTCGTTGACGGTGAAACATATACAGTATGTGGCGTCATACGCCAGACGAGCCGTCTTATCCGTGCTTCATTCGCCGAGGCGTTTCTTCCTTACACGTCGGTGTCGGGACATGATGCCCCCGGATGGAATCCCGACGCCCCCTTCTTGGGTGGAGGATACGGCGCCGTATTACTTGTCAAAGATGATGCACAGGAAAAGGCGCTTCGGAAAGAAGTCGCTGAATTTGTAAGAAAGCACAACGCCCCCGCCGATAACTGGAAATTAGACCTGTTCAACCAGCCTCGCACTCATGTGACCGCTGCATTTCAGGAATATCCCGCCAGCGACTTCTCCTGGACCGATGTCGTGATTGATAATCTTGCAGTGCTGCTCGCTCTTCTGCTTGTGCCGGCAATCAACATCAGTGCGATGATAGCGGGCAGAATGGATTCACGCATCTCCGAGATGGGAATCCGCAAGGCTTTCGGGGCACGTCGGCGCCGGTTGCTTTCACAGGTGATGTGGGAAAATCTCCTGTTCACTCTTGCCGGTGGCGCCATCGCGCTCATCACGGCATGGATAGTGCTCTATTTCTGCCGCGCGTGGGTGTTTGACCTGTTGCTGTCAAGCAATGAGGTGGTGCGCGACACCACGACAATCACAGTCACCGGCGACATGATTTTCGCTCCCGTCGTGTTTGCCGCCACGTTGGCACTCTGCATCATCCTGAACCTGTTGTCGGCTTTCATCCCGGCATGGCGTTCACTGCGTCACCCTATAGTATCATCAATCAATGAAAAAAGATAACCGCTATGTGGAAACTTATATTTAAAAATCTTCTGAGCCGTCGCCGCCGTCTGGCGTGGCTGCTTGCAGAGATTGTGATAGTGACCATCGTAATCTGGGTGTTCATAGACCCGATTGTGGTCCAAGGCTATATCGACAGTGTGCCGCTCGGCTATGACCGCGAGCAACTATGTATGGTGACGACAATGTGCAATTCTGACGATGAACGCAACGATACCGCTTCGACTGAAGCCGACTTGCGCAATCTCCTTACGCGTATAGGCAATCTTCCGGAGGTCGAGGGCTGTACTATCGTTGACTGGAGTTATCCCGATGCCAGGGGCACCAGCATGAATGGCTTCCTGAAAGACGGTGTGTGGATTACAGTGCAGATGATGCCATTGACAAGCGGCTGGAATTATCTGACGACTTACGGCATTAATGCCGCTCCGGGGTCTCCCTCCGCTGAAGAGCTCCAGAATCTCACCCCCACACAAGGCAACATAGTGGTAACGCGTACCGTGGCCGACCTTTATTTCCCCGGAATAAATCCGGTGGGTCACTACATGAATGAGAAAGACGAGAATTTTACACCGGAGAACTCATATCGCATAGTGGGAGTGGTTGAGGATGTAAGACCCCAGAGCACCCTTAGCGGGACATTACTTGCCTACAATTTTCCTGAGTTCTTCCCCGATACGGAATACCGCATCGTGATAAGATTGAAAGATGGCGCCAACATGTCGCGATTCCTGCATGATTTCAACGAGCGCATCGACGAGATGCAGTCGGGGGTATATACCTGCAAGGAGATAGTTAGTTACGACACTGTCGGAAAGGAGTATGCCTATTCTCAGGGAGTGACCAACCAGATTCGTCTCAAAACACTCCTTTCGGTGTTTTTCTTCGCCAATCTTTTGCTCGGAGTGGCGGGTGTGTTCTATCTACAGACACGCAAGCGGAGCGAGGAGGCGGGCGTGATGAGATCGTTCGGGGCGACACCGGGGCGCATCAGGCTCATGCTGCTTGGCGAGGGATGGATTCTTACCACTGTAGGATGTCTCGTCGGCTGCCTTATCTACCTGCAATATGCCGTCAAGGAGGGGCTTGCACGTGCTAATCATGTAGTGGCTTATGATGCCTATGATCCTTCTTGGGTAAACAATCTGCCGCTTCACTTCACGGCTGTATCGATTGTGGTGTATGTGCTCCTCGTGATTGTAGTGAGTCTGGGTATCAGTATTCCGGCATGGCGTATAAGCAGTGTGAATCCCTCTGATGCCTTACGGCATGAGTGATGGTTTAAAGTTTAAGGTTTAAGGTTTAAGGTTTAAGGTTTAGGGGGATGAGGCGTGGTTTCATGCAAGAGGAAGTTTCAGTAAAAGCCTTGTCTTTCCCTGCCTTTGACCTTACAAACCCGATAAAATAGAATATAGTAATTAGTTGACAATTAAAATAATATCATAATATGGCAATAATTAAACTTAGCGAGATTAATAAAATCTATCGCACCAACGAAATCGAGACAGTAGCTCTTGAAAATGTAAACATCGAGATTGAGAAAGGCGAGTTTGTAAGCGTGATGGGTCCTTCGGGATGCGGCAAGTCGACTCTTTTGAATGTTGTAGGACTCCTTGACACCCCCACCAGCGGCACAGTCGAGATTGACGGGGTGAATGTGGCTGGAATGAAGGACAATGCCCTGTCGTCATTCCGTAATGAGAAACTCGGATTCGTGTTCCAGAGTTTTCATCTTATCAACTCGCTCAATGTAATCGATAATGTGGAGCTGCCGCTCCTTTACCGCAAAATGAAGGCGAGCGAACGCACCCGTCTTGCCAAGGAGGTGCTTGAGCGTGTAGGACTCAGCCACCGTATGCGTCACATGCCGTCGCAGCTTTCGGGCGGACAGTGTCAGCGTGTGGCGATAGCCCGCGCGATTGTGGGAAATCCGGAGATAATACTCGCCGACGAGCCTACCGGTAACCTTGATTCCAAGATGGGCGCCGAGGTGATGGACCTCCTCCACGACCTGAACAAGAATGATCACCGCACAATCGTGATGGTGACCCACAACGAGGACCAGGCGAAGCTCACCGACCGTATAATCAGATTCTTCGACGGCAGACAAGTGAAATGATTCCTGTTTAGCGCATTAATGCGCTAAACAGGAGGGTTATATTTCAAGCCTGTGGCTTGAGGGTTGTAAGGTTATGGGGTTATTGGGTTATGAGGTTATAGACGACTGATATAGACGCTTCATCCTCCCGGTAGGGATGCACCATGGTGCATCCGCGTAACACCCTTGAACCAACAAATTGCATATTATTAAAACGAAAAAACAGATATGAATATATTAAAACAGGCATGGGTGCAGATGAAGGCTCAGAAGATGCTGAGTATCATCTCCGTGATAGGTACGGCTCTGTCGATATTCCTTATCATGGTTGTGGTGATGCTGCAGCAGGTGAAGGTGGCGCCATTTGCCCCTGAAGGAAACCGCGACAGGCTTCTTCATGCGACCGCAGCCAGTATTACGAGCGTTGAAGGTTCGTCTACTTATTGGGAGTCAAACGGATGTCTCAGCTATAAGTCGGCGCGTTATCTGTTCGGCGATATGAAAACTCCCGAAGCGGTCACCATCTACACTTACGGTACGACTACTTCGCCGGTGGCTCTCCCCGCGAGTCCTGCAATCAGCGCGGATGTCATGGATACCGATGACAATTTCTGGAAAGTGTATGATTTCACGTTTATCGACGGAAAGCCTTACGACAGGAGCGCATTCGAGGCGGGACTTGCAGAGGCGGTAATCAGTGAAAGTATTGCGCGTCGTGTATTCGGCTCGGCTAATGTAGCGGGCAAGGAACTGTTAATAAACTATGTGCCCTACAAAGTAGTCGGTGTGGTGAAAGATGTATCGACTCTTGCCACCGGCGCCTACGCTACCGTGTGGGTCCCGTTCACATCGACCAATATAGTCAGCGACGGTTGGAACGGCGACATCATGGGGTCGCTTGCCGTTACCATACTTGCCCGCGACCGAAAGGATTTCGCTGATATAAAGCAAGAGTATGAGGCAAATGTCGAGAAATACAATAAGGAGATAGCCTCTTCAGGATGGAAGATGATAACACGCAACCGCCCTTACGACCAGGAGCAGCAGAGTTGCGGTGCGTGGGCAAACATCGAGCCTGATGTCAAAGGAGCCCGTCGTGTGCGTTTTATCATCTACACGATATTGCTCATAGTGCCGGCGATAAATCTCAGCAGCATGACCGACAGCCGCCTCCGCAGGCGTGTGGAGGAAATCGGTGTGCGCCGTGCTTTCGGATGTCGCCGCTCGGAGCTGTTTGCCGGGTTGCTGGGTGAAAATCTCGTGCTTACACTTTTCGCCGGCATCTTGGGATGGCTGATGAGTGTGGCGTTTGCATGGCTCTGCAGCTCCTTCCTTTTTGCACAGCCTTACTCGATGTCAGTTGTCGAGCCGAAAGTCGACATGACGATGCTTGTACAGCCGTCAACATTTTTCTGGGCATTGCTTTTCTGCTTCATCCTGAATCTCCTGAGCAGCGGAATCCCCGCGTGGAGAGCTTCGCGGACCAATGTTGTAAACGCCCTTAATGCTAAACTTTGACGATTATGAATCAGAAATTATTCAAGCAGATAAAAAATGAATGGCGCAGCAACCTGTGGCTTGCCCTGGAACTGTTTATAGTGAGCGTGGTGATGTGGTATATAGTTGACTATATTTATGTCTCGTATGCGCTTGTCCATGAGCCCCTCGGCTTTAATGCGGAACATTGTTACCGGATAGATGTAGGGGTACTTAACGAGAAATCGCCCGATTACGTAGCTGACGCCACGGGCGAGGAATGGGAGGAATGGCGTCATACGCTCGAAGAGCGTCTGTGTCAGCGTCCTGAAATCGAGTCGGTAGGACTCGGATTTTGCTGCTATCCTTACGATACTTCAAACTCAGGTACAAACCTCCAGTACGATACCATTTCACCGACAGGATTTATCATAAAGCGTGAGATGACACCCGATTTTATCAAGGTGTTCCGCTACACGGGCATCAACGGCGAGACCCCGGAGCAGCTTGCCGAGATACTTAAACGCGGCGAGATACTCATAAGCGAGAATCTTCTTGACATGAATGAAAATATCGGCGGGATGACAGCGAAGGATTTACTTGGCAAAGATGTGTATGTCAACTGGGACACTACAAGAACCTTCAAGGTCGGTGCCGTGCTTAATACGGTGAAATATTCCGACTACATACAGGGTCAGATGAACCGTACGATAATGTTGCCGATTGGCACTACCTCTAACGCTAACGAATGGGTGGTGAGAGTGCGCGACAACATGGACAAGGATTTTGAAGAAAATCTGCGCGCCGACATCGACCGCCATTTCCGTATAGGCAATCTCTACATCTCCAACATAGTGCCGTTTGACCGTATCCGTGACAGTTATCTGAGGGAGACTGAGCAGCAGACGCGCAATATGTTCGCGGGCATGGGATTTCTTCTGCTCAACATATTCTTAGGATTGCTCGGTACGTTCTGGTTCCGCACACAGCAGCGCACACAGGATATAGCCGTGAGAATGGTTAGCGGCGCGACACGCACCGATGTATTCCGGCTGCTGATAAGTGAAGGATTGCTTCTACTGACTGCTGTAACCCCGCTTGCACTGATTGTCGACATCAATCTCGCTCATTTCGAGATTAACGCCTACTACGACGGCGGATTCTTTACATGGGGAAGAATGTTGGCGAGTGTCGGCGTGACATATCTTATAATGGCGGTGATGATTGTCGTGGGTATAGCCATCCCGGCATACCGCGCCATGCACATAACCCCCGCGACCGCCCTGAGAAATGAATGATTCGGAGAGCGTTGTGATGCAGGATTCCCATTATAACAATGTCACCGACTTATGGATTTTGCCCCGAAAGGGGGCAAGATGTCGTTAACCGCGGGCAACGCCGGAGGTGCGCCCGTGGAAAGCGATACCACGGCAATAACGCTTCGGGGTTGTTTCGATGGGAGAGGCTCTTGCGCCACGGGTATGCCGTCGGCATTACCCGCGGTTAACAAGATGAATCCCCTTCCGGGGATTTACGCCACTTGAACCCGATGTTAGTGACATTGAGTGGAAGCAAGCCCGCGTTTCGACAGCTAATTACCTGTTTTGCTACTGCCTCAAGGAATTATAAAATAGTTTTATAGAATATACTTAAATTAATAGTTACATGCTTTTTGGGAATAGACACTTAACCGCTACAGCTCTTGCCGTCGTGATGTTGACGGCAAGAGCGGAGACACCGGCGACTGTCATGCCGATTACGCTCGACGAGGCTATCGCGACAGCACGCGCGCAAAGTGTTGACGCCGCCGTGGCGTTGAATGAGCTGAAGACGGCTTACTGGCAGTACCGCACATTTCGCGCCGACCTTCTGCCTGAGGTCAACTTTCAGGCTACGGTGCCGAGTTACCGTAAAAATTACAGCACCTATCAGCTCGATGACGGATCTTACACTTTTGTGAGAAATAACAACCTGCAGATGAGCGGAGTGGTGTCAATCGACCAGAATATATGGCTTACGGGTGGAAAGTTATCGCTCAACACTTCAATAGACTATCTGAAGCAGCTTGACGGAAACAAATTTGACCGTTTCATGTCGGTGCCGGTAGCCCTTACGTTGAGTCAGCCCATATTCGGGGTGAATCATATAAAGTGGAACCGCCGTATAGAGCCGGTGCGCTACGAGGAAGCGAAGGCAGCGTTCATGAGTGCGACCGAACAGGTGGCGATGAAGGCTGTCGACTATTTCTTTGCACTGCTCAAGCTGAAGGAAAATGTCAAGGCGGCACATCAGAACTATGTCAACTGCGAAAAACTGTATGAAGTAGCGAAAGCGAAGCGCGCAATGGGGCAGATAAGCGAAAATGACCTGCTTCAGCTCGAGCTCAACCTGCTCAACTCCCGCACGACACTCACCGACACCGAAAGCAATTACAAATCGCAGATGTTTCAGATGCGTTCGTTTCTCGGCATCGACGAATCGGTAGAACTTGAGCCGGTGTTGCCCGAGACAATCCCGCAGGCAGTCGTGGAGTATCATGACGTGCTTGAAAAGGCACGTGCCAACAACTCGTTTGCCAAAAATATACGCCGCCGTCAGCTCGAAGCCGATTATGAAGTGGCGAAAGCAAAAGGCAACATGCGTGAAATCACCCTGTTTGCACAGGTGGGTTACACCGGTACCGCCGACAATATGCGCGGTGCCTACGATGCACTAAAAGACAATCAGGTAGTGGAAATCGGATTCCGGATTCCCATCGTTGACTGGGGCAAGCGTCGCGGGCAGGTGAAGGTGGCTGAGAGCAACCGGGAGGTGGTTGAAAGCCGATTGCGTCAGGAGACAATGAATTTCAACCAGGATATATTCATACTCGTCGAACGCTTCAACAACCAGCAGGCACTTGTCGATATCGCGTCACGAGCCGACACGATAGCCATGAAGCGTTACCACACCAATGTGGAGACCTTCATGATAGGCAAGATATCAACCCTTGAGCTTAACGACTCGCAATCGAGTAAAGACGCTTCGAGAAGCAACTATATTTCCGAGCTGTTTCTATATTGGTACTATTATTACCAGCTTCGCAGTCTCACGCTGTGGGATTTTGCCACCGGCACGGGAATAGATGCCGACATCGAGGCGATTGTCAAGTAAAATTTGCTATCTTTGTGATATGATACTGATAGTCGACGATGACAACGCGATAAGGCTTTCGCTGTCAATGCTCCTGCGCAAGGCGGGTTATGATGTGAAAGCAGTCCCCGGCCCTTCGGAGGCGATGGAGACGGTGAGGGACGAGGCGCCACAGCTTGTGTTGCTTGACATGAACTTCACGCGTACCACCACAGGCGACGAGGGGCTGACACTGTTGCGTCAGATAAAGATATTCCGTCCCGAAGTGCCGGTGATACTCATGACCGCATGGGGAAGCATACCGCTTGCCGTGGAGGGGATAAAGGCGGGTGCGCTCGACTTCATCACTAAGCCGTGGGACAATAAAGCGCTTCTGAGCCGTATAACGACCGCAATCGATCTCTCCGGCGGCAATGCCGGCAGCGGGGAGTTTGACCGGTCACGCATCATCGGGTCATCCCCTGCATTGATGAGTGTGCTTGACACGGTGAGGCGCATAGCCGCCACCGATGCATCGGTATTGATAATGGGGGAGAACGGTACCGGCAAGGAGCTTATAGCCGAGACTATCCACGCCAACAGCCGCCGTCAGGGAGCGCCGTTTGTCAAGGTCAATCTCGGCGGCATCTCGCGGTCGCTTTTTGAAAGCGAGATGTTTGGTCACAAGAAAGGGGCGTTTACCGGTGCGACCGCCGACCGCAAGGGTCGTTTCGAGGTGGCGGACAAAGGCACGATATTTCTCGACGAGATAGGCGAGCTTGACCTCAATTCACAGGTGAAACTGCTCCGTGTGCTTCAGGAACATACATTCGAGGTGTTGGGTGACAGTATGCCGCGCAAGGTTGATATCCGCGTGGTGTGTGCCACTAATGCCGACCTGTCGGCGATGGTAGCCGAACGCACATTTCGCGAGGACCTGTTTTACCGAATCAACCTTATTACCGTGACGTTGCCGCCGTTGCGTGAGCGGAAGAGCGACATACCGGAGCTTGTGAATCATTTCGCGCGGCAGTTTGGCAAAGCCAACCGTATGGATATCCCCGACATCACGCCGGAAGCGATGGCATATCTGTCGCAGCTTCCTTACCCGGGAAATATACGCGAACTGAAAAATCTGGTCGAGCGTACGATGCTGATAAATGCCGCTTCCACACTCGATGTTCAGGCGTTCAGGGATGCGGCGGCTCTCAGCCCCGACACCAATATAACCAATGTCACTGCTTCGGGGAGTCTGGAGGATATAGAGCGCGCGGCGATTGAAAAGGCACTTGCAAAGTGCGGAGGCAACATGTCGGCAGCAGCGGCACAGCTCGGCATAAGCCGTCAGGCGCTGTATCGCCGCATGGAAAAATTCGGATTATCGACATGAGGCGTAACGTGGTGTTCATATTATTGGCAGTGCTGATAGTCGCTTTCGGGGCGGCACTCCTCGTGACGGTCGGTAGCAGCGGCACAAGAGCATTCTTTATCGCGGAGGGGCTTCTTGCACTATGCCTTATACTCCTCTGGGTATTTTATGCGCGGCTGATCAAGCCGATAAATACGATTGCCAACGGTATCGACCTGTTGCGCGAACAGGATTTCAGCAGCCGATTGTCGCCTGTGGGGCAGCGGGAGGCTGACCGCATAGTCGAGATGTTCAACGGCATGATGGCGAGTCTTAAGGAGGAACGGTTGCATGTGAGGGAGCAGAATCATTTTCTTGACCTTCTCATAGCCGCCTCGCCTATGGGCATCATGATTCTTGACGACCATGACTGCGTG